>Ga0310836_100859_pt1 | contig 20495 bp, 21 predicted proteins | sample SM_ome_4_FD_201310 | JGI IMG/M metagenome (GOLD analysis project Ga0310836, IMG submission 201310) | Sorghum-adapted microbial communities enriched on stacked mutant (SM) sorghum from Joint BioEnergy Institute, Emeryville, California... ... | reverse complement strand
TTTCGATTGAGCCGTACAGCATCGTCGCATGCGTTTTAAGGCCAAGCTTGTGTGCAATACGGTGCACGTTCAGCCATTCGTCTGTACTTGCTTTTTCCGGACTCATTTTCAGGCGGTATTCCTCCGTGAGAATTTCCGCACCTCCACCCGGCAGCGTATCGAGGCCAGCTTTGATCAGCTCCTTTAGTACTTCCTCTTCCGTCATGCCGGTCATTTGCGCGAAGAAGACAATTTCTGCACCGGTGTACGCCTTGATGGTCACATTCGGATAATGCTTCTTCAGTGTACGGATTGTATCTATGTAATATTCGAATGGCACGGTATGATTATGTCCGCCGACAATGTGGAATTCGCGCAGGGAAGGCGACATACCTTTCTCCACATAGGCCAGCAAATCTTCTTCGTTCATTGTATATGCGCCTTCTTCGCCCGGGTCCCGGCGGAAGCCGCAGAATTTACAGTGTGCTTCGCATACGTTGGTCGGGTTGATGTACATGTTTTCGATGAAGTACACCTTGTTGCCGTTTTTGCGAAGATTAACATAGTTAGCCATCTGTCCGATGGTCAGCAAATCATTGGAGTTGTACAGTGTCATGCCATCTTCTAGCGTTAGGCGTTCACCGTTTTCCACCTTTTCGATAACGGGCAGCAGGGCTTCGTCCTGGATGAATGGTTTGGTAAATACGCTCATGTTTTTTCCCCCTTAGGTAAAACTAATCAAGCACGCGCAGTATGTTATATTAGGTAATTATATTCATAACAACGTCCCCTTTTGGGGATTGTAATGCAAAACCATTCTCTCATTATAGAATTAATTTATCGATCCAACAAGAGAAGAACCCTATATCCTTATGTTAAATAAGTAAACTTTTTTGTATAATAATGTGAGTAACCTTGAGGCAAACGAAAATTTCTAGTATAATTTTGATACAGAGAGGATTGCATGTACAGTCCTGTAAGGAGGGAATTCATAATGATTAGCCTTACTGAAAATGCAAGCAAGAAGATTAAAGAAATGATTGCCAGTGAAAATAACGATAACTTATTCCTGCGTCTCGGCGTGCGCCCTGGCGGCTGCAGCGGCTTTTCTTACGGCATGGGCTTTGACGATGAAGCGCAAGAAGGCGATGTTTTTTTCGATACGGACGGTGTAAAAGTGGTTGTGCATAAGGACAACATCCGTTTTCTGGACGGTGTAAAGATTGACTATAAAGAATCGATGATGGGCGGCGGGTTTACCATTGATAATCCGAACGCGGTAGCATCTTGCGGCTGCGGCTCTTCGTTCCGCACGAAAGAAGAAGCCGGCGCGCCTAGCGAATGTTAATCGTTTTGACCCGTCATATCAACATTTTTAAACGTTTGTAGGCTTCGTTGATCTGAACGCTGCCTGCTCGTTAGCATAACGGGACTGTTTTACGAAGAACCATGCTATAATCGGTGAGTAACGTTCCTGAATAGGAACAATAATAACCGTAGAATAGCGCAATAAGGGACGTGAATAACGCCTCCTGTTTGTGGATATCTAAAAGAATCCATAGACGGGAGGTCTTTTATTTTGGTGCTATTATAATTTTTAAGAAAGCGGATAAGTGGCCGGGAAACGGGGTATGTTAAAAAATGGAACGGTTATGTTTTACATGCAGTGAAAACCAAACAAACAGGAGGAAGTAATAATGAAAAAGATCATATACGGCATTGTAGCCGTTGTCATTCTCGCTTCCGGCATCGCCTATGGAAATTCAAAGCTTGGGACAACCTCCACTTCTCCCGTGTCTGAACCGGCCCAAATACAAACGGAGGCGAAGCGGATACCGATTGGCGAACATAAATTACCGCCGCTCCCGTATGCATATAATGCGCTTGAACCATACATCGATGAGCAGACAATGCGCCTCCACCATGACATTCACCATAAGGCGTATGTAGACGGACTAAACAAAGCGGAGAAAGAGATGCAAAAAGCACGGGAAACCGGGAGCTATGATCTGATCAAGCACTGGGAGCGGGAAGCGGCGTTTAATGGCTCAGGGCACTATCTTCACACTATTTTCTGGAATAATATGAAGCCGAAGGGCGGGGGACCGGCTACGGGATCCATTGCAGAAGAAATCAATACAACTTTCGGTAGCTTCGATAAATTCAAATCGCACTTCTCTGCGGCGGCCGAAAAAGTAGAAGGCTCCGGCTGGGCCCTGCTCGTCTACAGTCCTCAGGCTGGCCGGTTGGAAATTTTGCAGGCTGAAAAGCATCAGAATCTGACTCAGCAGGGCGTCATTCCGCTACTTGTGCTGGATGTATGGGAACATGCGTATTACCTGAGGTACAATAACAAACGGGGCGATTATATCAAGGCATGGTGGAATGTAGTCAATTGGGATGACGTGAATAAAAGATATGCGGAGGCCAAGAAACTAAAATAAAAAATACCCGGACCGCGTTGAAGTGTCCGGGTGTTTTCTTGCGCCAGTTTATTTAGTGCCAAAGTGTTTTACGGGCACGGTATCTCTTCCACCGCCCGGGTGATTTGCAGACCGCAGTTTGAACAACTGAAAATATGCATACATTCATGGGCCAGTTGATCGAGATAGCCGTTCGTCATCGCCACATCGCCCCATTCCCGGTACGGACTATACGGATCGTAAAACGATTCCAGCTTTCCTGCATCCTCCATTAGATGATTGCAGGAGGGGCAGATATGCTGCATGTGCGTCAGTCCATTACAAATTGGGCACATGGACACCGCACTTCCCCCTTTCGCTAATTTCTTCGGTTTAGCAAATTCGCGTATAATGCGTAACTGGCTAGAATGCCGAAAGAAAGGATGGCGGCTAAAAGCCCGGCCACTGGATTGTTACTGCCATAATACAGCATTAGCGGAATACCAACGGTCAAGGCGATAACCACCAGCATATACAGCGTGTAAATTGCGCTTCGCGCCATACAGTCTCACATCCCTTTTTCTGTGAAAATCGTGAGGAAAGAAGATCCGAGGAAGAGAAAGGCGTTCTCTTTTTTTTTACATTGAAATCATCTTCGCATTCTTTCCTCTCTTTTCCTTCGTCCTACAAAAGTCAGCCGGCCTTCCCATCATTTCATGTCGGGGCTGCGGCTAACCAGTCATGGTGTTTTTCTTAGAGTCTGCAAGGCGGGCGGGCTGTATACGTGGAAAAGAAAAAGCCCGCAAAATTGCGGACTCTCCCGTCTATATTACATTTTCAGGCTGGAGCTATGGGCCGGTTGAACTTTTGCGGCGGGGTCCATATAGGACTTGGCATTATTGACAGCGGTTGGCGCCTCGCCGAAGCCGACGGCAATCAGCTTAATCTTGCCGGGGTATGTCGTAACATCACCGGCTGCATAGATGCCCGGAATGTTTGTTTCCATTTTGGAGTTAACAATAATGGAGCCTTTATCCAGCTCAAGACCCCAGTCTTTAATCGGACCGAGGGAAGAAATAAAGCCGAAGTTCACGATGACGGCATCAACTTCCTCGGTAATCAACTCTTCGGTTTTGCTGTTGCGCAGCGTCACCTTTTCAATTTTGTCTTCGCCGTGCAGTGCGTGCGGTTCAAACGGGGTCAATACATTCACCTTTGACTTCATGAGGTTTTCTACGCTGTGTTCATGCGCCCGGAACTTGTCCCGGCGGTGCACAATCGTTACCTTCTCTGCAATCGGCTCCAGCATAAGAGCCCAATCGACTGCGGAATCTCCGCCGCCGAATACGACCACTTTCTGATCGGCGAACTTATTTAAGTCATCGACAAAATAGTGGAGATTCGATTTCTCGAATTTCTCTGCACCGGCAAGCTCGAGCCTGCGTGGTTCAAATGCTCCCACCCCTGCGGTAATGATGACGGTACGGGAATAATGAATGCCTTTATCTGTCGTAATCTCAAATACGTCTTCTTTCTTTTCCACGTTCATGACTTTTTCTTCAAGGCAGATTTCTGTTTCGAAGTGGGACACTTGTTCTTTTAAGCGATCAATGAGCTCTTGAGCACGGATTTTCGGGAAGCCCGCCACGTCATAAATGTATTTCTCCGGATACAATGCGGAAAGTTGTCCGCCGAGCTGCGGCATGCTTTCAATTACTTTGCAGCTCGACTGCCGCATTCCCGCATAGAATGCGGTGAAAAGACCGGCCGGGCCGCCTCCGACAACCGTAATTTCATATACCTTCTCATCCCTTATAAGACCCATTCTTTCTACACCTCCGCAAATTAAGAAACCAGCAATTCTTTTTTATTATAATGGGGTAAGAAAATATTGAAAAGAAAAAGAATAGAAAGAAACATTATAAAATGCGAATAATTTATGATTGACGAATCCTAAATATTCGTTTTACAATCAAACACGTAAGTCGGCCCTATATTGTGCATATTTTCACTTGAAAAAAGGTAAAAACCGATTTATGATAAAAATGTGAACAATTTGGTAACGGTGAGAGATAATAGTGTGGATGGAACCTCTTTGAGAGGGGAACCTAGTGAAAAAAAGAACAATGCTTCTTTAAGGTTATAAAATTTTAGAGGAAAATGGAAGTGAAAAAATGAGCACACCGAAAATTTTAATCCTGGGAGCGGGATACGGCGGATTAATGACAGCCGTTCGCCTGCAAAAACAACTGAACTATAACGAAGCTGATGTTACGCTGGTAAACAAGCATGATTACCACTACTTTACAACATGGCTCCATGAACCGGCAGCAGGAACCAAAGATCCTGACGATTGCCGCGTCGATATCAAGGATTTACTTGATACGAACAAAGTGAATTTTATCAAGGATACCGTAATGGAAATCAAGCGTGAAGAGAAGAAGGTTCTGCTTGAATCCGGAAAAGCCCTGTCTTACGATTATCTAGTTGTTGGCCTGGGCAGCGAGCCGGAAACATTCGGCATTCAGGGTCTGAAAGAGCATGCTTTCAGCATCCGTAGTATTAACAGTGTACGTGAGATTCGCGAGCATATCGAATACTGCTTCGCGAAGTATAAAATGGAAAAACGCCCGGAACTCTTGACGTTTATTGTCGGTGGCGCAGGCTTCACAGGTATTGAGTTTGTCGGAGAATTATCCGATCGTGTGCCTGAGCTGTGCAAAGAATTTGACGTAGATCCGTCTGTCGTGAAAATCTACAACATCGAGGCAGCACCAACCGTATTACCTGGCTTCGACCCGGAGCTGGTGAATTATGCAATGGAAGTGCTGTCCCGCAAAGGTGTTACGTTCAAGATTAACACACCGATTAAAGAATGCACGCCGGAAGGGGTTGTGCTCGCGGACGGTGAAGAAATTAAGTCCAGCACGGTTGTATGGACAGGCGGCGTGCGCGGCAACTCGATTATCGAAAAGGCTGGCTTCGAAACGATGCGCGGCCGCGTAAAAGTAGATCCATTTCTCCGTGCACCGGGCCACGAAGATGTATTCATCGTGGGTGACGGCGCATTAATCATCAACGAAGAAACAAACCGTCCGTACCCGCCGACGGCGCAGATCGCTATTCAGCAAGGAGAAAATCTGGCACAGAACCTTGTTGCCGTTATCCGTGGCGGCGAGATGAAGCCGTTCGTGCCTGCTCTTAAAGGCACCGTAGCTTCCCTCGGTAAGGGTGAAGCAATCGGGCTTGTCGGTGACAAGAAAATCTACGGTAACACAGCCGCATTGATGAAGAAAGTCATCGATAACCGTTCCCTCTATCTGCTCGGTGGTCTGTCGCTTGTACTCAAAAAAGTGAAGCTGTAAGAAGAGGGATCGCTGTGAGACACGCCAGTGTGCAAGTGCGTGCGCTGCTGACGGACGAAGAGCGTTCGCGTTATGAAAAGTTGTTCGAGGTAGGCAAATACCTTGAATCGCAAAATCGTCATGATTTGGCGTATACGATTCAGCGTGAGCTTGAATTTCTGATTGAGCCGGCCATCGAGCGGCTGCAAGAAAAAGGGCGTCAGCGCGGTAACCGGGACTATCTGGATCCGATTGTGATGCGTGCTAAAAACAATGAGGAACAAGTATAAATGTGTGAAAAGTGGGGAGCCTTCATTAGGAAGGCTCCTTTTTTCTGTGAAAATCATGAAGAAAGAAGAAGAGGGAGGAAAAAAGATCTAAGGAAGAAAAAGGCCTTCGCCTTTTTCCCCATTGAAATCCTCTCCTCCTTCTTTCCTCTCTTTTTCTTCGTACCACAAAAGTCAGCCGCCCTTCTCATGATTTTCATATCGGGGTTGCGGCTAACCAGGCATGGTGGTTTGATTACTTTACAGCAGGGAAGAAATTATTATATAATATTTTGAAAATATAGATATTTGATAAATATACTCCAGGAGGGATAACTATGAGTGAAAGAAATACACAAGAGACGTGCGTATATTGCGAGGGCAACGGGTACTTTCAACTTATTACCGGAGGTTCGACAACATGCCCTTCCTGTAGTGGCCAGGGAAGCGTAGAAGTGCATGAACCGGAAGTGACGGCAGGGACAAAATAGAATAAAAAATGACGAAATAAGCAGGGCGATTGACCCCCTTGTCCGAATCCAGTACACTGAAATGTAGAAATATGGATGGGGGTGATATGATTGAATATCGCGCAATTTATTATTGGAATTCCGCTGTTTATCGTCCTCCTTTTCGGAATCGGATTTATTTTAAATATGCTGATTAAGACCACGTGGATGCCGACGTTTCTGTATTTGAGTATTGTGGCAGGCGTGCTGATATATTTAGTAATAAATCATCGTACTCCGCATGTAGTCGACTATGTAATGTTAACTTCCGGTTTGCTGGGCGCCATTGCCAGCGGCTGGACGATTAAGATACTGCGTATGAAAGGCTACCGCATGTTTTAGATTGATGGATGAATGTTGAAAGCTCCCCGGCGAGGGAGCTTTTTTCCATTTATAAGAAAGTTTGTCTTATTTTCTCTTCTCTCTATTTTCATTTCTTGTACTTCCTACGTATAAGTCCGGGAAGGGCGGGAGATGATGAGTAGAAGAGGAGGCTAGTATTTACATGGACATTATTGTAAAGAGTGTGAAAGGCTCTCTTACCTATCTGCTCATTGCGCTTATCTGCACCGTGCTTGGCATCTATATTCTACTGGAGGAACCACAGCAGAAAACCGCGGCTTTTCCAGAGACGAAGCAGGCTAAAATGCAGGGAACGACAGTGTCACACGCAGAAAAACCAAAGGATAAGCAAGTGGAAAAACCAGAGAAAGTAGCGCGGTTTCCACTGGCATCCAGCGGAGAAACGGTAGAAGCGCTGGCCACATTAGCGCGATATCCGAAGGTGAATGTCGTGGCAACCGGCTATTCACCCGGTCCCGAATCCACCGGAAAGGATGTCGGGCATCCTGCGTACGGGATTACATATTCGGGAGTAAAAGCAAAGCGTGCCGCAGGTGCTTTCTCTACAATCGCCGCCGATCTGGATTTGTTTCCGCTGGGCACCATTCTCTATATTCCGGGTTACGGCTATGGAGTCGTGGCGGATATCGGTTCAGCGATTAAGGGAAATAAAATCGACTTGTATTTTGACAAGAAAGAGGACGTATATAAACAGTGGGGCAAGAAGCAACTCGACGTATATGTGATCGAGCGTGGAGACGGCAAGATGAACGAAGAAACGTTTGCCCGTTTAAATCAATTGATTCAAAATGAAGCGAAAAAACAATAATAGCAATAAAAAAGAGGACAGGTCAGGCGGCCTGTCCTCTCATTATGCACGCTGCGCATTATAGCTTAAGCAAATAGTACAGAAGGATGGATTGGATAATACCGAGCCAGCCCCCCACCAGCACTTCACTCGGCTGATGGCCCAGCAATTCCTTGAGCTTCTCGGCGCGTTCACGGCGCGGTTTAACACGCATTGTTTTCAACTCGTCAATCAGTTGATTAAAGTCTTCCACCAGGAGATTAAGAACGGCCGCATGCGTACCTGCATGACGCCGTATGCCGGCCGCGTCGAACATAATGATGATGGAGAAAACAACGGAGATGGCAAAATAGGTGGAATCAAAGCCTTCGACCAATCCTACCGCAGTCGTAAGCGCGGTGACGGCCGCCGAGTGGGAGCTCGGCATTCCTCCGGTGCTGAATGCAAGCTTCCAGTCCCATTTGCGCAATGCAAAAAACGTAATAGGCACTTTGACTCCCTGGGCGATGCCGATAGCAAGCAGAGCGGACCAGAGCGGAAAATTAGAAAACAGAGCGGACATTAACTTCTTCCTTTCTTAGAAGGTCTCTTTCTTTATTGTATAACGAATAGACGAATAAATCATTTTCTTAGAGGAAAAATCTTTATCGGGCATGTTCCCTACATTTTCTTTTCCCCTATTTGCTGATAAAATTTTAGTGGAGGTGCAGATGCGATGAAAATCGAAGTGAAAAGCGGAAAACTGCAGGATTGCACGACGAAATGCTTGATTGTCGGAATTTGGGAAGGTGAGAACGCACTTCCGGCACTGCTGAAAGAAACGGATGAGAAAATGGGCGGAGCGCTGTCCGCGCTGTTCGCAGACGGAGAAATTAGCGGCAAAAAGAAGAGCGTCCAGTTTATACATACGTTCGGCAAAGTACCGGCGCGCCGGATTATGACGATCGGTCTTGGCAAAAAGGAAGAACTTTCGTTTGAGGACTTGCGAGAAATCGGTGCACGTGCCGTAAAAGAAGCGCTGAAAGCCAAGCTGACGGATATTGTATTCGCGCTTGATGAAGAAGCAAAAGTACTTGGCGATTACGATGCGGCCCATGCGTTGCTTGAAGGTGCGTTGCTCGCTAATTACCGCTTTCCTGGATATCATAAAGAAACGGAAGAGAAGCCGGAACTTGAAGCGCTCGCGATTCTTTGCAAGAGCGATGCGCTCGAAGAGGTCAAAGAGGGCGCTCGCGTAGCTGAAGCACTGGCGCGCGGCACAAATCTGGCGCGTGATCTGGTTAACATGCCGGGTAACTATTTAACCCCGACAGTGCTATCCGAAAAAGCGAAAGAAATCGCCGAACGTCATGGTATGGAAGTGGAAATTCTCGACAAGGTAGACATGGAATTATACTGTATGGGCGGTCTGCTGGGCGTTAGCCAGGGATCGGTGGAGCCGCCGAAGCTTATCGCGATTAAATATCAGGGCACAGAAAAGTGGGAGGATGTTATCGGGTTTGTCGGCAAAGGCATTACGTTTGACTCCGGCGGCATCTCGATTAAGCCGGGTCCGGGTATGGATGAGATGAAAGGTGATATGGGCGGTGCAGCCGCCGTGCTGGGTGCACTCGAAGCCATCGGTACGCTGAAGCCGGCCGTCAATATCGCTGCCGTCATTCCAACGACGGAAAACATGCCAAGCGGTTCTGCGCTCAAGCCGGGCGATGTGATTACGACAATGAGCGGCAAAACGGTTGAGATTCTCAACACTGATGCGGAAGGCCGCCTCATTCTGGCTGATGGTATGAGTTATGCGCGCAAAATAGGGGCAAATTATCTTATCGATTTAGCGACGCTGACAGGCGCCGCACTGGTAGCGCTTGGTACCTGCACAACCGCTGCATTGACCAATGACGAAGCGCTGATGGAAGAGGTTATGGAAGCGGCCGGTGAAGCGGGCGAGTTGCTGTGGCGTCTCCCTGGCTATAAACCGTATATGGAACAAATCAAGAGCAAGATTGCGGATCTCAAGAACACCGGCGGCCGTAACGCGGGTACAATCACGGCCGGTTTGTTTGTCGGAGAGTTCGCTGAAGGCACGCCGTGGGTTCATCTGGATATTGCAGGGACGGCTTGGGCTGATAAGGCGGATGATTTATCCCCTGCCGGCGGTACGGGAGCGATGGTGCGTACACTGTCCGTACTTGCACTGCGCCGTGCAGAGACGAATAATATTGAATGAAGACGAACGATAAAACGAAATCACTCGAATAAAGTTCGGATTTTTAAAAATCCGAACTTTATTTTTGGCGGCCGATTAGGTATAATGACACCATCAGTAAAAACGAATACAAAAACTCGTATAATCGCGGGAATATGGCCCGCAAGTTTCTACCAGATTGCCGTAAACAATCTGACTACGAGTGAAAATGACGACTTTCGCGGAAAGAATACCTGTAACCTGTTCAGATGATCAGGAGGGTTTTGCAATCCGGAGGACCGTTTTCGCTCGTAATCATGAGCAGACGGCTTCCGGATTTTTTCGTTTTATCACATAAGGAGGATACAGATGGAATTGCTAAAACAGAGAATTCGCGAAGAAGGGCATGTACTGGGAGATAAAGTGCTAAAAGTGGATTCATTCTTGAACCACCAGATCGATCCCGTTCTCATGATGGAGATTGGCGACGAGTTTGCACGCCGTTTTGCAGAGGCAGGAGTAACGAAAATCCTGACGATCGAATCTTCCGGTATTGCAGCGGCGCTGACCACCGCGCTGAAATTGAATGTCAAAATGGTATTTGCCCGCAAAAAGAAATCGGCGCTGATGAATGAAGAAGCATACGTAACGAAGGTTCATTCCTTTACAAAAAACGAAACGAACGAAGTGACGGTGCTGAAGAAGTTTCTCGGTGCCGGTGAGAAGGTCCTTATTATCGATGATTTTCTGGCAAACGGGGAAGCGGCTGCCGGACTGGCCTACCTGGTAGAGCAGGCCGGCAGCGAAGTTGTAGGGATTGGTATCGTCATCGAGAAAGCATTCCAGGATGGTGGTCGGCGCCTGCGAGAAAAGGGATTTAAGGTAGAGTCGCTTGCCCGGATCGCGGCGTTTTCGGACGGGAAAGTCCAATTTGTCGAAGAATCCGTTAAGGCATAAAGCAGCGAAACGAGAAAGATGGTTACTATTTAGGAGGAAATTTTTGTGCAAAACAAAGTAGGGTTTTGGAAATTAGGAACGCTCGGCTTTCAGCACGTGCTGGCCATGTATGCGGGTGCGGTAGTCGTTCCCTTGATTGTTGGCCCGGCTATCGGAATGACGCCGGAACAGATTGCATACTTAATTTCTATCGATTTATTTACGTGCGGAGTAGCGTCTCTATTGCAAGTTGTCGGAGGAAAGTATTTTGGCGTTAAACTTCCCATTTTGATGGGATGTGCGTTCCAGGCGGTGGGTCCGATGATCGCCATCGGAAATGCCCAGGGAATTACAGCTATATACGGTGCCATTATTGCTGCCGGGGTTATCGTTATGATTTTATCCCAGTTCATGGACAAAATTCTGAAGTTTTTCCCGCCGGTCGTGACGGGTTCGGTCGTTGTTATTATCGGTGCTTCGCTTATCGGTGCGGCCATGGGCAATATCGTAGGTCAACCGGATACGCCGGGGTATGCCAGCGCAACAAATTTGTTCCTGGCGGCTGTTACGCTGCTATCTATTATCTTGATGAACCGCTTTTTTACAGGATTCTGGAAATCAATTTCTGTGCTGATTTCTCTGGTAATCGGTACAACGATTGCTTATTTCATGGGACTTGTTGATTTTTCTTCTGTAGGCAAAGCCGGCTGGTTCCATATGGTTGAACCGTTCCGTTTCGGCATGCCGACGTTCCATCTGACCGCGATTATTAGTATGGTTCTTGTAGGAATTGTAAGCATGATTGAATCTACCGGCGTTTTCTTCGCACTGGCCGATGTATGCGAGAAAAAAATTGACGGAAAGGATATTAAGCGCGGGCTGCGGGCGGAAGGTATGGCTCAGGTTGTCGGAGGTATTTTTCAGGCATTCCCTTATACTACGTATTCGCAGAACGTGGGACTGGTGGCTCTTACAGGCGTTAAAACAAGACGTGTTGTCGTTGCGGCCTGTTTCATTATCATGGGACTTGGGCTTCTGCCGAAAGTAGCGGCGCTGACAACGGTGATTCCGAATCCGGTACTCGGCGGTGCCATGATTCCGATGTTCGGTATGGTAATGGCTTCCGGCGTCCGTCAATTGTCTACCGTAGATTTTCGCCGGGTAGAAAATATGTTAATTATCGCTACATCCGTAGGATTAGGGCTGGGTGTATCCATTGCACCGGATGTATTTTCCGGGCTTCCGGGAGGACTGCGCTTGATTATGGAAAGCGGAATTGTAACAGGAAGTTTTGCGGCGATTTTGTTGAATATCATTCTGAACGGTACTAAAAACCAAAGTATTGAAGATACGATTGCAGCACTCAAAGCCGAACATTCGGTTGAATCAGCTGTGTAACAAAATGCCTTTTTTATAAAGTTTCTTAACTTTTCGTATTGACACTTGTTCTATCCCTGTCTATAATTGCATGTAATATAACAAATGATTACACAGTTTTATGAATTAAAAATTGAGTGAATAAATGAGCAATAACGTCGACGGGGACGCGTATATGGCCTCTTCTTCTCAGAGAGTCCGGGATGGTGGAAGCCGGGCAAGAACGCTATATATATCTCACCCCTGAGTTGCTATTCCGAAAGAGATGACTTTAGTAGGGATAGGCCGTATGGCACGCGTTATGTGCCAGGGTTGGCCACTGTCAACCCGCTGAGGTTGTTGACCGTAAGGCAGCAATGAAATTTGGGTGGTACCGCGAAACTCTTTCGCCCCAGACTGATTGAATAAAAGTCAGGGGATGAAAGGGTTTTCTTTATTTTCCATCTTATTTTCTGATTCTCGGACAGAGCGGTCATAAACCCGTTCTCTGTTCAGTATAAATTTTTAGACTATTTTAACAATGGGGAGATAATTTTTAGAAGGAGGAAGAATCATGAGCACAGATACGGCGATGGTTGATAATCGAAAAGCTTCTTTGCCGCCTATCGAAATGGGAGAGGTAATGTCGGGTTCCGACATGCTGCTACGTTGCCTGCTATTAGAAGGTGTAGAGTATGTTTTCGGATATCCGGGAGGCGCTGTCCTGCCGATTTACGACTCGCTTTATTCGAGTCATCTGAAACATATCTTGACGCGCCATGAACAGGGAGCGATTCACGCGGCCGACGGATATGCACGCGCAACGGGGAAGCCGGGCGTCGTCATCGCCACTTCCGGACCGGGAGCGACCAATCTTGTGACAGGAATTGCTACAGCCCATATGGATTCAGTGCCGCTGGTCTGTATCACAGGAAACGTAGCCCAGCACTTAATCGGAACAGACGCATTCCAGGAGGCGAATATTACAGGGATTACGCTTCCGATTACAAAACATAATTATTTTGTCCGCAATGTGGAAGACTTACCGCGCATCGTCAAAGAGGCGTTCCATATTGCGACAACCGGACGTCCGGGACCTGTTCTCATTGATATTCCAAAAGACGTAAACAACGCGAAAGCGCCGTTCTACTATCCGGAAACGGTAAAGCTCCGCACATATAATCCGACCGTAAAACCGAACAGCTTGCAAGTCGAGCGGATGGTCAAAGCCATTGCTGAAGCGAAGAAACCGGTCATTCTCTCCGGTGGCGGAATCGTAGCGGCAGGAGCGGAAAAAGAATTATTGGAATTTGCCGAAAAGACGAACATTCCGGTTATTCCGACCTTTATGGGTCTTGCCGGGTTCCCGGGAGGGCACCGACTCTGTCCGGGCATGCCGGGGATGCACGGTTCATACGCCGCCAACCAGGCGCTGTTGAATACTGACCTGCTGATTAACATGGGCGCACGTTTTGACGATCGTATTACGATGGGCCGGACGAAAGAGTTCGCACCGAACGCAAAAATTATCCATATCGATATCGACCCGGCTGAAATCGGCAAAAACATCAACGCTTATATCCCGATTGTTGGTGATGTGAAAAACGTGCTGCTTGCTGCTCTTCCGAAAGTCGGGCGCGCTGACTCCGATGCATGGGTGGCACAAATCCAGGCATGGAGCGCAGAGCATCCGTACAGCTACAAACCGAGTCCGGAAGGTCGATTAAAGCCGCAGCGCGCTATCGAAATCATGTACGAATCGACCGGCGGAGATGCGATTGTGACGACAGACGTAGGACAGCATCAGATGTGGGTGGCCCAGTATTTTAAATTCAGCAACCAGCGTTCTTTCATCTCCTCGGGCGGTCTCGGTACGATGGGCTTCGGCTTCCCCGCTGCCATCGGAGCACAGATGGCGCATCCCGATAAAACCGTTATCTCGGTCAGCGGCGACGGTGGCTTCCAGATGAATCAGCAGGAATTGGCGGTTGTTGCCAACCATAATCTGCCGATTAAGATTGTTATTATCAATAATCAATGCCTCGGTATGGTTCGCCAGTGGCAGGAACTGTTCTACGAGCATCGCTACAGTCAAATCGACTTAAGCGTGAGCGTTGACTTCGTCAAACTTGCCGATGCTTACGGCATCAAAGGTCTGCGCGCTTCGACAGAAGAAGAGGCGGAGCGGATATGGCAAGAAGCGATGAATGCAAATGGACCGGTTCTTGTTGAATTCGTAGTTGAGCCGGAAGAGAACGTATATCCGATGGTCGCTGCAGGTAACACACTTGACCAAATGGTTTTGGGAGATGAGAAATAACATGGAACAAAAGCACACCATTTCAGTTCTAGTCAATGACCAGCCGGGTGTATTAACCCGGGTCGCCAGCCTGATGGGTCAGCGCGGCTTCAACATTGACAGCATTACGGTTGGCCAGTCTGAAGAGCCGGGGCTGTCGCGCATGATTATTGTCACGCGCGGCGACGACAATACCATCGAGCAAATTATGAAGCAGTTCCATAAGCTCATCGACGTACTGAAAGTACAGCACTTGAGCAGCGGTCAGATGGTATCCAGAGAGCTCGCGCTTATTAAAGTAGAGGCAACTCCGGGAACACGCTCTGAAATTAAAGGTATTATTGAGCCTTTCCGCGCGAGCATTGTCGACGTAGGGCCGGTTTCTCTGGTTGTTCAGGTTACCGGCGATTCCGAAAAAGTCGATGCGTTAATTGAACTCTTAATGCCATACGGTATTAAAGAGCTTTCGCGTACGGGCGTGACTGCGATCAGCCGTGGTGCCGCGACACTTGCCAGAGTATAATCGATAACCATTGCTATCAACACATTTAATATAAACAAAACAGCACACAGAATAGGGGAGGAAATTCCATGATTACAATGTACTACGAAAAAGACGCAAACCAAGAAGTTCTGAAAGGCAAGACGATTGCCATCATTGGATACGGTAGCCAGGGACACGCACAAGCACAAAACTTGCGCGATAGCGGTATGAAAGTGGTCATTGGTCTTCGCAAAGGCCGTTCCTGGGAGCAGGCGGAAAACGATGGATTTGAAGTGCTGACGGTAGACGAAGCTGCCGCGCGTGCTGATGTGATTATGATTCTGCTTCCTGATGAAATGCAGGCGAAAGTGTATAAAGAGCAAATCGAACCGAACCTGAAAGACGGAGATGCGCTCTTCTTCTCACATGGCTTCAATATCCACTTCGAGCAGATTGTTGCACCTCAGGGCGTAGACGTAGTTATGGTAGCACCAAAGAGCCCGGGCCACATGGTTCGCCGCGTATATACGGAAGGCTTCGGTGTACCGGGATTGCTCGCTATCTACCAAGACGGAACAGGAAAAGCAAAAGAAATCGGTCTGGCGTATGCAAGCGGCATCGGCTGCACGCGCGCGGGCGTTATTGAGACAACGTTCCGTGAAGAAACGGAAACCGACCTGTTCGGGGAGCAAGCGGTACTGTGCGGCGGTACAGCCGAACTGGTAAAAGCGGGCTTCGAGACACTGGTAGAAGCGGGTTATGCACCGGAAATCGCCTACTTCGAATGTTTGCATGAGCTGAAGCTGATTGTAGATTTGATGTACGAAGGCGGCCTTGAGTACATGCGCTATTCCATCAGCGACACGGCTGAATTCGGTGACTACAGCGTCGGTCAGCGTATCATAACGGAAGAGACGAAGAAAGAAATGAAGAAAGTATTAAAAGAAATTCAAACCGGCCAATTCGCGAAGAACTGGATTATTGAGAACCAGTCCGGCCGTGCCGCGTTCGGAGCGCGCCGCCGTATTGAGAAGGAACACCAAATCGAGCAGGTAGGTAAGCAATTGCGTGAAATGATGGCCTGGATCAAGAAGTAAGGAGTAAGACAAAAACTGTGGAGGTGGCGAGGGAATGCGTACCATTGAAATTTTTGATACCACCCTGCGGGACGGTGAACAGTCCCCGGGAGTCAACTTAAGTTCGAAGGAAAAATTAGAAATTGCTTTGCAACTGGAGCGCCTGGGGGTAAACCGGATTGAAGCGGGGTTTGCCGCTGCCTCCCCTGGAGATTTACAATCCGTTCGTGAGATTGCAAAACGGGTCAAGAACTCAACGATCGTCAGCTTGTCCCGTGCTCGTTTGCTGGATATCGATAAAGCGTGGGAAGCGCTGAGGGAAGCCGAATCGGCATGCCTTCATACGTTCCTTGCCACGTCGCCGATTCATCGGAAATATAAACTGAATATGACAAAGGAACAGGTTATCGAAAATGCGGTTGCTGCCGTAAAGCATGGGAAGAAATATTTCGATATGGTGGAATTCTCCTGTGAAGACGGTTCGCGTACCGAGATTCCGTTCCTGATTGAAGTGGTGCAGGCGGTTGTCGATGCGGGCGCCCGTATCATCAACATTCCGGATACAGTGGGATATACCACACCGGCCGAATACGCTAATATTTTCACCCAGCTATTAAACAACGTGCGGGGCATTGAAAATGTAAAGCTGAGCTGCCACTGTCATGATGACCTCGGAATGGCTGTTGCCAATACTTTAGCTGCCATCCAGGCGGGTGTGACTCAGGTAGAAGGCACAATCAATGGTATTGGTGAGCGCGCTGGTAATGCTGCTTTAGAAGAGGTAGCATTGGCGCTCGATACCCGCAAGGATTTCTATCAGGCGACCACCAATCTGAAGCTGGAAGAAATCGCCCGCACAAGCAAGCTTGTCAGCCGCTTGACCGGAATGTTTGTGCCGGGTAACAAAGCGGTTGTGGGCGCTAATGCGTTTGCCCATCAATCCGGTATCCACCAGGATGGCGTATTGAAAGAAGTAACCACATACGAAATCATTCGTCCGGAGCGCGTGGGCTTCAAATCAAACCGCCTTGTGCTCGGCAAGCTTTCGGGACGTCATGCTTTCAAAGATAAATTGATAGAGCTAGGTTACCAGTTGAGCCAGGAAGAGCTGGACGACGCGTTTGCACGTTTTAAAGACTTATGCGACCGCAAGAAAGATGTAAGCGACGAAGATATCGTGGCGCTTGTCGACGCCAAGCTGGTTGATGTGCCGGAAGCGTACACGCTTGAGAATGTTCAGCTTTCATACGGAAACAACTCGATACCGACGGCGAGCGTACGCGTGCGTACCTTAAACGGCGAAGTGCTGGAAGAGGCGGCATGCGGCAACGGGTCTGTTGATTCCATCTATAAAGCGATCGACCGGGTTACGAACGAAGAAGTGGTGCTGGAGGATTATAAGATTGTATCCGTCACCCACGGTAAGGATGCACTTGGTGAAGTGTATGTCCGCCTGTCCCAAGGCGATTACACAGTGCAGGGACGCGGGGTTAGCACAGATGTGCTGGAAGCGAGCGCGAAAGCTTATCTGCGCGCGCTGAATAAACTGGTTGCACGAAGAGGCGACGCGGTAGAAGTCGTGATGTAGAGAGGAAGGAAGCGAGGCATGAGTCAAACCTTTACCATCACCGTACTGCCCGGGGACGGCATCGGGCCGGAAGTTATCGAGCAGGCGGTCAATGTACTAAGAGTCATCGAAGAACTCGAAGATGTAAGTTTTACGCTTGAATATGCGCGTTTGGGCGGGTGCGCCATCGATGAAGATGGCACACCGCTGCCCCAGGATACGCTGGATAAAGCACGCCGTTCTGATGCTGTGCTGCTCGGAGCAGTGGGCGGTCCGAAGTGGGATAACAACCCGGCGCACCTTCGTCCGGAAACAGGACTTTTGGGTATCCGTAAGGAATTGGGTCTGTACGCCAATCTTCGTCCGGCGTTCATGCTCGACTGCATGGTCGGCGTGTCCGCATTGAAAGAAGAAGTCGTTAAAGGCGTGGATCTAATGGTGATTCGCGAATTGACAGGCGGCCTCTATTTCGGCGAGAAGAAACGCTATGAAACCGAAAACGGCGAAGTCGCTTCCGACGAATTGATTTATCATGAGTATGAAATTGAGCGAATCGTACGTCGGGCGTTCGAAGTGGCACGTCTGCGCAGCAAGAAACTGACCTCCGTGGACAAGGCGAATGTGCTGGAGTCTTCCCGTCTGTGGCGTAAAGTCGTAGAACGAGTCGCACCGGATTACCCGGATGTAGAATTGCGCCATCAGCTGGTTGATTCCTGCGCCATGGAACTTATCCGTTGGCCGAAGCAGTTCGACACGATTGTAACGGAGAATATGTTCGGTGATATTTTAAGCGATGAAGCGTCCATGCTGACAGGCTCGATCGGTATGCTGCCGTCGGCGTCTTTGGCGGACGGTAACTTCGGTTTGTATGAGCCGGTACATGGATCTGCACCGGACATTGCAGGCAAAGGAATTGCCAACCCGACTGCAACGATTCTGTCTGCCGCGATGATGCTTAAGTATTCATTTGGCTTGGAGAAGGCGGCGAACGCGATCGAGCAAGCGGTTCATACCGTGCTGAACTCTGGTGTACGCACTGGCGACATCGCCGATAATAAAGATGAAGCCGTAGGCACAAAAGAGATGGCCGACAAAATCATCGCCGCTATTCGTGAGGCATACGTGCAAGCGTAGCGTAATAAACAGCAAATAAAAATCTCCGCCGTGCATATTGAGCAACGGCGGAGATTTTTATGTTCGTGATTTCTTATTCTCGCTGCAAGAATTCTTTCACCGGTGTTCCCCATTCGATTTCCGCATCCGGATAGCTTTCACGGATAATCTCCGAAATCTCAAAGAAATCATCACGGGTCAGTCCTTTTAGCCTGCTCGACTGACGCGGCCAGAGCGAAATCTTGGTCACGGTAAAACGGTCTTCCATGCTCCCAAGATATTTCTCGCCTTCAAATAAAACTCCCTTGTATGTTAACAGCAGATTGCGGCGCACATTGTCTTCGTCATCGAGGACGAACGTCTGTTTCTTCTCGATCGCAGACATAAGCTTTCGCTTCGGATTGAAAATATATTGAAACCACCATACGATAAAGGCGATGATTGTCAAAAGCAGTAGCAAACGCAGCATGCGATTCCCTCTTTTCATCGAAAAGTATCCATTTATTTTCTTATACGGATTGATTAGAAAAAGGATGCAAAAAAATGCTATACTATCACACAGAAATCCATTTAAAATGAGGGATTGCATTTCATGAATGTGCTCATAACGACACTGAACGCAAAATACATCCATACCTCGCTGGCTCTGCGCTATTTGAAGGCATTCTGCCAGGAAGATTTCGAGGTAGATCTTGTGGAATACACAATTAAGGACCCTGCAATGAATGTGGTATCCGATTTGTTTCAACGGAAACCGGATGTGATTGGTTTCTCCTGCTACATTTGGAACATCGAAGAGACCATTCAGATTATCTCCATGCTAAAAAAGGTTATGCCCGAAGTCAAGATTGTACTCGGCGGACCCGAAGTGTCATACGATGTCGAGTACTGGATGAACCGCCTGACCGATGTTGACTTTATTGTGGTAGGCGAAGGAGAAGAAACGTTTCACCATCTTCTGACGGAAATGAAAGGCGAGCAAAAGTATCATTTTGTCTATGGAATTGCCTATCGAAAAGAAGACGAAGTGATCGTCAATCCACCCCGTCCGAAGCTGGATTTGAATCGTATTCCGTCTCCGTTTTACTTCGAAGAAGATATACCTCATCTCGGCAACCGGGTTACGTATTTTGAAACAAGCCGCGGCTGCCCGTTCTCCTGTCAATTTTGCCTCTCCAGTATTGAGGTGGGGGTACGGTATTTTGATATTGAACGGACGAAGCGGGATTTGTTGCATTTGATCGAGAGCGGGGCCAAGCTCATTAAATTCGTCGATCGTACATTTAATATTAAACGTGAGTATGCAATGGAGATTTTTCAATTTTTAATTGAAAATCACCGGGGATGTGTGTTTCAGTTTGAGATTACTGCAGACATTATGCGGCCTGAGGTGCTTGATTATCTGGCCGAGCATGCGCCGCCAGGCATTTTCCGGTTTGAAATCGGTGTGCAATCCACCAACGACACGACGAACGATATCGTTAAACGCCGCCAGAATTTCACCAAGCTGGCCCGTACGGTTACCAAAGTCAAAGAGAGCGGAAAAATTGACCAGCACCTTGACTTAATTGCGGGTCTACCGGAAGAGGACTACATGTCATTCCGCAAAACGTTCAACGATGTGTTTGCACTGCGTCCCGAAGAACTGCAGCTCGGTTTCCTGAAAATGCTGCGCGGAACAGGCATGCGTATCAGCGCGGAGAAATACGGCTATAAGTACATGGATCATGCGCCGTATGAAATTTTAGAAAACCGTGTTCTTCCGTTTTCGGATATCGTTCGGATTAAACGGGTGGAGGATGTGCTGGAGAAGTACTGGAACGCGCATCGTA
>Ga0310836_100856_pt1 | contig 20520 bp, 16 predicted proteins | sample SM_ome_4_FD_201310 | JGI IMG/M metagenome (GOLD analysis project Ga0310836, IMG submission 201310) | Sorghum-adapted microbial communities enriched on stacked mutant (SM) sorghum from Joint BioEnergy Institute, Emeryville, California... ... | reverse complement strand
GCAAAGAGCGGCCAAAATGCTCAAAATGGAAGCAAAATAAGGAATAAACAGGAAAAACGAGTGCTCCGGAAAATGTGACAGAATATAGGATTGCTCAAAAATCGACTTTTTCAGGAGCAACTAATTAGCGGTATGAATTGAGGGAGGCGTACCATGGACAAGCCGAATGAACTCATCGTGGTGCTCGATTTCGGGGGCCAATACAACCAATTGATTGCCCGGCGCATCCGCGATCTGGGCGTGTACAGCGAGCTCTTGCCGTACAACACGCCGGCCGCGAGGCTGCGGGAGCTGGGGCCCAAAGGCATCGTTTTCTCCGGCGGCCCGAACAGCGTATACGAAGAGAACGCGCCGCTCGTCGATCCGGAAGTGTACGAGCTCGGCGTGCCGATTCTCGGCATCTGCTACGGCATGCAAATGATGTCGCATCAACTGAACGGCCGGGTCGAACGGGCGGGCAAGCGCGAATACGGCAAGGCCGAGATCGAATTCGAGGCGGATTGCCGGTTGATCGGCGGTCTCGAGCGCCGGCAGACGGTGTGGATGAGCCACAGCGACAAAGTCGTGGAGCTGCCGCGGGGCTTCCGGGTCGACGCCAGCACGCCGGGCGCGCCGGTCGCCGCGATGAGCCATCCGGAGAAAGACTACTACGCCGTCCAGTTCCATCCGGAAGTGCGCCACTCCGTGTACGGCAACGAGATGATCCGCAATTTCCTGTTCGACATCTGCGGATGCGAAGGCAACTGGTCGATGACGACGTTCATCGAGGACGCGGTCAAGGAGATCCGGGAGCAGGTGGGCGACAAGAAGGTGCTCTGCGCCCTCTCCGGCGGCGTCGACTCGTCCGTCGTCGCCGCGCTGATCCACAAGGCGATTGGCGATCAGCTCACGTGCATGTTCATCGACCACGGCCTCTTGCGGAAGGGCGAAGCCGAGAGCGTCATGGAGACGTTCGCCGGCAAGTTCGACATGAAGGTCGTGAAGATCGACGCGAGCCGCCGGTTCCTGGACAAGCTGAAGGGCGTCGAGGACCCCGAGCGGAAGCGCAAGATCATCGGCAACGAGTTCATCTACGTGTTCCAGGAAGAATCGGCGAAGTTCGATGATTTCGAATTCCTCGCCCAGGGCACGCTCTACACCGACATCATCGAAAGCGGCACCGCCACAGCGCAGACGATCAAGTCGCACCACAACGTCGGCGGGTTGCCGGAGAACATGCGCTTCAAGCTCGTCGAGCCGCTCAAGGCGCTGTTCAAGGATGAGGTGCGCAAGGTCGGCGAGGCGCTCGGCCTGCCCGAGGAGATCGTGTGGCGCCAGCCGTTCCCGGGTCCGGGCCTTGCGATCCGCGTCCTCGGCGAAGTGACGGAGGAGAAGCTGCGCATCGTGCGCGAGTCCGACGCGATTCTGCGCGAGGAGATCGCAAACGCCGGACTGCACCGTGAGATCTGGCAATACTTCACCGCCCTGCCGAACATGAAGAGCGTCGGCGTCATGGGCGACGCCCGCACGTATTCCTACACGGTCGGCATCCGCGCGGTCACGTCGATCGACGGCATGACGGCCGACTGGGCGCGCATCCCGTGGGATGTGCTCGAGCGCATCTCGGTCCGGATCGTGAACGAAGTGGAAAATGTCAACCGCGTCGTCTACGACATCACCTCGAAACCGCCGGCAACAATCGAATGGGAATAAAGCATTGGGTCGACAGTCCCGGTCACGCGGGGCTGTCTTCTTGTTTTTTCACGCGCGATAAAAAGGGGAGGAGCCGACATTTTTTTCGGAAATCGTGTCCAATTTGTAACGGCTGTTACAGAATTGCGGGATTGGCCTATGGTATGATCGTACTGGAACAAGGCGCAGATATAGATATTGTGGAGTGGGTTTTTCATGCGGTGGATACCTACCTCAGAACTAGAAGAAGGCGACAGGCTGGGGCGTTCCCTGTATACGGCGGACGGCCGCCTGATTTTGTCGGGCGGACAGGTGCTGACCCGGAGAATGATCCACGGCCTGATCCGGTTGAATATCGAAGGCGCGTTCATCGACAACCGGAGACCGAACGAAGTCGAATCCAAGAGCAACGTCAAACAGCTCGATTTGCTGCGGGCCGCGGCGTTCGAGACCGTGCGGGCGGTTTTCACGTCCGTGGCGGAGACGGACCGGCTGGAACCGCGGCCTGTCATGCGTTTGGTGAACGATATCGTCCGGCACGTGCTCACGGATGCGGAAGAAGGGTTCCAGATGAAGGAACACCGTACCGAAGCCGCCTATCTGTATGCGCACAGCGTCAACGTCTGCCTGCTCGCCGTCATGACGGGACTGACGTTGGGATACAGCGAACTTCAGCTCAAGACGCTCGCGATCGGCGCACTCCTGCACGATATCGGCCGCGTGTCGAGGCATGCGGTCAATCCGGAATATGACCATCCGCGCGTCGGCTTCGACCTGATGCGCCGGTATCCCGAATTGCCGCTCCTGTCGGCCCATGTGGTGCTGCAACACCATGAGAAGGTGAACGGCACCGGCTATCCGCTGGGGGTTCAGAGCGAACAGTTCCGGCAAGCGGCGCAGATCGTGGCCATCGCGAACGAGTATGACCATTTCGTGAACGAAATCGGCGAAAACCGGCTTCCACATGAAGGAATTGAATACATTATGTCGAAGGTAGACACACATTACAGTATTTCCGTCATCCGGGCTTTCGTCCAGAGCGTCACGCCATACCCCGTCGGCACCGTGGTCCGGCTGTCGAACGGAATGGTCGGCACCGTCGTCGAAATGCACAAGGGCAATCCTTCGCGCCCGGTCATCGTGACGAAAGATCATGGGTTGAGAGTCGACCTGATGCATTTCCCGACGGAATTCATTGAAGAAGTGATCCTGGAACAACGTGCGACGGCCATCTGAGGCGGAAGGATACGGTGCCGGGGAGGAGTGCAAAAGGTGTCGATCGATGCGGCACGTCTCAGATCCACGATTCCTTTTTTCCGTGAATTGGATACCGCTGTGCTGGAAAGTCTTGCCTCGATGCTTGCCGAGCGGACGTTCAAGAAGGGCTCGGTCATTTTCTTCGAGGGAGACGAGGGGGACGATGTCTTTTTCATTCGATCCGGCGCCGTCCAGATCTACACGTTCGACGGCGCGAAGAAAGTGATTCTGGCTTACCTGCGCGACGGCGATTATTTCGGCGAGATGGCGATGATCAAACCGGGGGCGCGGCGCTCCGCTTCCGCGGAGGCGGCGCAGCTCACGAAGGTGTACACCCTCAAGCGGAACGCGTTCGAGCGGCTCATCCTGGAACATCCGCGGCTGGCGTTCTATCTGCTGGACGATACGATGGAGCGGCTGCGCAAGGCGAATCAGCAGATTTACGATCTGACTTTCCTGAATGTGCGGACCCGGATCATGAAGCGGCTGCTTCGTCTGGCGCAGGAGAACGGGACGGAGACCCCGGAAGGGCTGCTGATCGGCATCAAGGTGACGCATCAGCAAATGGCGGAAATGGTCGGCGCGGTGCGCGAGACGGTGACGAAGGTGTTCACCGAGCTGCAGGAAGAAGGGCTGATCGTCATCCGGCAGAAAATGATCCTTCTTCCGAATCCCGATCTGCTCGTCAAACGGCTGCAGGAGGAAAACTGAACAAGCGGCGAACGCGGGCGCCGGCCGGCTTGCCGCAAACCCGTTTCACAGGCTTTCGACCGAATGGCGGAGACTTTTTTATTTGGTAAAAAATTGGGGCGATATGCGCTTTCATTTGAAGGAAAGCGATTTCAATCCGAACGAAAAAATTGGAAGTGCGGCAAAACATTCGTAAACCCCATTGACAGCGAACGAGAAAGATCAGTAGAATGAGGAAGAATTGTGAATTCGATTGCGCTTTTCGTATAATCCCGGGAATCCGGCTTGGGAGTCTCTACAAGGTCACCGTAAATGATCTTGCTACGAAAAGCAGGGGATGCGGTCTGCATACCGGTCCGGCAGGCATAATTCTCCTGTTTTCGCAGAACCTATGGAGAGATGACCATCCTCCGCAGGTTCTTTTCTGTTTTCACCAATTTTGAAGTGGGGGCGTTGTGGGTTTATGGAACGTTTCTTCCGGCTCAAGGAACTCGGAACGAACATCCGCACGGAACTGATCGCTGGTCTGACGACCTTCATGACGATGGCGTACATCCTCGTCGTCAACCCGATCATCCTGAGCGGGGCGGGTCTGGAATTCTACGCGGTCTTCCTCGCGACGGCGCTGGCAGCGGGCATCTTCACGGTCATTTTCGGGATGTTCGTCAACCTTCCGGTGGCGCTCGCGCCGGGCATGGGGCTGAACGCCTACTTCGCCGCGGTGGTGGGGAGCGGTGAAACCATCACGCCGCAAATGGCGCTGACGGCGGTGTTCATCTCCGGTATCATTTTCATCATCCTGACGCTGACGCAGATTCGCCAGATGCTCGTTTCGGCCGTGCCGGAAAGCCTGAAATTCGCGATCACGGCCGGCATCGGTCTGTTCATCACGATCATCGGCGTGAAGAACTCCGGCATCATGACGATTCACGAAGACGGGATCATCGGCCTCGGATCGATCACGGATCCGAACGTCTGGCTGACGATTATCGGCATTTTCCTGATCGCGATCCTGATGGTGCTGCGCGTTCCGGGCGCCATCCTGCTCGGCATCGTGCTGACGACGATCATCGCGGCGATCACGGGCAATGTCGGATCGATCGCATCCGACGCGAAGTGGGTGCCGGATTTCAGCGCGCTGAACTTCTGGCATTTCGACTTCCAGGGCGTGTTCGAAGTCGGGTTGGTCACGGTCGTCCTGACGTTCACGTTCGTCGAACTGTTCGACACGTTCGGCACGCTCGTCGGCACGGCGAACCGGGCCGGCGTCGACACGAGCTCCGCCGAAGGCAAGAAGAAGATCGGCAAGGCAATGCTGGTCGACGCCGTTTCCGTCAGCGGCGGCGCCGTGCTCGGCACGAGCACGGTTACGGCCTACATCGAAAGCTCGGCCGGCATCGCGCAGGGCGGACGCTCGGGCCTGACGGCCGTCACGACCGGCGTGCTCTTCCTGCTGTCGCTGTTCATCGCGCCGATCGTCACGCTCGTTCCGGGCGCGGCCACCAGCGCGGCGCTCGTCATCGTCGGCGCGCTGATGATGCAGTCGATCAAGAACATCAATTTCTCCGATTATGTATACGCGATTCCGGCGTTCCTGATGATCGTCATCATGCCGTTCACGTACAACATCGCCAACGGCATTTCCTTTGGGCTGGTTTCCTACGTCGTCCTGGCCGTGATCGCCAACCTGGCCGGCAAGAAAGCGGAGGACGGCGGCGCGTACAAAATTCACTGGCTCATGTGGGTGCTCGCGGTCCTCATCCTGGCGCGCTACATTTTCATGGCCGGGGAATAACGGAGAATTCGCGGAAGCGGCGCTGGACCGGCGCTGCTTCTTTTTTTGTTGTTGTCGGCAAAAGTGCTGTATATTCGATATCGGGATGCGGGTCGGGTGACGGCGGAAGTGCAACGTGCGCCCGAATCATTTTTTGAGAAAAGGGGAGGATGCGAGATGAAACCGAAGGTCGTGGTCACCCGCAAGATTCCGGATCAGGCGATCGAGCTGCTCGCCGCGCATTGCGAGCTGGACGTGTGGGAGGAAGAGGATGTGCCGATTCCCCGGGATGTGCTGGAAGAGAAAATCCGGGACGCGGACGGCCTGTACTGCCTCCTGACGGATACCGTCGACGAGCCGCTCCTTGATCGGGCGCCCCGGCTCCGGGTAATCAGCAACATGGCGGTCGGTTACAACAACATTGATGTCGAGGCGGCGAGCCGCCGGAACATCATGGTCACCAACACGCCGGACGTCCTGACCGAGACGACCGCCGATCTGACCTTCGCCCTGCTGATGGCGACGGCGCGGCGGATTGTGGAGGCGGAGCGGTTTCTGCGGGCCGGCGAGTGGCGCACCTGGTCGCCGATGCTGCTGACGGGGCAGGACATTTACGGCGCGACGATGGGAATCGTCGGCCTGGGACGGATCGGATCGGCCGTGGCGCGGCGGGCGCTCGGGTTCAACATGCGGGTGCTGTACCATTCGACCCGCCGGAACGAGCAGGCGGAGCGGGAGCTGGGCGTGCAGTATGCCGGCCTGGACGAGCTGCTCGCCCAATCGGACTTCGTGGTGATCATGACGCCGCTGACTCCCAAGACGCAGAACCTGATCGGCGCGCGGGAGCTGGCCTTGATGAAGCCGACCGCGGTGCTCGTCAACACGGCGCGGGGCGGCATCGTGGACGAGCGGGCGCTGTACGAAGCGCTGAAGGGCGGAACGATCTGGGCGGCGGGGCTGGATGTGTTCGAGCGGGAACCGGTCGCGCCCGACCATCCGCTGCTGTCGCTTCCCAATGTGACGGCCCTGCCCCATATCGGCAGCGCCTCGATCCGAACCCGGACCCGCATGGCCGAGCTCGCCGCGGAGAATCTGCTGGACGGGCTGGCGGGGCGGGTGCCGAGGTGTCTGGTGAACCGGGAGGTTGCGGGGGGTGAATGAAAATAACTTTTGATTTGAAAAATTGAAAAAAGTATGATGAAAATGGAGATTGGAAGGCCTGCGACTGAACGTGTTGTTGCAGGCTTCCTGCAGTTAATGGGGGGCTTAATCCACGCACCCGCGCGGGGTGCGACTTATAGTAATAATTGGTGCATACCTCAACCGACCTCTTTCAATCCACGCACCCGCGCGGGGTGCGACTCAACGCCGTCAAATCCAGTGTTAATCTTGGAGTATCTTTCAATCCACGCACCCGCGCGGGGTGCGACTTTTCCGGACGCCGACAGATAATACGCTTGTATATTTTCTTTCAATCCACGCACCCGCGCGGGGTGCGACGTTTTGACCTAACCATGCTGCACTATCCGTACTGGCCTTTCAATCCACGCACCCGCGCGGGGTGCGACTCCCGCAGAACATGAAACATCTGTCGCCAGCCATCTTTCAATCCACGCACCCGCGCGGGGTGCGACGAACACGATGCCGCCTTTCTCGAAGCCTTCCTGAAGCACTTTCAATCCACGCACCCGCGCGGGGTGCGACCAACGAGCGCTGAACCATGCGTCAATATCGCGGACCTTTCAATCCACGCACCCGCGCGGGGTGCGACGTTTTCACCCGGCGCCCACTCCCCCCACTGCTTGAACTTTCAATCCACGCACCCGCGCGGGGTGCGACTCACGCACAGTCGGGAGCACGGGTTCGTTGTGCAACGGCTTTCAATCCACGCACCCGCGCGGGGTGCGACATCCACGGCGTATCCAGAAAGGCGCTCATTGTGCCTTTCAATCCACGCACCCGCGCGGGGTGCGACACTCGCGGTATCCGACCTTTTTCATCTGCTGGTACTTTCAATCCACGCACCCGCGCGGGGTGCGACGCTGTATTCCTTCGTCTTGTCCAGCTTCGCCCGCTCCTTTCAATCCACGCACCCGCGCGGGGTGCGACCAATGGCCGCCCCTCGAACACGGCGTCTGGCCGGGGCTTTCAATCCACGCACCCGCGCGGGGTGCGACCTGACCCATGAGCGCAGGCTGCGGGTAGGCGTCGATCTTTCAATCCACGCACCCGCGCGGGGTGCGACGTACCGCGGTTCGGCTGTCACGTCCGTCATGCCGACTTCTTTCAATCCACGCACCCGCGCGGGGTGCGACGTTCAGGTTTTTCAGGTTGTTGCTGTATGCTGCCTCTTTCAATCCACGCACCCGCGCGGGGTGCGACGCCAACACGACGATTGAATGGGCCTCGAAGACGTGCTTTCAATCCACGCACCCGCGCGGGGTGCGACCTGGCTCGGAATTAACGAGACACGAGAGACGTTGGAGTTCTTTCAATCCACGCACCCGCGCGGGGTGCGACTGCTGCTTGACCATGTGAGGGACGAAGATGAGTAAGCTTTCAATCCACGCACCCGCGCGGGGTGCGACGCAATACACCGGCCTGAAAGACCGGAATGGACGGGCTTTCAATCCACGCACCCGCGCGGGGTGCGACGGCGAATTTGGTGGAGGTGTAAACCTTGATCCCAGCTTTCAATCCACGCACCCGCGCGGGGTGCGACACGTGATGACCTTTGGGGCCGGAGCAGCGCGGAAACTTTCAATCCACGCACCCGCGCGGGGTGCGACGCTGGCAGCAGCCTTGGGACTGGTGGTGCTGAAACTTTCAATCCACGCACCCGCGCGGGGTGCGACGAGCAACGATGCAAAGCCGCACTATTGGCGGTGATGCTTTCAATCCACGCACCCGCGCGGGGTGCGACCTGACCATCGAGACTGTATGCAAACAGCAGTACGCTCTTTCAATCCACGCACCCGCGCGGGGTGCGACCATTTCGCGCTGTTCAAAGGTCAGGTCTGTCCGCTTGACTTTCAATCCACGCACCCGCGCGGGGTGCGACGACCTCGCATAGCGGCCGGCAACTGACGCTGTTTTGACTTTCAATCCACGCACCCGCGCGGGGTGCGACGCGGCCGGCGAGGCGGTCGGCATCCCGGCTGATAACTTTCAATCCACGCACCCGCGCGGGGTGCGACCCGGACAGCCAGTTCGCCGGCATCATCTCGAACGCCGTCTTTCAATCCACGCACCCGCGCGGGGTGCGACCGCAAAACGGTGGGGATTCACCAGACAAGCGTTTGTCTTTCAATCCACGCACCCGCGCGGGGTGCGACCGTTGATCCGGAAACGCTGCAACGGCAGGCTGGACCTCTGTCAATAGATTGGACACATAGAATCGAGAAAATTACGCAGTCATATCGTACGTACGTTCGTATTGAATGGGTGTAAGATACCCGATTGCCGAATGGATTCGTTTGCGATTGTAGAATACTTCGATATATTCAAAAATCTTATTTTTCGCATCCTTGCGGGTCTTGAACTTTTCCTGATAAACGAGTTCCTTCTTCAGTAAGCTGTGGAACGATTCGATGCAGGCGTTGTCGTAACAATTGCCCTTTCTGCTCATGCTGCCCTTCATTCCGTATTTTATGAGACGCTGCTGGTACTCGTGGGAAGCGTATTGACTGCCCCGATCAGAATGATGAAGAACCTTGCCTTTGGGCGGCCGCTGGCGGTTGTAAGCCTGGTCCAGAGCGCGTAAGACCAGTTCCTTGGTCATCCGCTCATCAGCGTGCCAGCCTACGATTTTACGCGTGCACAAGTCCATGATGCTCGCAACATAAAGCCATCCTTCGTCTGTCGGAACATACGTAATATCCGCCATCCAAACCTGGTTGGGAGCTTGTGCGGTAAAATGCTGGTCCAGCACATTATCATGCACCGGAAGACTGTGCTTCGAATTCGTCGTCGCCTTGTATTTTCGCACGGTGCGCGACTTCATCCCCAACTCCTGCATAATACGGGCAACGGTTTTCTCGGACACCTGCACTCCTTGCTGCCGCAAGACTTGAGCGATCTTGGGGCTGCCATACAGACGGCGTGAATCCAGGAAGATGCGGCTGATTTGCTGCTTTAACTGTTCGCGGCGTTGTTTTCGTTCACTTTGCTTGCGCCGGGTCCATTGATAATAACCGCTCCGGGAAACCTTCAAAATCCTGCACATCTCCGACACCGGATACTTGGAGCGGTGCTTGTGAATAAAAGCAAAAATCAGTTCCGGTCTTTTGCGAAGATGTGCATCGCCTTTTTTAGGATCTCATTTTCCATCTCGAGTTGTCGAATTCGCTTCTGCAATTCGAGAACAGTCTTTTCCTCGATTTTCAGATTGCCGCTGCCGCGGAAAGCGTTGACCGGATCTTGCTTATACTCACTGACCCAACGGTAGAGTGTGTTCTCGGCGATACCCAATTCCCGGGCGGCTTGCGCAACCGACTTTCCTTGTTCTTGAATCATCCTCACAGTTTGGATTTTGAATTCTTTGTCGTACTGCTTACTCATCTTCGGACACCTCGATTTTTGCTCGTTTTATTGTCGCATTCTCGATTCTCGGTGTCCACTTTTTAGTCTAGCATCAGGCAGCCCTTTCAATCCACGCACCCGCGCGGGGTGCGACCGGTTCGCGCGGTTCGCCATCGTCCGGCAACAGCTTTCAATCCACGCACCCGCGCGGGGTGCGACACGATCGTATCGGCGGCGGACAAGCAGTTACGGGTGCTTTCAATCCACGCACCCGCGCGGGGTGCGACGGCGACGCAAATCAAGGACAGCAGCATGCTCAACTTTCAATCCACGCACCCGCGCGGGGTGCGACCTGCGGCGGCTGCTCAAGAAGGGGTTCACGCGGTCGGACTTTCAATCCACGCACCCGCGCGGGGTGCGACGTCGGATTTCACGGAAAGAGAGGCCGAAGATTGCTGTGCTTTCAATCCACGCACCCGCGCGGGGTGCGACAGGCAAATCCGGGGTTGGGCACGATCAAGGACTACAACCTTTCAATCCACGCACCCGCGCGGGGTGCGACAGTATCGCTTTTGCGCCCTTTTATTATAGCATTTTCCAGATGGTTTTCGCGAACCTGCTATATTCAACGATCCCCTACAGTCACTTTTCAGACCAGATAACTCTTTTTACCGCATCTATCCAGGAGTGCGAACCTCCTGGCAATCTTATGTGTGCTTGAGGTTCGCACAAACAAATTTACCAGAAATTAATATCCAGAAAGAAGGAATTTCAATATCGAATATCCAATATTAGGACATGGGAACTATGAATCCGGAGCACTATACAATCTGACTTTGAGTCGGAGGTGCTGTTATTGCAGTCTTTTGCACACATTCGACAAAGTGATGGTAAAATTCAGACTGTTGAAGAACATTCCCGGAACGTTCAGCGGATTGCAGAGTGGATTGGGGATAAAATTGGAGTCAAGCATATAGCGGGACTTGCCGGACTATTGCATGATGCAGGCAAGTTTAGTGATAAATTCGCAAACTACATTCTTTCGGCCGCCCAAAACCCTGACAATCCTCCCAAGCGTGGAAGCGTGGATCATTCCACAGCTGGCGGCCAACTGCTGGATCGATTTATAAAGTCCGGACCCCGTGATAAGAACCTCTATTTGTTGACCGAAATTGTTTGTAACGCAATTATCTCCCACCATGCCTATCTACATGATTTCATAAGCCCGGATGCTGAATCCCCTTACCTAGCGCGCATACAAGAAAAGCATATTGATGATCTGGCTGATATTGAAGAATGTTTCCATCGGCTTGTGATGGACAAGGAACAATTCCGTCGGTATACGGAGTCGGCCGCCCGGGAACTCGCAGAATTTCTGACAAAACCGTCTTCTGAAGACGGCCGCAGCCGACTGATGTTTCTGACGAAATTCGTGTTTAGCTCGTTGATTGACGCTGACCGGACAGACACCCGTTTGTTCGAAGAGAACAAAACCTGGTCTCCGGAAGCGGACAGGAAAGATCTTTTTGCGGGCTACTACCAAAGACTTCTAAACAGAGTTTCCGAACTTAATCGACATTCTGGAAACGAATCATTGATCAACCATTATCGTCGAATGATGTCTGACTTTTGCGACAGCTTCGCGGAACAACCTTCAAACATATACAAATTATCGATTCCGACCGGGGGCGGCAAGACGCTGTCAAGTTTGAGGTATGGCCTAAGACATGCGTTACATCATCAAAAAGATCGCGTGATTTACATTATTCCTTACACGACCATCATTGAACAAAATGCAGATGAAGTTCGGCAAATTTTGCAGGATGATGAAAGGATTCTGGAGCATCATTCCAATGTCATCGATGATCTCGATACTCACGACGACGAGTGGGCAGACGGTTTGGCGAATGCGAATCAGCGATTGAAGCTTGCGAAGGACAACTGGGATGCGCCGTTTATTTTTACAACGATGGTACAGTTTCTGAATGTGTTCTATGCGTATGGCAGTCGAAACATTCGGAGGCTTCACAATCTGTCCCGATCAGTCATTGTGTTCGATGAAGTGCAGAAGGTCCCGGTGCACTGCGTTTCACTATTCAATCGCGCTTTGAATTTCCTTAATGATTTCTGCGGGTCGAGTATTGTTTTGTGCACAGCGACTCAACCGGCTCTTGATTATGTTGAGCACAAGTTGAATATCCCGGCGAAAGCCGAAATAATTCCCCGCACGCCAGAAATCACATGTGCTTTCAAGCGTGTGGATGTTATTGACCGGGCTTCACAGGAGACATTCGATACAGACAAACTTGCATCCTTCGTCCGTGAACAAGTGGCGGAAATGTCCAATATCCTTGTTATATTGAACACCAGAACTGTTGTAAAGAAGCTCTATCAGCAACTTAAGGCTCGATTTGAGGAAGGTGAATGTTCCGTCTATCATCTCAGCACCTCAATGTGTGCGGCTCATCGAACGGATATATTGCAGGAAATCCGGAAACGGCTGGAGCGAGACGAAAAGCTGATTTGTGTCAGCACCCAGTTGATCGAAGCAGGGGTCGATATCAGTTTTAACTGTGTCATCCGTTCCCTTGCGGGACTCGACTCCATTGCCCAGGCAGCGGGACGTTGTAACCGCCATGGCAAGGATCCCGTCAGGCCAGTCTATATCGTTGATCATGCAGAGGAACGTTTGGACAAACTGCCCGAGATCAAAATCGGTAAATCGTTGACACGAACTATGTTAATCGACATGAAACGAGATCCAACAGCGTACGGCGGGGATATTTTCTCCGATGCAGCGATTAGCAGGTACTTTGCGGACTTCTATCATCATTTACGGCATCAGTTGAACTACTTCATTCCGATGTTGCACAGAGATATGACCAGTCTGTTAATTCCCGATGCAGGACCGGATTCGCTGGTACAGACCTATGCCAAAAACAAAGGTGTGAGACCGCCACTTTTCAACTTAAGCAGCATGCGAACGGCGGCCGAGCATTTTCAAGTCATCGACAGCCCGACAACCGCTGTATTGGTGCCTTATGGAGAGGAAGGGAAGGAGATCATAGCCCATCTTAATGGAGATATATCTGTTGCGGAACTCTCCAATCTCATACGCCGCGCTCAACGGTATACGGTCAATCTGTACAAACACGAACTTGACCAACTGGCAAAGAATGACGGATTGATGCCGTTAGTGGACGGAAAAATCCATGCACTGGTGGAAACAGCTTATGACCTCGAGTACGGGGTGAATCCGGAGAATGACGGTGAGTGGGATTTGTATATGTTGTAGAAATGGGGAAAACCTATCCTGTCTGGATAGGCTCCCATTTCATACAAAGTACTTTTCAATCCGCGTTGCGAAGCAACGACACGTAATTATAGCATATCAAGTCAAATAAGAAATGATTTCGTACTATGTATAAAATAATTATTGACCATTCTATCCCAATATTATACACTAATGGCACATAGACAAAATTCGTCAATAAAGGAGGTGGCACCATGCGCAACAGCATTGAATTTGTCGTATATGGCCCTTACGCCCTCTTTACCGATCCACTCACGAAAATCGGGGGTGAAAAACTGTCGTACCAGGTCCCGACATACAGTGCATTGAAAGGCATAGCGGAATCCATATATTGGAAACCATCCTTGATAATACTGGTCGATGAAGTTCGCATCATGAATCCCATTCGTATGGAGTCCAAAGGCGTGCGGCCAATCGAATACGGTGGCGGGAATACGCTCGCAAATTACACTTATCTGCGGGATGTCTGTTACCAAGTTCGAGTTCATTTCGAGTTCAACCAATATCGTCCGGACCTGAAGCATGACTGGAACGAAAACAAACACCACAACATCATGAAACGGGCTCTCAAAACGGGTGGCAGAAGGGACATTTTCCTCGGAACCCGGGAATGTCAAGGCTATGTGGAACCTTGTGTATTCGGTGAAGGCAAGGGGTTCTACGACAATTACGGCGACATCCATCTCGGGACGATGGTCCACGGTATCAGCTATCCAGACGAGACAGGCCGAAATCAACTGGAAGTCAGGCTTTGGCAACCCGTGATGAGAAACGGCGTTATCAAATTCATCCGTCCGGAAGAGTGCAATCAGGTACGAGTTTTGTCCACGATGGAGCCCAAATCTTTCTGCAAGATTTCGTCTGTTGACGAGCTGTATGCCCAAATTGATGAGGGGGGGTATTCATGAGCTGGCTGCTGAATTTGTATGAGACATATCAGTCCAACCTGGACCGTGTCGGAAAAATCGAACTCAAGGCGAATGAGCAATCCTATATGCTCTTGCCGATCTCGCATACGACACAGACCGCGCATATTGAGGTCCGGGTAACGGAAGACGGCGAATTCCATTCGGCCGAGGTCGTGGATAAAGGAAGAGCAAATACTGTCATTCCCACCACCGAAGATTCCGCCAGTCGGACCAGCGGAGTGGTCGCCTATCCCCTTCACGACAAACTTGGTTATGTTGCGGGAGACTATGCAGCTTACGGTGGCACCCGCAGAAATGAGGAACAATTCAGCGCTTTTATCCAGCAACTGCAAGATTGGGCTTCATCGCCTCATGCAATGCCCAAAGTCAGAAGTATTTATGCCTACTTGAGCAAACGTGCACTAATCCGTGACTTGGTCCGGGAGCGCATCTTATTCCTCGATGAGAATCAACATCTTATCGAAAAGTGGGACGAGCGTGCGGAACGCCTGCACGGCGAAAAACCGCCATTGTTCTCTGTGCTGGTCGGTGATATCGAAAGCGCATTTGTGCGATTTACCGTAAGATCAGCTGACAAGCAGCTTCTTCCGGTGTGGGAAGACCCCGAAATGTATGACTCGTTCATTCATTACTACAACGAAAAACTTGGCGTTGCAGACCTATGCTACGTTACCGGACAACGTTTGCCAATCACCGAGCGTCATGCGAACAAGATTCGCAATGCCGCAGATAAAGCGAAACTGATTTCGGCAAACGATACCAGCGGGTTTACATTCAGGGGAAGATTCAAAGAAAGCCGTGATGCGGCAATCATCAGCTATGAAGTATCCCAGAAGGCGCACAATGCGTTGAAATGGCTGATCAACCGGCAAGGCAAAATCATCGGACAGCGCGTTTTTCTCGTCTGGGGGAACGATGCGGCGAATGTGCCGTCACCGGAAGACGATTTTTACAGTATCGACCCCAGACCGGCGGAACAGAAGATCATTTCGGAAGTACACACTGATTTCGCACGCGAAGTTGCAAAGGCGCTCGACGGTTATCGGAACCGCATAACCGGCTCGAAAGAAATCAATGTCAACATCATGATTCTCGATTCGGCCACCACGGGACGGATGGCGGTTCTTTATTACCGAAACATGGACAAGGATTTGTATTTGGACAAGCTGGCGGAATGGCACTCCACCTGCATGTGGCTCCATCAATATAGGAAAGACGAGGCGGGGAATTGGGTAAAGTTCATTGGTGCACCCGCTACGAAAGACATTGCTTACGCTGCATACGGCAGTAGGGTGAAAGATGAGATTGTCAAAGGACTCGTAGAACGCATGATTCCTTGCATTGTGGACGGGAGAAGGATTCCCCGGGACATTCTTGACAGTGTGTTTCGCCGCGCGTCCAGTCCGGCATCCATGGAGCCCTGGGAATGGGAGAAAACGCTCAGCATCGCTTGCGCTCTAATTAATCGAGAACACAAAGGAGGGTTCAATGTGGGTCTCAACGAGGGACTGAATGACAGGGACTATCTGTTCGGCAGATTGCTGGCCGTGGCGGATGTGCTCGAACGGACCGCGTTGGAAGAAGACCGTGCGACAAATGCCATCCGATATATGAACGCGTTCGCACGCCATCCGGCAAGAACTTGGGCCACTATTCAATCGGCTCTTCAACCATACCAGGCCAAGTTGGGTGCGAAAGCAACTTATTGGACGAAAATTATTGACGAAATAGCAGACAGGATTCCGGTGGAAGAGTTCAACAACAAACCGTTGTCCCATCTGTATCTGCTCGGATTTTACAGTCAACGGCATGCATTGTATCAGAAGCGAAAAGAAAATGGGTCGGGTCAAACGGAAAATGTTCAAGGAGTGATGAACGATGACAACGCTTGATCACAAGATCGATTTTGCTGTGGTCTTGTCGGTGACAAAAGCTAACCCGAATGGCGATCCTCTTAACGGAAATCGGCCGCGCCAGAATTACGACGGGTATGGTGAGATTTCCGACGTAGCCCTGAAACGCAAGATTCGCAATCGGTTGCAGGATATGGGTGAAACCATCTTTGTACAGTCCAACGACCGCAATGTGGACGGATTCACCAGCCTGAGAGAACGGGCGGAATCTGTCGAAGAACTGGCCAAGCTGATGAAATCGAAGAAACCGTCCCCGGATGAATTCGCCGCAATTGCATGCTCGAAGTGGATTGACGTCCGCAGTTTCGGTCAGGTGTTTGCATTCAAAGGGGACAGCGTGTCCATCGGCGTCCGAGGACCGGTTTCCATCCATGCGGCAACCAGTTTAGATCCCATTGATATAACCAGTGTACAGATCACCAAAAGCGTCAACTCCGAGCCTGGGACGGCCAGGGGCTCTGACACGATGGGGATGAAGCATCGCGTAGATTCGGGAGTCTATCTGTTCTACGGAAGCATCAATCCCCAGTTGGCGGAGAAGACCGGATTTACCAACGAGGATGCGGAGAAGATCAAGCAAGCCCTCGCGACGTTGTTTGAGAATGACGCCTCGTCTGCTCGCCCGGAAGGGAGCATGGAAGTCCATAAAGTGTATTGGTGGGCACATCGTTCGAAATTGGGACAATATTCGTCGGCGAAAGTGCACCGGTCGTTGACGGTGGAAAGACGTGTCGCCGAGCCCAAATCCTTTAATGACTATGAGTTTGTGGTGCAACCGTTGGATGGGTTGCAAGTGGAGATCATTGATGGCAGATAACGAAGAAGACTACTTGATGCTTTCCGGGATCCAACACTTCGCTTTCTGCAAACGTCAGTGGGCACTCATTCATATCGAACAACAATGGGCGGACAATGTACTGACGTTTGAGGGACAACAGCTTCATGAGAAGGCGGATGATCCAATAATCAAAGAAACGCGAGGTGACAGGCTCATCTCACGGGCGGTTCCGATTGTATCACACCGGTTACGCGTATATGGTGTTGCGGACGTGGTGGAATTCCGACGTTGCGCCGAAGGGGAGGGAGGGATCTCCCTCCCCTTGCGCAAGGGAAGGTGGAAGCCTTACCCCATTGAATACAAGCGCGGAAAACCAAAGCCGGACACTTGGGATGAGTTGCAGTTGTGTGTACAAGCCATGTGCTTGGAGGAAATGTTTGAAACGTACATTCCGGAAGGCGCCCTATATTATGGTGAGGTTGGACATCGCGAGCGGATTGATCTTCATGATGGTCTTCGAAATCAAGCAACTTTGCTATTGAATGAAATGCATGAGTTATTTAGCCGGGGTAGTACACCCGAAGCAGTGTGGGCTTCAAAATGTTCACGTTGCTCGCTGCATGAAATTTGCCAGCCCAAGTTATCCGGCAGACAGGCAAGTGAATATCTGCGGCGGTATATGGCTGCTGTCGAGAAAGAAGGCATCGGTCATGCGTAAGCTGTTGAACACGTTGTATGTTACAAATCCAAACAGTTATCTTGCCCGTGATGGTGAAAATGTCGTCATTAGAGTGGACGATCGCCCTGTGGGTCGTGTACCAATACATAACCTTGAGTCTATCATTACGTTTGGATACACGGGGGCAAGTCCGGCACTGATCCACTTGTGTGCTGAGCGCGGAGTTTCGATATCGTTTCATCGGGAAAATGGACAGTTTCTTGCTCGTGTGCAGGGTGCGGTAAAAGGCAATGTTTTGTTAAGAAGGCAACAATACAAGATGGCAGATAGCAGTGGGGCAGTGGAAGTTGCCAAGATTTTTATATTTGCCAAAGTTGCCAATTCCAGGGCAATTTTGAACCGCGGTCTGCGTGATCACGAAGAGGTTATAAAATCGGATAAAGTCAAACAAGAGTCAGAAATATTGAAGAGATATCTCGGTGTTGTCATGAAGCTGGGAACACTTGACGATATCCGTGGATTGGAAGGTGACGCTGCCCGGCGTTATTTTCGAGCATTGGATGAACTGATATTGGTGAACAAAGAGGCTTTCTATATTCGCACCAGAAGTCGGAGGCCGCCATTGGACCGGGTGAATGCCATGTTATCGTTCATGTACGGCATTTTGCGCAACGAAGTCCAGTCGGCGTTGGAATCCGTGGGCCTTGATCCGCAAGTTGGTTTCTTGCATCGTGATCGTCCCGGCAGACCAAGCCTGGCCTTGGATATGATGGAAGAACTGCGCGGATATCTGGTCGACCGATTGATCTTAAGCATGGTGAATCGCAAGCAGATTGACCCGAAACAGTTCATTCAGAAAGAAAACGGTGCAATTCTTTTGAAACCTGCGCTGCGAAAAGAGCTTATCGCTTCATGGCAGAAGCGCAAACATGAGGAGATTACGCATCCTTTTTTGGAAGAGAAGATTTCCGTCGGTCTATTGCCTTATGCCCAAGCTTTGCTGTTGGCGAGGTATGTGCGAGGAGATTTGGATGCGTACCCGCCGTTTTTGTGGAAGTAAGGTGGTGGAGCTCAATTGCTTGTACTTGTAACTTACGATGTGGAGACGACAACAACAGATGGCAAACGGCGCCTTCGTGAAGTAGCGAAGATCTGTGTGAACTACGGACAACGTGTGCAAAACTCGGTGTTCGAATGTTTGGTTGATCCGTTGCAGTTCAAACAGTTAAAGACCAGACTGGTTAAAGTCATTGATGAGGAGCGCGATAGCTTGAGGTTTTATATGCTTGGAAGTAAATGGAAGAGAAAAGTCGAACATATCGGAGCCAAACCGAGTTATGATCCAGAGGGGCTGTTGTTGTTTGAATGAGTGCGAACCCCAAGCGAACATAAAAAGTCTGGGAGGTTCGCACTTCAAGAGAATTCAATGTTTGAGAGAAAACTGTCCTTCTAAGTTGTAAATTTGCAAGCTTTAGAAGTGAGGTTCGGGAAAATAGCTTGCTGAAGCCTTGCAGTTCAAGGCCTCGTAGGTAATGCTGTCGCACCCCGCGCGGGTGCGTGGATTGAAAGATCCAATCGCCGCCCTCGTAGTTGGCGACGTACCCGGTCGCACCCCGCGCGGGTGCGTGGATTGAAAGATCGTCCCCTTTTCCTCGGCGGCACCGTGGCAGCGTCGCACCCCGCGCGGGTGCGTGGATTGAAAGTCATACTGGCTCTCGTCAATTTCCTTGATCCGGAGTCGCACCCCGCGCGGGTGCGTGGATTGAAAGCTGACTCGAAATGTCACAAGGTTTCCGTTTGCAGTCGCACCCCGCGCGGGTGCGTGGATTGAAAGGATGTGATCCGTAATGGATGGAACGGGGTATCTGGATCGGTCGCACCCCGCGCGGGTGCGTGGATTGAAAGATATGCGCCCGTTGATATGGATGTCAGGGGCTATCCGTCGCACCCCGCGCGGGTGCGTGGATTGAAAGCCAACAAGCGAAAGGCTGTCGGCCAAAACCGAGGAGTCGCACCCCGCGCGGGTGCGTGGATTGAAAGCTTTCGTGTGTTTGCGAGGCGGGCAGGGATTTGCACGTCGCACCCCGCGCGGGTGCGTGGATTGAAAGATCCCGCAGCATATTCCGCAGCCCGGTTTCCGCCCGGGTCGCACCCCGCGCGGGTGCGTGGATTGAAAGCGGACTTCCCGGGCGAGGTTGAGCGAATAGTATTCGTCGCACCCCGCGCGGGTGCGTGGATTGAAAGGAGCGCTGGCTGGAGATGATCGAGTCGGGGCTTTGTCGCACCCCGCGCGGGTGCGTGGATTGAAAGCTTCGGCAACTGGTTCAGCGCCGCGATGCCGAAGTCGCACCCCGCGCGGGTGCGTGGATTGAAAGATCGCGGCTCGAACTCGGTCTTGGCATCGGTCCGCGTCGCACCCCGCGCGGGTGCGTGGATTGAAAGCGTGTACCGGTTGAGCTGCTTGATCTGCTCGATCACGTCGCACCCCGCGCGGGTGCGTGGATTGAAAGAAAAATACGGTTGAAAATGATCGAACTATCGTTTATAGTCGCACCCCGCGCGGGTGCGTGGATTGAAAGCTCGCGTTGGTTGTCCGAACTGTAGCGGGGATATGCGGTCGCACCCCGCGCGGGTGCGTGGATTGAAAGTTTGAGTCGTTCAGTTGATGCGGATTGCAATCCTCGTCGCACCCCGCGCGGGTGCGTGGATTGAAAGATACAGCTCGAGGCTCCACGGCAGCGTAAACCAGCGTCGCACCCCGCGCGGGTGCGTGGATTGAAAGACCTTCCGGGCTGTTACCAGCAAGCGAAATGACTGTCGCACCCCGCGCGGGTGCGTGGATTGAAAGCTGAGCAAAGAGGACGACCAGTTGTAACCGCTAAAATAAAATTAACAAGAAACACGAAATAATCTTGAACACGAATTCCCTGATTCTCCCTCACCCGATATAATCAAGCTGGAAATTCATCAGTGTAGGGTGAGGAGAATGAAATCT
>Ga0310836_100847_pt1 | contig 20754 bp, 15 predicted proteins | sample SM_ome_4_FD_201310 | JGI IMG/M metagenome (GOLD analysis project Ga0310836, IMG submission 201310) | Sorghum-adapted microbial communities enriched on stacked mutant (SM) sorghum from Joint BioEnergy Institute, Emeryville, California... ... | reverse complement strand
AAGCCGTTAATTGATACTGGTTGGAATCAATGGGTGTGATATCGATATTTTTCAGTGGCGTAGATACGCCGATTACCTGCGGTTTGATTTCATGACGCAATTCAGGTGTTAAAAACAGACGGGCAACCGCACCGTTTCGTGCTTTTAATGCATCTGCGAAATTTTCCAGAAATTGCTCGGGACTGTCCGCTTGCCGCAAATAGCTACTGATCAAATCAATGCCGCCATCTTCGGTTTCTTCTGATTGCTGAACATTGGCCGAATGATTGACTTGTACACCTGGGATTTCCTCCGATGCACGTTCTGGTGACTGACTAGCGTTTACCTCTACGCAAGCCGTCGCCAGAACGAAAATTCCAAGGCAAACAACACCCCAAAACCATTGTCTTCTTTTCATTCGCATCCCTTCCTCTGGAACTGAAAACCGCTTATTTATAATATTAGACTGCGGCATCTTATTTTAAGTTGCATCTCTGATAAATCCTTTCCCCTGCCCACTTTGGCAATCCAACTGCAGGAGTCCGATCAACCCATTTTGATTTCCCTACTATGTCAAGAGACAATAATTCATGTCCATCCCTCCCCTCCCCCCTCAAACTCTCTCTTCCCTAGAGCCGCAAGGTTTTTCAGGCTTTGAGGAACCAGTTGGTACAAAAAACCAGGAAAATAATAAGTGTCCGCAGAATTGGAAGAAATTAGTCGAAAAGGCGGCAGGGGGCACGAAAATGGAATGTTGGGAAATGTCCAGGGAAATCATTTGAGTGAACAAATGGAGAAGCTCAATCGGAACATAGCGGGAGGGGGTATATTGGGAAACTGCTTGATATACCAATGTTCTTTCCTTTCCCCTTTCCCCTGTACCACTTTCAACAAAAGAAGAAGCCAAGCATGAATCAGGGCAAAACCCTGCCACGCTCGGCTTCTTGGACATTATTTATTGTCTTTGTACAGATTTTATTATCCCAAGACGGGATTTATTTTTGGGTGATAACTCCCTGCGTCTGCCGCTTTCTCACTCCACCGTCACGCTCTTCGCCAGGTTGCGCGGTTTGTCCACGTCGTTGCCCCGGGCGACGGAAGCGTAGTAGGCAAGCAGTTGGAGCGGCACGACGGACAAAGCGGGCGTCAAGACCGGCAGCGTGTCCGGAATGACCAGCACTTCGTCGACGGTTTTGGCCACCGCTTCCCGGTGGTTTTCCGTCGTCACGCCCAGCACGTAGGCGCCGCGCGCCTTCACTTCGACGATGTTGCTGACGGTTTTCTCGTACAGGTCCGGCTGCGTCGCCAGGGCGATGACCGGAACCCCTTCCTCGATCAAAGCCAGCGTGCCGTGCTTCAATTCGCCGGCGGCATACGCCTCCGAATGGATATAGGAAATTTCCTTCAGTTTGAGGGAGCCTTCCAGCGCCACCGCGTAGTCGAGACCGCGACCGATGAAGAACAGGTTTTGACGGTCGGCGATCCGGTCCGCGACGGCTTTCACCCGGTCCTTGCCGTCAAGCAGCAGTTGCACCCGCTCCGGCAATCCCCGCAGGGCGGCAATGATCTGCCGGCGCTCTTCTTCCCCGGTCGTTTCGCGCACCTGGGACAGGTACAAGGCAAGCAGATAGAACGCCACAAGCTGGGAAGAGTAAGCCTTCGTCGAGGCAACGGCGATTTCCGGGCCGGCCCAGGTAAAGAGGACGTCATCCGCCTCCCTGGCGACGGAACTGCCGACCACGTTGGTGATCGCCAGCACCTTGGCGCCGCGGCGTTTCGCTTCCCGCAGGGCGGCCAGCGTGTCCGCCGTTTCCCCCGACTGGCTGACCACGATGACGAGCGTCTCCGGCGTGACGATCGGATCCCGGTACCGGTACTCGGAAGCGACATCCGTTTCCACGGGGATGCGGGTCAGTTTCTCGATCACCGCTTTGCCGACCATCCCGGCATGGAGCGCCGTTCCGCAGGCGACGATGTGGATCCGGTCGATGCCGCGGATCAGGCCGTCGCCGAACTTGAAGCCGGGGAACACGACCCGCGCGCCGTCTTCGCTGATCCGGCCGGTCATCGTGTCATGATACGCCTTCGGCTGTTCGAAAATTTCCTTCAGCATGAAATGGTCGAACCCGGCTTTCTCCGCCTTGGTGATGTCCCAATCGACGCGGAATACGTCGCGGCGGATCGGATTGCCCTCAATCGTCATCAGATCGACGGCGTCCCGCGTCAGCACCGCCATTTCCCCGTCATTGAGAATGAACACGTCGCGCGTGTATTCCAGGATGGCCGGAATGTCCGAGCCGATGAAGTTTTCACCCTTGCCGAGCCCGATGATGAGCGGGCTGGCGAGGCGAACGGCGACCAATTTGTCCGGCTCCCATTCGCTGAGCACCGCGATGGCATAGGCGCCGCGCATCTGCTTGACCGCCTGCTGCACCGCTTTGACGATGTCGCCTTCGTAGTGGGCGGCGATCAGATGGGAAATGACTTCCGTGTCCGTCTCCGACACGAACTTGTGGCCGCTTGCTTCCAGCTGTTCGCGCAGTTCCATGAAGTTTTCGATGATGCCGTTGTGCACGACGGAAATTTTCCGCGAATCGTCCGTATGGGGATGCGAGTTTTCGTCCGACGGTTTGCCGTGCGTCGCCCAGCGGGTATGCCCGATGCCGATCGTCCCCTTGAGCGGGGAGCCTTCCAGCCGGGATTCGAGCGTCGAGATGCGCCCCTTCGCTTTGGCGACGGCCAATTCTCCACTTTCCGTATAGACGGCGACACCGGCGGAGTCATATCCGCGATACTCCAGTTTTTTCAAACCGTTGAGCAGAATTTGCTGGGAATCCCTGTTCCCGATATATCCGACAATGCCGCACATGGTTGTTCCTCCTGAGGTGGCCGGGCGCTTACGTATATTTTTGCCCAGCACAAACTAGACATCCCGTTGGAATCTTGTTCGGCCGGTCGCCCGTGCCGGTTTGCCTTCCAACTCACGGCAAGGATGCAGTTGCCGGGAGGTCCCCGCCGAAAACTCCGAACACCTCCACCTCGTCAACTCGGATGTGCGGAACCCGATACGGTTCGACCCTTTCCGGGCGTTTCCGGGAATCCTGTTTCCGGAGCGCGAACCATGCCATTCCGCGGGGCGACGGGCGGGCGTTCCGGCATTGCCCGACGGCGCAGCCGTTTCAGCATTCCCGCCGGCCATCGGCGTTTCGGCCGCCGCTGTCGGCCCTTCGCCCGCACCCGAGTTCTGGCGCTTCGACAAATTGTGCTGCTGCCCACCTTTCTGGTTTGGAATACAACCATGATATGCTTTCCAAGCCCAGCGCGCAACTGCCAAATGCCGTTTCCGGAAACGGCTCGCCAGAGCGCACGAAGGCCAGCCGGTCGTTCCGGCTGGCCTCCCGTTGCATTGTGCGATTGGTGTCTTGTCGAACCGAAGCGGCATTACGACAGCTCCGCCTTGACCACTTCGGCGATCGTTTGCGCATATTGCGTGATCAGATCTTCATCCGGCCCCTCGATCATGACGCGCACGAGCGCTTCCGTGCCCGAAGGGCGGACGAGCACGCGCCCGTTGCCGGCGAGCCGTTCCTCCGCGTCCCGGATGGCCTGCCCGACGGCCGGATTGCCGGCGAGCTTGCTTTTGTCCGCGACGCGCACGTTGAGCAGCACCTGCGGGTATTTGCGCATGACCTTTTTCAATTCGGACAGCGGCTTGCCCGTCTTGCGCAGCACCTGCACCAGCTGGAGGCTCGTCAGAATGCCGTCGCCGGTGGTGCTGTAATCGAGAAAGATGACGTGCCCGGACTGTTCGCCGCCGAGGTTGTAGCCTCCTTCCCGCATCGCTTCCATCACGTACCGGTCGCCGACGGCGGTCTGCAACGAACGGATGCCGAGCGCTTCCAGCGCCTTGTGATAGCCGAGGTTGCTCATGACCGTGCTGACGACCGTGGAATGGTTCAATTTGCCCTGCCGGTTCAGGTAATCGCCCAGGATGGCGAGCACATAGTCGCCGTCGGTGACTTCGCCGCGCTCGTCGACGGCAATCAGGCGGTCCGCGTCGCCGTCATAGGAAAGGCCGATATCGGCGCCGAGTCGGACCACTTCCGATTGCAGGTTTTCCGGATGGGTGGAACCGCATTTGTCGTTGATGTTCAACCCGTCCGGGTTGGCGCCGAGCAGATGGACTTCCGCGCCGAGTTCCCGGAATACGCGGGGAGCCAGGGCGTGGGCCGCACCGTTGGCGCAATCCATCACGATCCGCAGTCCGTCCAGACGGACGTCCACCGTCGATTTCAGATACTCCACATATTGCGACGCCGCATCGGGACGGTCGGCCACTTCCCCGAGCCCGCCGCCCGCCGGCCGCGGCAGCCGGTCTTCCTCTTCGTCGATGAGCCGTTCGATTTCCAGCTCCGTTTCATCCGTCAGCTTGAAGCCGTCTCCGCCGAAAAATTTGATGCCGTTGTCTTCCACCGGGTTGTGGGAGGCGGAAATCATGACGCCCGCCTGCAAGCCGAGCGCCCGGGTCAAGTACGCCACCGCGGGCGTCGTCACCACGCCGAGCCGGATGACGTTGGCGCCGATCGACAACAGTCCCGCCGTCATGGCAGCTTCCAGCATCGGCCCGGAAATGCGCGTATCCATGCCGATGCAGACGGTCGGTTTGCCGCTGCCGGCCGCCCGGGTCAGCACCTGTCCGCCGCATCTTCCGATTTTGAACGCCAATTCCGGCGTCAGTTCAATGTTCGCTACACCGCGTACTCCGTCGGTTCCGAAATATTTCCCCATGTCGCGCCATTACGCTCCTGTCCCGAAAAATCTGTGTATGAGAACCTGCATGTCGAGGCCGTCGGGCGGTCCCCCGCTGTCCGATACATCCGGCAAGCCGCCGTTGTCGGCGGGACCGCCATCGTCGTCTCCGTTGTTCCGACCGGCCGATGAACCGGAACCGGGCCCGCCCGTGCCGTCGTCTCCCGAACCCGTCTCTTCATCCCGCGGCCCTCCGGGGCTTGTGCCCGTCTCCTCCGCATCGGCTTCGCGGATTTCCACGGTCACGGCAAGCGGAGATCCGTCATTGACCACGCGGACGAAAGCCGGCAAACTGTAGGACACTTCGACCTGGTGCACGCCGGCCGTCAGGTTGCTGACGTCGACGATCAAATCGATGTCGTCCGCCTCCAATCCGTTCAGCGTCTGTTCGGCGCCTTCCAGCGTGACCGTCACGACGCCTTCCCGCGGATCCCGGATGGCGGCCGACAGGTTGGCACGCACGCCCGCCAGATTCAAGCGCACGCCGCTGAACGACTTGCGGACCGAAGGCACGATGCGCACCTTCACTTGCGCCGTTTCCGGTTCCAGCTGCGATACGCCGTCGGTTTTCGGCAAGGTGACGTTGAACGTCGCGTCTTCCCGCAAGCCGGAAATATCGACGGACCCGCCGGCATAAAACTCCAACCGGTTCAGCACCCGTTCTTCCCCGAATACCGACACTTCGAGCGGGGTTTGCTCGAAACCCGCCACCGCGAAGCCCGCGGCCGGTTCGCCGGTGAGCCCGATCTGCAGCGGCATCGTTCTGGCCGGGTGCGTGACGGGCACTTCCACTTCGACGACGGACGGTTCGATGATCGCTTCCATCCGTTCACCGTCAGCATTATATGCAAACAGCCGGATTTGCTTCCTGACGGTGGCGCTGGCGCCGCCGACATCCACCGAACCGCGCACTTCCGCGATGGCGTCGATGCCGCTTTCCCGGTACGTGACGTACACCCGGTTCGGCTGCACCGTCGGCGTGCCGGCCACGTATCCGCCGGCCGGTTCGCCGGTCACGTCGATGACCACCGGCATTTCTCTCATCAATTTTTCCTCAATGGTTACCGTCACGCTGGACGGAAAAATGTCCACATCCACCTGCTCGGGAAATCCCGCCGGTTCCAGCTGCATCTGCTGCACGCCGCTGACCGCCGTGCTCAGGTCGAGGCGAACCCGGGCCGTTTCCGTCGTCACCCGGGACAGCACGTTGGGCAGTCCGGTCACCCGGATGCGCACCTGCATCGGTTCGATGGACACGAGTTCGTACCGGTTCTCGTCGAGGCCGACCACTTCGATGCCGACCTGCTCGATTTCCTTGCTCGTGCTCCGTTCCGTCCAACTGGGCTGGGAAGGATTTTGCTGCCCTTCCATATGTACGACGAACCAAAGCAGCACGCCCAGGAGCAGTGCGATGACGCGCACCACGTTGGGATTTCTGAGCCATCTATCCATCGTCGCGCGACCTCCATTTCCAGAACGGCCACGCCGGCTTGTCCTTCTTGTGTTTGCTTTCCGGGCGCAATTCTTCGTACAGCTTGGCGATCAGCGATTCTTCCTTGATATCCCGCACGATCTGCCCGTTCATGACCAGCGAAACCTGGCCGGTCTCTTCGGATACCACGACGCAGATGGCATCGGACACTTCGGACAGCCCGATCGCCGCCCGGTGGCGGGTGCCGAGTTCCCGGCTGATGAACGGATTTTCCGACAGGGGCAAATAACAGGCGGCTGCCGCAATGATGTTGCGCCGGATGATGACGGCGCCGTCGTGGAGCGGCGTGTTCGGTACGAACAGGTTGACCAGGAGTTCGGAGCTGATGGCCGCACCGATCGCCGTGCCCGATTCCATGTAATCGGTGAGGCCGGTTTGCCGTTCGAACACGATCAGCGCACCGATCCGCTTTCGGGCCATCGTATTGACCGCCTTGATCACATCGGCCAGTTTCTCCGTGTATGCGTCGGCATCGTCGCCCCCCGCGCGGGAAAACAGCTTGCCGCGGCCGAGCTGTTCCAGCATCCGCCGCAACTCGGGCTGAAAAATGATGATGAGCGCCAGCACCCCGAAGGTGAACGCCTGGTTCATCAGCCACTGAAGCGTGTTCAAATTGAACACGACGCTGAGGCCCCAGGCGATCAGCACGACAAAAATGCCCTTGAGCAGCTGCACCGCCCGGGTGCCGCGAATCAACATGATTCCCTTGTAAATGACATAACTGACAATCAAAATGTCAATGACGTCGGTGGGTTTGATTTGGGACAACAGATCGAACACGACGGTTTCCCCCAAGTCCAATTAACAACATGATAACATAAATCAGGGGGCTAATATACATGGGGCGAACTGCCCAAATCTTGCAAAAAGAGACAAGAAGAATGAAAAAAAAACTGCCCTGTTTGCATCAGGGCAATCTTCGCGGTCAACTGGCGGTTTCCGGTGAATCCGGCAAAAAACGACTTGACCTTGAACCAGAAACGATCAATGGCCTGGTTGATGCTCGTCACCTGTCCGGCGATATGCGCCGTGGAAGCCAGGTTCACGCTGCCGTCGATGACCGTCACGTTGCCGCGAATTTCTCCTTCCACCCGCAGCTGTCCGTTCTCCACCGTCAGGTCTCCATCCACGACGCGCCCTGCCGGGACGATGACCAAATCTCCTTCGATCACCACGTCGTCCAGATCGGTTCCTTTTACCGACAGGGTGGCATCCGGTTCCCACAGCGTGGTCATGCTTCCCGTCATCATGAGCAGGAAAATCACCGCCACCGCCGCGGCGGGATGACGCTTCAACCATTGCACGAACACCGTTTTGCGGCTCGGTTTCGGCAACGCGGCCATCACCCTGCCCGTCATGTCCTCCGGCGCATCCGGGGCGGGCACCGCAAACAGCATCGCCTCGGTCATCTCCAGCCGGTCAAGGTGGGATTCGCACGCGGGACAACCGGACAAATGATGCTTCAGCGCCTGCAGCCGGCCGGCTTCCAGGGTGCCATCCAGATAATCATGCATGGCACGTCGCGCATCCCTGCAGTCCATGACCTCCCTGCTCCTTTCTGCATGTCTGTTATTACTGTACATTACGTACAAGACAACAAAGGGTTTCAAAAAAGAGGGCTGGCCGCTTCACCGATTTTTGCGAGTTCCCGCTCCAGTCTCCGCCGCAAGTACTCCCGTCCGCGGTGGATGCGGGTTTTCACGGTGGGAACGGGAATTTGCAGGATGTCGCTGATTTCCTGCAAGGACAGGTCCTGGTAATACTTCAGCGCCACCGCCGACTTGTACTTGTCCGGCAACGATGAGACGGCCTCGAACAGGATCCGTTGCCGTTCCGTCAGCATCACCGATTCCTCCGGGCCCGGCTCGTTCGTCCGGAGGACGGCGTATCCGTCCACGCCCTCCCCTTCGGACAGTTCCGCATCAAGGGAATAGACGCTTCGTCGCCGGCGCAACCGGTCGATGCACAGGTTCGTGGCAATCCGGTACAGCCAGGTGGAAAATTTTCGCGAACTGTCGTAACTGGACAAATGCTCGTACATGCGCAGGAACGTGTCCTGCACCACATCTTCCGCTTCCTGGCGGTTGCCCAGCATGCGATAGGCGAGGTGGTAAATTTTGTTCTTGTACAGTTCGACCAGTTCGGCGAACGCGCCGCGATTGCCTTCGCGGGCAAGGATGACTAACCTGGCCTCCATGGCTTTCCCTCCACTGGCATGCAAGCGACGGCGTTTGATGCGGAACCCGGATGAAGAAAAGGCCGAACGGTCGGCACCATGCGACCATCCGGCTTCGCGGGACTGGACTTGCGGCAGCTGTCAGCCCGTATTGCGCAGACCGGCGGCAATGCCGTTGACGGTGAGCAGCACTTCACGGAGCAATTCGGCGTCGTCACCGCCCTGTTCGCGGATTTCACGCAGTTCTTTGAGCAGCTTGACCTGCAAATAGCTCAGCGGATCGACATACGGATTTCGCAACCGGATCGATTCCTGGATGACCGGCGTATTGTCGAGAATGTCCTGTTGCCCCGTGATTTTCAAAATGAGTTTTTCCGTCAGCTCGTACTCGTTTTTGATCTTTTCGAAAATCCGGTTTGCCGCTTCCCGGTTGCGCGCCATGGCCGCGTATTCCCGGGCGATCCGCAAATCCGCCTTGGCCAGCGCCATCTGCAGGCTGTCGATCATCATCCGGAAGAACGTCCAGCGCTGGTACATCTGGCGCAACACGCCCAGCCGGTCTTCCCGGTCGGCGTAATAGGCATGGATCCCCGTTCCCGATGCGTACCAGGCCGGGAACAGGTAGCGGCTTTGCGTCCAGGCGAACACCCACGGGATGGCCCGCAAATCTTCAAAACGCTCGCTGTTTTTCCGTTTGGCCGGACGGGAACCGATGTTCAGCTCGCCGATTTCCGGCAGCGGCGTCGACTCCTTGAAAAATTCGAGAAAATCTTTGTCGTGGAAAACAAGATCCTGATACGCCTTGAGCGCCTCCGCGGAAATTTCGTCCATGACGGATTCCCATTTGTGGTCGTACAGGTCGCTGTGCGGATGAAGCGACATCCATTCCGCCGTAATGAGCGCGCTCGTGGCCTGTTCGAGACTGCGGTAGGCGATGCCCTTCATCGAATAGCGGCTCGACAGCACTTCGCCCTGCTCGGTGATTTTGATGCCCGCGCCGAGCGTGCTCGGCGGCTGGGCCAGAATGCTGCGGTTGAGCGGCATGCCGCCGCGTCCGAGGGCGCCGCCCCGGCCGTGGAAAAACTTCGGCGCGATGCCGTACTCGCCCAGCACTTCGGTCAGCCGGTACAGCGCGTTGCGCAGTTCCCAGTTGGCGGTCAGCATGCCGCCGTCCTTGTTGCTGTCGGAGTAGCCGAGCATGATTTCATGCACGTTCCCCTGCGCGGCGACGCTGGCCCGGTAAACCGGCAAATCCAGCACGGTGCGCATGATGTCGGGCGCCTCGTGCAGGTCGTCGATCGTCTCGAACAGCGGCACGGGCTGGAACGTGCAGGTGACGGAGCCGTCTTCCGCGATGGCGAACAGGCCGGCTTCCTTGCCGAGCAGAAGCACTTCCAGGATGTCGGAAGCCCCTTGCGTCATGCTGATCAGGTAGCTGTTGGTGCATTCCCTGCCGAACTCGACCTGCGCCCGCTTCATGGTCCGGTACACTTCCAGGCATTCCCGGGTGCTTTCAGACAATTCTACGTTTTCCGGCACGAGAGGTTCCCGGCGTTCCAAAAGCGACGCCAGCAGGCGCACCTTGTCGTCTTCCGCCAGTTGTTCGTAGTTCGGTTCCGCTCCCGACTTGGCCAAAATTTCGGCGATGGTCGCCTCGTGTTCCTTGCTGTGCTGGCGGATATCCAATTGCGCCAGGTGGAAACCGAACAACTCCGCCTGGCGGATGATTTTGTTCAAATGGATTTCGGCCACGTAATCGGCGTAATGGCCGCGCAAACTCCGGTCGATGATTTTCAGGTCCTCGACAAATTCCCGCAACGAATTGTATTTGGCCGGATGGTGGCCGGGCGGCAGCGCCCCGGTGTTGCGAATGCGCTGCAGCATGTAGGTCAGCTTGATCCGGTACGGTTCCTTTTCGTTGTGCCAGACGAGATCCTCCCGCAGTTCCACCTCGCTGCGATCCTTTTCGATCGAATCGAGCAGCTCCTGCGAAATGTCCGCGACGTTCCGGCTGAAGCTGAGCACCCGCATCAGGGCATTCAGCGATTCTTCGTATTTGCGGAGCGCCAGCGCGCGATGCAGGCGGAACGTTTCCCAGGTGACGGAGGACGTGACGGACGGGTTGCCGTCGCGGTCGCCGCCGATCCAGGAACCGAAACGAAGGAACAGGGGCACGTGCCATTTCTCTTCCGGATAATACTTGTCCAGACAACGTTCCAACTCGGAGTAAACGTCCGGCAGCACGTCAAACAGCGTTTCATGGAAATAGTAGAGCCCGTTGCGCACTTCGTCGAGCACCGTCGGCTTGCGGTCGCGCAATTCGTCCGTCTGCCACAGGATCATCACTTCGCTGAGCAACTGCTCCCGGAGCTGTTGGCGCTCCCGGTAGGTCAACGTCGGGTCGTCAAGTTTCATCAGGTCGTCGCCAATCCGCTTGTGGATGTCCAGGATGGCCCGGCGGGTCGCTTCCGTCGGATGCGCCGTCATGACCAGTTCCAGCGACATGCCCTTCAGCACTTCCTGCACCTCTTCCGGCGACAGGTTTTTCGCCCTCAGCTCCTGAACGGCGCTTTCGATGGAACCGGGTTGGATGGACTGGCCGGCGGACCGCTCGTAGTCCCGCTTCCGGCGAATCCGGTGCACCTGTTCGGCGATGTTGACGAGATGGAAATAGATCGAAAACGCGCGAATGACCTGGTGGCGCAAACCGGGACTCAGCGAACGGATTTTCTGTTTGAACGCTTCAAACAGGCCCGGATCGCTGCCGTCCATGCGCAGCGATTTGCTCATTTCGCGAATGCTTTCCACGTTTTCGAACAATTCCGTGCCGCCCTGGTGAACCAGCACTTCGCCCAAAATATTGCCAAGAAAGCGGATGTCCCGCCTCAAAGGATTGCTGCTGTTGTAAAGTCCGGAATTGCTGTGTTGTCCGGATTCCGACATGTTCTCTCTCACCCCAAACTGGCATCCACTTGGACAGACGTCAAATTTTTCATTGTTTTATCATACTACAAATTGGCCCGAAAATCTTCCTTTTGGACAAAAAAGAAAGCTGCGGCGGGTAGTTTTCCGTGACGCAGCGCGCAATTTTGCAACAATTTCTCGGCCGCCGGATGCGGCCGCGACGGCCGGACCCCGGCATGCCGTTTCCGATCCGTTTTTCCTGTATCGTTGGGCGGCCGTCACGCGAAACGCGACGGCGTGCCCGCGGGTTCGACTTCTTCGCCGCCGACCCATACCCGCTCCAGACGGAGCGCTTCGTCGAGCAGCAGCACGTCCGCCCGGAGCCCCGCCTTCAGCGAGCCCGTTTCCCCGTCGATGCCGAACTGCCGGGCCGGATTCAGGCTCGCCATCCGGCTCGCGTCCGCCACCGAAACGCCGACCTTCCTCACCATGAAGCGGAACGCGTCAATCATCGTCAGCGTGCTGCCCGCCAGCGCGTCGCCGTCTTTCAGCCGGGCCGTGCCGCCGCGCATGATGACGGGCAGCCCGCCCAGCTCGTATTCGCCGTCCGGCATGCCTGCCGCCGCGATGGCGTCGGTGATGAGGGTGACCCGGGAGACGCCCTTCGCCCGGATGAGCAGCCCGATGGCGGCCGGATGGACGTGCTCGCCGTCCGCGATCACTTCGGCCATGATCCGGTCGTCGGTCAGCACGGCGCCCAGCGTCCCCGGTTCCCGGTGATGGAGCGGGCTCATCGCGTTGTACGTGTGCACCGCCTGACTGAGGCCCCGGTCCGCCGCCTGGCGGATGACACTCCAGGTGGCGTCCGTATGGCCGCAGGAAGCCACGATGCCGCGCTCGACGAGCCTTTCGACGAAATCCAGGGCGCCTTCCGTCTCCGGCGCCAGCGTCAACATGCGAATGAGCCCCGGGAACCGGCTCGTCCAATCTTCGAGCCAGGCCGGCTGCGGCGGAACGATGGCGGCCGGATTTTGCGCGCCTTTCCTCTTCACGTTGATGAACGGGCCTTCGAAATGCACGCCCAGCAAGCGCGCCGCCGGACGGGAAAACCCGGTCTCCAGGCAGCGGCGGGCCGTCTCCAGGACGGCGTCCAGCTCCGCTTTCGTCGCCGTCACCGTCGTGGCCAGCAAGCCGGTCGTGCCGTGCCCGGCATGGAAGCGGGCGATCGTTTCCCACTTCTCCGCGTCCGCTTCCATGAAATCGTATCCCGCTCCGCCATGCACGTGCACATCGATAAACCCGGGCAGGAGCCAGCCGCCCTTCCCGTCGATCCGCGCCGCATTGGCGGCTTCCGTCGGCACCGGATCCCCCGCTCCGCCGACGGCCGCAATCATGCCGTCTTTCTGCCAAAGCCAACCCGGGCGTCCTTCTTCGCCTTCGGTGCCGGTCACGAGGCGCACGTTGTCAACCAGCCACTCCCTGCCCATCACAGCAGTCCTCCCGCTTCCTGATCCAGCATGCAAACCACCCGGGGATGAAGCTGCAGCAGCGAAGCCGGACATTCCGTCGTGACGGGCCCTTTCAGCGCCCGCCGGATGGCTTCCGCCTTGTCTTTGCCTTTCGCCACAAGCAGGATCGTCCGCGCCCGGAAAATGCTGCCGACCCCCATCGTCAACGCCAGCTTCGGCACATCCTTCGGATCGTCAAAAAAGCGCGCGTTCGCCCGCCGCGTCGATTCGGCCAATTCCACGACATGAACCCCGGGCACCAGTTCCCGGGCCGGTTCGTTGAACGCGATGTGCCCGTTGTTGCCGATGCCGAGAATTTGCAGGTCGATGGGGCCTTTCGCCTCGATCAGCGCCTCGTAACGCCGGCATTCGGCGTCCAGATCCGGGGCCGCGCCGTTCGGCAGATGGGCGGCGTCAGCCGGCAAATCCACGTGGTCGAACAGATGCTCCCGCATGAACATGTGGTAACTGGCCGGATGGTCCGCCGACAGGCCGACGTATTCGTCCAGATTGAACGTGGTGACGCCCTTGAAACTGACCAATCCGGCCCGACAATCGCGCACCAGGCGGCGATAGATGCCGATGGGCGTGGAACCCGTGGCCAAACCGAGCACCGCCCGGGGATTGAGCCGCACGAGTCCGCCAATCAGCCCTGCCGCCGCTTCATCCAACAGCTCTTCGGTTTCATAGATGTGGATGTTCAAGTTGCTCTCTCTCCCTTGTCCGTATACACTTACGCACCTAGAGTGCCACAACGCCGCCGTTCATGCAACCGGACATGCCGATTCCCTGCCCCTTCCGGCCTCCCGGGCGATATCGCCCGGCAAGCTTGCGCGGGGCGATCTACCCGACATAGCGCCCGAGCACGCGGTCCACGGACGGCCCGTACGACTCCCCGAACAACACCAGATGCGCGAGCAGATAATACAGTTGATAAAGCGGTTTGCGCTCCTCGTATTCCGGCGCCAGGGGGTACGCCTCCCGGTAAGCCGCATAGAAACGGGGCGGAAATCCGCCGAACAGTTCCGTAAACGCCAGCTCGCATTCCCGGTCCCCGTAATACACCGCCGGATCGATCAGCCACGGACGCCCGTCCTCGCCCGCCAGCCAATTGCCTCCCCACAGATCGCCGTGCAGCAGGGACGCTTCCGGCGCCGCCGGCAGCCAGCGCTCCAGCGCATCGACCAGCCGGCCCATCCGGTTCCGTCTCCCGGCAGGCATCAACCCGCGCGTTTCCGCCAACCGGGCCAGGGGCACAAGGCGCCTCTCCCGGTAGAAAGCAACCCAGTCGCCGCTCCATGCATTGGCCTGGGGCAGCAGGCCGAGGTAGTTGTCCGCATGGAGGCCAAAGCGGCCGTCCGGACTGGAATTCCGGTGCAGCGCGGCCAATCCCCGGCCCAGAGCTTCGGCCGTTTCCGGGCGGGAAGGCCCGGTTTCGATCCACGACAGCACAATCATGCCGCCCGTTCGTCCCGGAATCTCGCCCGCGTACAGCGTTTCGGGCACGGCCAGCGCATTCGCGCCGGACAGCAGCCCGAGCCCCTCCGCTTCCCGCCGGAACACGTCCGCCGGGACATCGAGCCGGTATTTCACGAACCATTTCCGCCGCTCCGTTTCGATGCGGTACGACTTGCCGATGTCGCCGCCCCTCGCTTCCCCGATGAAAACGATCCGTTCCCCTTCCATTTCCGGCACCGCCCGGGCTACGGCCTCCGCCAGCCATTCGCGGCCCATCGATCATCCCTCCCTGCCGAATGCCCCGATCGGCTGAACATGCTGCAATTATGCAGGACTTTACCATGAAAACCCGGGATCCGTCCAATTGTGTTGCGAAAATGCAGCATATGTTCCCAAAATCCCGGATTCGGTCCAATTCTGCTGCATATATGAAGTCGATTTTCGCAAAATCCCGGTTTTGGGTCAAATCAGCATAAAACAAAACGGCCCCCGATCACGCACATCGGGGGCAGCCCGGCATCAACCGGCCAACCGCATGCATCCGGATTCGGCTGGCCATCCGGTTCCGATCCGTCAGCCGTCAGTGCCCGGCCATCCGGATCAATCTTCTTCGCCTGTTCCACGCTTTGATCCAGAGGTTTCCCTCATCATCCCGAAAGAAGCGGATGCCGATCCATTCGAGCGGCGTCCACACTTTTCGGAAATGGTAAAACGGCATCGCCGTCTTCTCCCCCTTTTAAAACCGGGGATGTTTCGTTCCGGCAGCCCGATTCCCGCGAACGACGGGAACACAAAAGGACGGAACGCCCCATGTCCCAAGGCCCATTTTTATTCTTAATACTACATAATGACAAACAAAAATGCAAACCCTTTCAGACAGAAAATTCCCCAATTGTACCCATGAAACCGGACCGAAATCCCGGTTTTTGCAGGGGGACTTTCCGCATGGCTCCGTCAGCCGGCCTGGAACGCAGGAGAGGCCGAAGGGCGAACCTCCGGACGAAACCGTTCATTGGCGTTGCCGCGCGGCGGCATGCCTTGCGGCCGGAACCAGCGGCAGGAAGGTGAGCAGCGTGACGATCGCGGAACCGGTGAACAGCATTTCCGTCGGCACCATGCCGGAGACGCCGTCAATCTCCACGTACACGCCGTAACGGTTGATCAGAAATCCCGAAATGAGCGGTCCGAACACCATCGGCAGGCACACCGCAAAAATCATGCGAACCCCTTCGAACTGGCCGCGTTGCTCCTCCGGATACAGGTTTTTCATCCAGGCGACGGTGGCTTGCGAGATGAGGATGTATCCGGTTCCCGCGCCGAAAATGCCGATGAGCAGGACGGCAAATGCGTTCGACGCCGCCACCAGCAGAAGGCCGGCCAGATTGGCGGCCACCGCCGCAACGATGACGCCGGCGATCCGACCGCGGTTGATCCAGCGGGCCGCGGGGATCGTCATGAGCACGGCCGCCACGAGCCCGATCCCCTGCAGCAGGCCGGCCGTCCCGTAATCCATGTTCAGGTAGTTGTTGAGGTAAATCGTGATGTAAGGGAAGTAAACATTAAACGAGACGAAATAGACGCACAGGGTGACGAATACCCAGAACAGCTCCCGGTTTTCGACCACCGTCCGGACGTGGAACACTTCAGCAAACTGGCGCCAGTAGCCGCGCCCGTCCCGTTTCGCCTTGAGCCCTTCATGGTCGCGCAGCGCAAACAGCGATGCCAGGCCCGTAAGCATGACGATGCCGCCCATCAGGGTGAAAAAGGGGAAGAAATCGAACGCCTCCACGAGCATGCCCGACACCACGGCGCCGAAAATCGTCGCAAACACCGGGATGGCCGCCAGGGCGCCGCCGAGTTTGCCGCGGTTTCGCGGGTGGGAAATGTCCGTCGTCCAGGCGTTGAACCCCGCGTCATAGCCCGTCGAACCGAAAAAGCTCATGACCGCGTCCGCGGCCACGATGCACACGATGGCGACGATCAGCGGATTCTTCGGCAAAAACTCCGTCGCGCCGAAGGCGATCGTGAACAGCCCCCAGCAAATGTAGCCGACGGCGATGAACGGCTTCCGCCTGCCCGACCGGTCGCTCCAGGTGCCGATCAGGAAGGTCGCCAGCGTGGAGACGACGGCGCTCGTGCCGACCATCCAGGAGATGACCGCCGGATCCTTCGTGATTTTGTCATACACGAACGTGTTGAACCAGGAATTTTCGATGTTCCAGCAAATTTGCCCGGCCAGGCCGAGCACCCAAATCAGGATCCAGTTCCGCCGCGTGATGCGTTCTCCCATGTCCGGTAAACCTCCCCGTGAATCTGCTCAAGGCGCCGCGGATCGATCTTCACGACTTCGCGGTCATAGGTGAGCATGCCGTTCAATTCGGTCTCGACGTCGGTCAGCTGGGTGTAGACGGCCGCAGAAACCCCTTGCGGCAGAAGCGGCAACAGCTGGTCCCGGATCAGGGAAGCATAGGCCGCTTCGAACCGTTCCCTGCTGTCCATCCGCCGGTAGCCGAACTCCTTCCCCTCGCGCCATGCGTGGCCCGGCTCGTTCAGGCTGTACCCGCCGTATTCGGTGATCGCGACGGCGCGGCCGCGGATGCGCCTTGGCTTCGGCATCGCCAGCTTGCGAAAATAAATGTGCAAACTGGCGATGTCGCCGGCTCCCTGGTCGTGCCAGCCGCTGGCATGGTCCACGGTGCGCGTCGGATCACGCCGTTTCACCCACTCCGCCATTTCGGCGGCATTGAACTGCCCCCACGCCTCGTTGAAGGGAACCCACACGCCGATGCTCGTTACGTTGTACAGCGCATCGATCATTTCCCCGAGTTCCTTGCGGTAATGGTCGCGGGAGGCCGGTTCATGCCTTCCGAGCGCCCTGCCCGGCCGGTCCTTCACCCGCACCCCGCCGATCACGAGATTCGGCAGGATCAGATGATGCAGGTTGTTCCAGCGCCCTCCCCCGTTCGGCATGTCCTGCCAGACGATCATGCCGATCCGGTCGCAATGCCAATACCAGCGGGCCGGTTCCACCTTGATGTGTTTGCGGATCATGTTGTAGCCCATGCGCTTGGCCATCTCCACGTCGTACGCCAGCGCCTCGTCCGTCGGCGCCGTGTACAGCCCGTCCGGCCAGTAGCCCTGGTCCAGGATGCCGTTGTGGAAGTACGGCCGGTTGTTCAGAAACAGCCGCTTCTTTCCCCGTTCGTCCGTATCGACGCTGAACTTGCGCATGCCGAAATAGCTGTCGATGCGGTCGATTTCGCCACCGTCCGGCGCCAGCAGCCGCAGGCGCAGATCGTACAGGAACGGCGACTCCGGGCTCCACGGCCGCGGTTCGGGAACGGGCAGCGTGACGCTGAAGGAGAACCGGGATTCCCCGGAGCCTTCAAGGGGCGCCGCCGTGGCACGATCGGCGGAGACGGGCGATCCGCCGGCGAAAACGGCGGCTTCGAGGATGCCGTCCCGCACCGCTTCGCCGGCAATGTCCACCCTGACGTCCACCCGCTCCCGATCCAGATCCGGCGTAATGCGCATCGACGCGATATGAACCTGCGGCACCGGCTCCAGCCACACCGTCTGCCAGATGCCGGAGACGGCGGTATAGAAAATCCCTTTCGGGCGCAACGTTTGCTTGCCCCGCTCCTGCGTGCCTTCGTCGGTCGGGTCCCAAACGGAAACGGTGAGCGTGTTCTCCCCTTCGGCGACCAAATCCGTGATGTCAAATGAAAACGGGCAAAACCCCCCGGTGTGCGATCCGGCGTACCGGCCGTTCACCCACACCCGGGCTTCCCAATCGACCGCCCCGAAATGCAGGAGCAGCCGTTTCCCCTGCCATCCGTCGGGAACCGTGAACGTTCTGCGGTACCACAGCCGTTCATGCGGAAGAAGCGCCCGCTGCACGCCGGACAGCGCCGATTCGATCGGAAACGGCACGAGGATGCGCCCCTGGCCGTCCCCCATGTCCCCGTCTCCGGCGTCCCGCACCGCATATTCCCAGTACCCGTTCAAATTCAGCCAATCCCGCCGGACCATCTGCGGCCGCGGATATTCGGGCAGGACGCGGTCCGGATTCACCTGGCTTGCCCAACGGGTCCGCAAACCTTCGTGTTCTTGCGTCATCCAGGAAGCCCTCCACATGTCGTATTTTCTGCAACATTCGACATGTAAGCGTTCTCTCCTGCTGCAATCCCGTTTTTCACCGTTTCAATGAATTTAGTTTTTTTATCCATAACTCCCATTGTGATGAATATTTAGCCAAATTATCATTTTTCATGGTAAAATATCCTATCATCGCAAATTCAGACATCCATCACTGGACAACATGCGAACCATTGACAGGGAGAGGAGAGCGGAACGCATGAACGACTTTGACGATATCACCAACCATCGGCGGAAACGGATGAAAATGATTCACTTCGACCGGGAATTTCACAGGTTCGTCGAATTGGACAAGCCCGACATCCGTTTCGCCGACGTCGGCGGCCTGGAAGACGTGAAAAAACGGATTCGCCTGAACTTCATCCTGCCCCTCAAGCAGCCGGAGGTGCTGGCCGCATACGGCAAATCGGCAGGAGGAAGCCTGTTGCTCTACGGCCCGCCGGGCTGCGGAAAAACGTTTCTGGCCAAGGCCGTCGCGGGGGAAATCGAAGGCAACTTCATGCACGTGGAGCTGCAGGCCATCCTGTCCATGTATATCGGGGAAAGCGAACAACATTTGCACGACTTCTTTGTCCAGGCGCAAGAATACAAGCCGTGCGTCTTGTTCTTTGACGAACTGGATGCCCTGGGCGGAAGCCGCGGTCGGATGGACTCGCATCATGACCGGTCGCTCGTCAACCAGCTGCTCCTGGAACTCGACGGCCTGGATTCCAAAAAGGACGGCGTGTTCATCATCGGCGCCACAAACACTCCGTGGTATCTCGATTCTGCCCTGCGCCGCCCCGGACGGTTCAACCATCTGGTGTTCGTGCCGCCGCCGGACGAAGCCGAACGGCTCAACATTCTCGAACTGAAGCTGGCGGGCAAACCGACGGAAAATCTGGATCTCGCCATGATCGCGGAAATGACGAAGCTGTTTTCCGGCGCCGATCTGGAGATGGTGGTGCAGGACGCGGTGGACAAGGCGATGGAGCGGACTTTCGAAACGGGAGACATTCACCCGATCACGCAGAAAGACTTGCTGTCGGCGCTCAAGGAACGCAAGCCGTCCACGCTGGAGTGGTTCGCCACGGCCAAAAACTATGCCGTCTTCAGCGACGAAAACCGGGATTACCAGGTGGTCATCGATTACATGAAACGGCACGGCATCCGATGAACGGAATCGGCCGACGGGCCGAAACCAAGGCAAAACGGGGGAAGGTGCCATGGAGGAAAAAGCCAAACAAACCTTCCTGGCGCGGGCGGAACAATTCATCATATGGAGACGGTACAAGGAAGCGCTGCAGGAACTGCACGGCGTCCTGCGAATGGTTCCCGGTGACGCCGACGCAATGGCGCTCATCGCCAGGGTACACCTGCTGCGGGGCGAACACGACAAAGCGCTTCACTGGGCCGGCACGGCACTGCAATCCGATCCGGACCATCGGTTGGCCTGGTTAGTCCGGGTTTGCGTATTTTATCGTACAGGCCAAGACGGCGAGTTCCGCGAAGCGGTGATGAGCGCCCTGCGGATCGACCCGGAGGAACCGGAATATTACTTCATGATCGCCAATGTGCTGGACAAGCGGGAAAGACTTCAGGAAGCGAAGGATTATCTGCATCACGCCTTGAAGCTCCGTCCGGATCATCCGGTATATTTGGCCATGGCCGGTTATCTGGAGGCACAGGACGGGAATTTCGCGGAGTCGGTGCAATATGAACGACAGGCGCTCGCCTGCGGCATGGAATCGCCGCAGGCGTTGATGCTTCTGTCCCTGGCGGCCAGGGTGCGAGGCGATAGCCGCCGGCAGGAAGATTTCATGCGGGAAGCGGTGCGGCTCGATCCGGAAAGCGAAACGATCCGCGAGCAATATTTGGCCGCATTGCAATACAGCAACCGGGCATTCCGGTTTGTCTTCCGGCCGATTGCATTCCTGGCCAGGCTGAAACCCTGGAAACGATTTGCCTTGTGCTTGTTTCTGTTGGTCATTCTCAAACATTATGTCCTGCTTTTCATCATCCTCTATCTCCTGACAAACCGGATTACGCGGGCCATCGTCCACGTGCGCGTGTTCGGAGTGTCCGGATGGCGCAGGCGAGCGTGAGCCGTCATGCAGGGCCCCGGGAAGCCGAACATCCGGAGGAATGCGCTGCGCAACAAGGCGCAATCGAGTAGGAGGGGGCGGCTAGCCCCCGACCTCTCACACCACCGTACATGCGGGTCCGCATACGGCGGTTCCGTAAGGTTAACAAAGTTCCAGGTAACGAGAAAGCAGACTTTTCAGCCCTTT
>Ga0310836_100842_pt1 | contig 20848 bp, 17 predicted proteins | sample SM_ome_4_FD_201310 | JGI IMG/M metagenome (GOLD analysis project Ga0310836, IMG submission 201310) | Sorghum-adapted microbial communities enriched on stacked mutant (SM) sorghum from Joint BioEnergy Institute, Emeryville, California... ... | reverse complement strand
TGTTTGCCTCCAGCTTCCTTCGGATTCCGCCTCACAGCGGACACCCTTGCCTTCAGCTAACGGTAGGCGCTCGCCAGCCCCCGTTCGGGACTTTCACCCTATAGCGTCACACCCATGCCGGGCGTACGAAAAAAGACGACGGGGCATCGATCGCTCCGCCGCCGTCGTGAATAAGGGCTTTCCAAATGAAATGAACAATGGAGGAATATCCATCTTTTCCCCTTCGCGGCGATCCCGTCAAAGACGCGGCGAAAGGAAAAAAAGATCCCTATTCCGCATAAATCATTTTTCTTGTCATGCCGCCGTCAACGATCAAATTTTGTCCCGTTATAAAATCATTTCTGCCGTCGGCCAAAAACAAGCAGGCCCTGGCGATATCTTCCGGTCTTCCGACGCGGCCGGACCAATGCTGTTTATGATCGATGTCCCGCAGTTCGCCTTCGTCTCCCGTATGGATCCAGCCGGGGCTGACGGCGTTCACGCGGATCCGGTACGGGCTCAAAGATGCCGCCATCGCATGGGTTAATGCGATGATGCCGCCCTTTGACGCCGAATAGCTTTCCGTATTCGCCTCGGACATGAACGCCCTGGTGGAGGCGATGTTGATGACGGCTCCCCCTTCCTTCTTCATATATTTGGCCGCTTCCCGGGTGCATAAAAAAGCGCTGCGCAAGTTCGTATTCAATACGTTGTCCCACTCTTCCACCGTCAACTCGAAAAAGGGTTTGAAGACGGAAATGCCCGCATTATTGATGAGGACATCGATCCGGCCGTATTTTTCCGCCGCCCTCTCCATCAAGCGGATCACATCGGCTTCTTCCCGCACGTCCGTCCGGACGAAAAACGCCTCCAGCCCCTGATCCTTCATTTCCCTTTCCAGGGCGGATCCCGCCTCCTGATTGAGATCGGCGATCACCACCCTGTCCTTTTCTCTCGCGAAGGCAAGGGCAATCCCCTTTCCGATGCCCTGCGCGCCTCCGGTCACAATGACCGTCCGATTTGCAAACATGAAATCATCCCCTTCGACAATCGCTTTCCTTTTTTCTGCCCCGCATGTTTCTTGCACGACTTTTTCCAACGTTTGCAAGCCGATGAAAATCGGTTGTGGATCGCCAAAAGACCGTCAAGGGAAAAAACAGGGTAACGGCTCTCTTCCGTATCAATCATACAGCGCCTTTTTCAAAGTTTGCAAGTTTTCCCTCATCAAGGCGAAGTAGTCCTTATCCGCTTTCCGTTCTTCTTCCGTGATCGTTTCCAGGTTGTGAAGGGTCAGACTTTCCGCCTTCAGTTCCTTCCGCAAAACTTCCGCCACCTTCGGGGTTACGTTTTCCTCAAAAATGACGTAGCGGATATGAAGCTTTTTCGCCTGATCCGCCAAGCGGGCAAGCTGTTTTTGGGAAGGTTCCTGGGAAGGCGACAGCCCGGCGATGCTCAGCTGCTCGATGCCGTAGCGTTTTTCCCAATACCCGTAGGCGGCATGGGTGACGACGATTCGCTTATGGGGCGCTTGATCGATCGTCCGCTGGAATTCCTGGTCCAAGCTTTCCAGTTCCTTCTTCAACTTCGTATAATTTTCCTCAAAATACGATTTTTGCTCCGGTTTCAAATCCGCGAGGGCGTCCTTGATATTTTCCGCCAGCCGGATGCAAAGAACGGGATCGATCCAGACATGGGGATCGAATTCGTGGTCATGGTGATCATGTTCGTGTCCCCCTTCTTCCCCATGTTCCTCCTCCCCATGTTCGTGCCCCTCCTCCGGATTTTCCTCTTCATGTTTTTCCAGCGCAACGCCTTCAGCGGCTTTAACCACTTGCACGCCCTCTTCCCGCAAAACCTTTTCCGCTTTTTCGGCAAATCCTTCAATCCCAGCGCCGCTGTAAATGAACGCATCGCCGTCCGCCAGTTTCATCATCATTTTTGTCGAAGGTTCATAGCTGTGGGCATCGGCGCCGGGGGGAAAAATCGATTCCACATGGACATATTTTCCGCCGATCTTTTTGGTGAAGTCTTCAAGGGGAAAAACGGTCGTGTAAATGGTCAGTTTTTCGGAACCCTGACCCCGCTTTCCCTTTTCGCCGCCGCAGCCGGCCAGCGTGAAAAAAAGGGCGAGGACCGCCAGAAACAAAGATAAACGCTTCAAAATATTCCCTCCATCCGCTATACAAATCGTAACAATTCCGATTTATAGTATAAACGGTTCCCGCCGGTTTGTAAATAATAAATCGTAATATTTACGATTTACACCTTTTCAGCGGGAACGGATGAATGGGCCGGCGCATAAGATGAAAAAAATCCTGTTCAGATGGGAGTGACCGGTGTTGTCCCTAATTCCTTACTATATTTATTCCCCTTATCCCTCTCAGAGATCCGCCGGCCGGGCGGCCTATGCCGTCATCAAAGGCGGACCGTTGGCGCCGAATCTCCGGGGCATTTGCTTTTTTTCCGATCTCGTTAGCGGCACGGAAATCTTTGTGGAAGTTTCCGGGCTTCCCCCCTACCGTCCCGCTTCCGGCGGACGCTCGCCGGTAGGGCCCCACGGATTTCATATCCATGATCATGGAAATTGCGCCGTCGGCGACCCGGACGATCCTTTTCAAGGGGCGGGCAGCCATTGGAACCCGGACAACCAGCCCCATGGCAATCACCCGGGGGATTTTCCCGTCCTTTTTTCCAATCACGGCTATGCCCGCATGAGTTTCTTTACGGACCGGTTCCGGGTCAGCGACATTATCGGCAAATCCGTCATTATCCACGAAAATCCCGACGATTATCGCACCCAGCCGGCCGGCAACGCGGGAAAACGGCTGGCCTGCGGCGTCATCCGGGCAGTGGGCTGAACCGGTAAAGCGCCGGTCAAGGGAGGCTTCTTCCCCGTCCGCATCTTTTCCCGGCGTCGGCGGAAGAACTTTGCGGACGGAAACGGCCGCCGAATCCTTGCTCCCGGCTGGCGGCTCCTTTTTCGCGGCGCGGGCATTTGCGGAAGATCTCCGGTTCTGAACGGCCTTTCCTCCCCAGTTCCGCTGCCGTTCCCGGGTTCCCGCCGGATCATCTGCTAAAAGAAAAAATGATAAAAAGAAAGGAGCACACGTCCCGATCGTGGAAATGTATAAGTACCTTATTAAAATCCGAAATGCAGTTATGCGATGGGAGGGAACACGATGAAAAAATTTCTCCTTTTCCTTCTTTTCTTCCCGTTGATGGCCTTGAACGGATGCGCCGGGGAAAAAGAAACGGAGCCGAAACCTTCCGAACGCCCGCCGCAAACGGAAGAGGAAAATGACATGGAAGTGATTGCCAAAAATCTGCGCACGCCTTGGTCCATCGAATTTGACGGATCCTCCTTTTATCTTTCCGAAAGAACCGGAGCCATTGTAAAAATTGCCGGCGGAAAAATGACGCGGCAAAAACTCCGGCTGGAAAAAGAGCTTTCCTCCGCCGCCGAAGCGGGCGTCCTCGGTTTCGTCCTCCATCCGGAAAAAAAGGACGCCGCCTTCCTTTACTATACATATGAAGAGGGCACAAACCGATACAACCGGGTCGTGGAATTACGTCTCGAAAAGGATGAATGGTCGGAAGAAAAAGTGCTCATCGACCGGCTGCCAAGCGGTCCCGTCCATCACGGCGGGAGAATGAAGATCGGACCGGACAAGAAATTGTACGTGACCGCCGGAGACGCGGGCCAGCCGGCGAATGCCCAAGATTTGGATTCCCTCGACGGCAAAATTTTGCGCATGAATTTGGACGGGACCATTCCCGACGACAATCCGTTCCCCGGTTCCTATGTTTACAGCTACGGCCATCGCAATCCGCAAGGCCTCGCTTGGGATGAAAACGGGCAGCTGTACAGCACGGAACACGGCCAGAGCGCCCACGATGAAATCAACAAAATCGAGCCGGGGCAAAACTACGGCTGGCCGATCATCCAGGGAGATGAAACAAAAGAAGGGATGCTCCCTCCCCTGTTCCATACCGGCGAAGAGACTTGGGCGCCGTCCGGGATCGCCTACAAGGACGGGATGTTATACGTCGCCCAGCTCCGCGGGGAAGGGGTCATCGCCTTCGACCGGACGAAGAAAACCTTTCTAAAGATTGTGTCCGGCGTCGGCCGCGTCCGTGACGTCTATATTTTGGACAATGATTTATACCTGATCACGAACAACACGGACGGAAGAGGAACACCCGCCGAAGAGGACGATAAAATGTATAAAATCCCGATCCCTCAGCTCCGGTGAAGTTCGTTTCAGCCCCGCCTCACTGCCGCACGCCGGTACCCCCCATCTCCTTTCCGCCGCCAAGCGTCCCCCGCTCTTTTTTTGTCCAAAAGCTTCCGGAACTTGAAGCAAGAACAAGGCTTGGAAAATCCCCGCCGGATTTTTTCGACATAATAGGAAGAAAGTCCTAGTCAATCGGACTCATTATTCCCATGTCGTCAAGCAAAGCCGCTGATTTTAGGAGTTTATGGGGATACAAAATTCGTCATTTTTAGACGAAAATATACATACATAAAGGCATCTTCGAATTTTTCGCCAATGAGCCTCCTTTTCGTGGACCAAAACAGGCAAGGGGACCCGGGTATCTCTTCCCCCGGCCTCCGTTATGTTTTTCGAAAGGAGGACATTCATGAAAAATTTGGATCATAGCCAGCTGCAAAAATTAAAAAATGAAATTCAGGATAGGAAGGCGGAATTAATCGGAATCGGTTTAAAGTACGGGCTGTCCCATCAGGAAACGATCCAATTCAGCCAAAGGCTGGATGACTTAATAAATGTTTACGTCAGAGAGACTGCGCATAACAAAAAGGCCGGCTCCAAATATTAGTTTGCGCTGTGATTCGAAACGTTTAGAATAAACCGCTTCATCCCAAAAGAAGCGAGGGGGAGATTCCGGGCGCATAAAAACCGTGGAAAAATCATAGGAAACATTTGGCTTCCCGGCGATCTTTTTTTCACGAATATCCCGCGGATATGGGAGGCGGAAACGCAACATTCACGAATCCGGAATCTGATAAGCGGGGGGTCCTTATGCGTTCAAGAATGGAAAGTATCCAGGAAATTCAAAATGCATACTCACTTGTGACGGATTTATTCATAGGGATTGTCGATGAAAAAGGGGATGCCTTCACTCCGTTTTCGTTTCCCCAAACGGTGGAAATCGGGGCGTTGACTTATATCCAAGACCGGCTGAAAGAGATCATCCCAAATTCCTGCCATTTCGAAGACTCCCTCATTTACGATTTTATTCCCGGATTAAAAATGTATATCATCCCTTTCCGGCTCCCTTTCCAACGGACTTTTTTTCTCGTTTCCGGATTTTTCCTCGAGGAAGGAACGAAACACGAAGTGCTGAACTTCAGCGGAAAAACCGTCCAGGATACCTCCCTTTTTCCCCTCGTTTTGCAGGCGAAAGAATATTCGGAAGCGGCAAAACAGAAAAAGCTCCGCCAGCTCGAAAACGCATGCAAATTGATCGGGCAGCTTTGGGCGGCGGAACACGAGCGGATGCAGTATCAAAAAAAAATGCGGGAAATGAAGGAAACGGTCCATTTTTTGTCCGATCCCCACGCGGATGTCGATTCGTTCCTGACCCATGTGCAAAAAAGGACGGATGCGCTCGATTTTATCGGATTCGCCGTGAAATCGGAAGCCAATGTATTTACGGTCAAATATTTTCACAGCGGCACGGACCGGTCGATGATCGGTCAAAAATTCATGCTCGGGGAAGGGTTTCTCGGGCAAGCCATGGCGGCCGAAAAATTTCAAATATGGACGGATATTCAAGAGGATCCGAGAACCCACTTTTTCAAGCGGTTCGGGTTATTGCCCAGCAGCTTATTTTGCGCCCCCGTCCGCCTTCACGGCGAAAACAAGGGGCTTTTATTCGGGGGAAGCTTCCACCGTGCCCATTGGGAAGAATTTTTGGTGGAGGAACTCAAATTCCTGTCTTCCCTGTTTCAATCCATTTACTTGATCAGCAGCCTAAAAAACCAAATTAACAGCCAGCGGATTCAATGGTTTACGATGAACGAAATCCTCCGCCTTTTGGCAAAAACAACAGACGGGGAGAAATTGCTGTCCATTTTTCTCGACATGAGCATGTATCTCATGGAAAGCCCCGCCGCTTGCGTCGTTTTCAGAAAGAACCGCTTGTCCGAACAAATCACCTTTCTCTCGCGGGGGATGGATGAAACGCTCCGGTCCGTTTATCAGAAAGATCTGGAAAGCCGTTTTTTCACGAAACCGCTTCATGGGGCGCCGTTCACCAAACCGGAGGTGTACCGTTTCAACGATCAATGGTTTTTGGAATATCCGATCATTTGCCAAGAACATTTCTACGGAATCCTTTCCGTCGCCGTCGTTCAACCCCATCCCCCCCAAAAAAGCAAAGAATGTCTCATCACTTTGGCCAACGTGTGCGGCATCTCTTTGGCGATGGCCGAAAACGGCAGCGAGATGAACAGGGAACATGAATTCTACCATTTTCTCATCGACTTGGAACAGTACTTTCGTCCGGATATCCTTCATCACAAAAGGAAGGCCAAGGAAATCGCGCGCAAATTTTGCCGCTCCTTGGATCTCAACGATCTCTTTCAAGACATGATCCAATACGCCATCGATTTAATCAACTTGGATTCTGCAATTATCCAAAAATATTTTCCTAACAAAAAGATTCAGAAGTACATCGAAATGTACCATTATTTGCTGGAAAACCCCATGGACATGAAGGAAGAAAAAATACCCCTGGAGAGCAAGATCATCTTTCTCGCCTTTCAATACGAAATCGATCCGGAATCGGTGCGGCAGCTGACGGATCAGCTTTCCCAAGCGTTCATTCTGTTTCTCGAAGGCCTCGAGGAAGAAGAAAAGGAGGAAATGACGCCCGGGCAGACGGACGAAGGAAAAGGGGAAGATGGAAATGTTCCGCATGGTTTTTTGCAGTCCGTCAATCTTTCCCGGCGGGAATTCGAAGTCCTCGACCTGGTTTTAAAAGGAGCCAGCAATCAGGAAATCGCCGAAAAATTATCCATCAGCTACCATACGGTGAAAAATCATATGACGAACATCCTGCAAAAATTGGGCGTTTCCGACCGGGCCCAGGCGATCGCCAAAATTTATAAAATGGGTTATTTGCCCAAGCTGGATTAGCCGTTTCCTTCTCCACGATGGGAATGAATGTTCCGGTCCCTGTTCCATTGGTTTTTATGTCCGGGTTCTTCGAATGAGGAGGTGTATGCTGTTATGTTGAAAGAAATATTTATGAGATCCAAAAAACGGAATAACACGAATGCAAACAGCGGTCATCATCTCCGTCAAGAGGAAAAAAATACGCTCCGTCATTCGCATTTTTCCGGTTTTTTTGCAAAAACGAACGTCGTCATTTGGAGCTACGATTTCCTGACCGATCGCCTGACTTGCTCGAGCGGCATCGAACGGCTCACTGGCTATCGGCAAAGCGATTTTGAAACGGGAAAAAGAGTTTTGACGGATCTTGTCCTCGAGGAAGACCGCCCGGGTTATGAAGAAAAACGGAAACGGGTGAACCGCGGGGAAAACATCCATCATCAATACCGGATCGCGGACGCTTCCGGAACGGTAAGATGGGTGGAAGAATTCATATCCCCCAAAATGGACGAAAACCAGCGGGTGGTTCGCCTGGACGGCTTTGTGGCCGAGGTCGCCGATCCGTCCGTTCCCGGCGATCCCGCGGATCTCTTTTCATTCCATGACCCGGCGACCGGACTCGGCAACCGCAGGATGCTGGAAACGAAAATCGCCTCCTACTTCCAGGAATCTCCCAAAAAAATGTTCGCCATCATCCTGATCCAATTCGATAAGCTGAAAGGCATATCGGAATATTTGGGAGTAAAGAATGAATATAAACTGCTGAAGATCCTGCTGGGCAGATTGGAGGGTATGAACATCCCCACCGATCATCTGTACCGGATGGACAGCTCCGTTTTCGGGCTTTTCCTGCCCAAGATCAGAAATGAAGAGGAACCCAAAAAAATCGCCAAAAAAATGATCACTAACTTGGAGACCCCTGTGCCGCTGGATGATTATGAATTCCTCTTCCCGGTCAAAATCGGCATCAGCTTTTATCCGAATGACGGGAGCACCGGGGACGAATTGATCAATCACGCGGAAATCGCCTTGAATCACGCCGGGAATTACGGGGATGACCGGATCAAAACTTATATCCCCGCCATGAACATCGAAGCGCGGCATGTTTTCCAAATGGAGATGGAATTAAGAAAGGCGATCCGCCAAAATGAATTGACCTTAATGTTCCAGCCGAAAGTCAATGCCAGAAACCATGCGATCATCGGTGCGGAAGCGCTCATCCGTTGGATCCATCCGGACCGGGGACTGATCCCCGCCGATCAATTCATCCACATCGCCGAAAAATCGGAGCTGATCGATGACATCGGCGATTGGGTGTTGGGACAGACCTGCAAAATTTTGGCCGATTGGACGAAGAGAAAACTGCCCGCCGTGCCGATATCCATCAATGTTTCCCCGAAACGGTTCCTGAAAGGGGACTATCCCGGCCTGGTGCGGAACGTGATCAGGCAGACGGGAATCAACCCCGAACTTTTGGAAATCGAAATTACCGAAACATCGTTAATGGAAAACAAGGAAATCGTCACCGATACGATCCGGCAAATCCGACAATTCGGGATCAAATTCGCCCTGGACGATTTTGGCACCGGTTTTTCCTCCATCAATTATTTAAAAGAATTCCGGACGATCGATACGCTGAAAATCGACAAAAGCTTTATCGCCAGGATCGATGAAGATCCGCAAATGTCGGCCATTGTCAAATCCTTTATCTTGTTGGCAAAAGGTCTCGGCATGAATGTCATCGTGGAGGGGGTAGAGACCGCGGGCCAGCTGAAATTTCTGACCGACAACGGCTGCAACATCGTCCAAGGATTTTTGTACAGCAAACCGCTGCCCCGCACCGATTTTGAACATTTGCTCCGGGAAGGGGAAATCCGGCCGAATATCGGCATCCTCGCAAACATCATGGAAAACGACAGAAGGGGATACTTCCGGGTGAATTTCCCGAGCCGAAAGGAAGGCTGGCTGACGGTGAAAGCCGTGCGGGGCAAATCCGTCAATGCCGAAAAGGCCACCATCTATATTAAAAATATCGGCGGAGGCGGGCTTTGCTTCGTATCCGATCTGAATCTGCCGGCGGGCGATCAGATGATTTTGGCTTTCGGATTTGAGCTGAAGAGCGACCCGTTTGTTCTGGACGGCCATATTATTTGGAAAAAGAAACTGAAAAAAGGATTTGAATACGGCGTGGAATTTCTCATCGATGAAAATGAAAGGGCGCACTTGATTAAAGAACTGAACCAAGTCCTGGTCAGCCAGAAAAATCTGCTTTCCGATCCTTTCAAATGATGCGGGCTTGGGGCAAATCAATAAGACAGCGCCCTTCTTTTTTGATTTTTCCAGATTTTATAAAACTCGGTTTTACTGATTTTTTGATTTTTTTTGCCCGTCCACGGATCGTTGAAATAAAAATATTTCGCATCGTAACCGGTGAGAACGAGCGCATGGACGTTGAAACCGTGCATGGGGGAAACCCAGACGACGACCGGCCGGAGGGAAGCCAGCTGTTTTTCAACGGTGCCGTCGGCCGCTCCGGTCAAATTTTTGGCACTTTGCGCATATTTTTTAACCAAATTCATTAATGCCGGGGGATAAACGGTCCAGCCCCGCTTCGTAAAAGGATCTCCCACATACCCCAAATTCGGGTTCCAGCTGTGCCGCGGCATCTCTTTCGCCAATTTTATTTTGTCTACCGGAACGCCTTTATATTGCAGCATCATGGCTACGGCGGTGATTTCGCAGCCGGTCGGCAGCTCCGGCAATTGATTGATCGCGGGAACATTCATTACCCGTTTGCTGATTCTTGTGCCGTGCTTTCCATAAACCGTGTTCGGCAAATAGGAGTACCAGGCGAGGACCCTGCCTGTGCCTTGTTCAAATTTTGCCGCAGACTGAACATAACCCGAGGAAATGGCAAATGTGTAACGGATGTTTTTTCCGTGGTTTCCGTATACGGTTTTCGGATAATATTCATACCGGTTGGTGATCCGGCCCGTGCCCTCCTCCATTTTCACCGCCTTGTTCACGTAGCCTGATGCGTCCAAATCGAAACGGTATTTGATCTTTTTCCCGTGTTTCCCGTACGCCGCTTTCGGATAGTATTCGTACCGACTGGTGATCCGGCCCGTGCCCTCCTCCATTTTCACCGCCTTGTTCACGTAGCCTGATCCGTTCAAATCAAAACGGTATTTGATTTTTTTTCCGTGTTTCCCGTATTCCGCTTTCGGATAATATTCATACCGGCTAGTGATCCGGCCTGTGCCCTCCTCCATTTTCACCGCCTTGTTCACGTAGCCTGATCCGTTCAAATCAAAACGGTATTTGATTTTTTTTCCGTGTTTCCCGTATTCCGCTTTCGGATAATATTCATACCGGCTAGTGATCCGGCCTGTGCCCTCCTCCATTTTCACCGCCTTGTCCACGTAGCCTGATCCGTTCAAATCAAAACGGTATTTGATCTTTTTTCCGTGTTTCCCGTATTCCGCTTTCGGATAGTATTCGTACCGGCTGATCACCCGGCCCGTTCCTTCCTCCATTTTCGCCGCCCGGCTCACGTATCCCGAGGCATCCAAATCGAAACGGTACTTGACCTTTCCATCCTGCTCGCCGTATCTCGCCGACGGGTAGAACTCGTAATAGCGAATGACTTTTTGCGTTTTCCCATCCAGTTCTGAAGACCGGATAATCCATTCGTTCCCGTCCAACTCAAAAATTTCCTTGATTCTATTTCTCGCGTTTTCAATCGTGGCATCCGCGTAATATTCCTGAATAAATTTTAATTGTCCGTCTTCATACACTTTGGCGAAGAGGATTCTCCCTTCATCGTCCATGTAATAATGGACGTCCCCATCTATGAAAACATTTTCCCCTTCCGCGGGCAACCCTTCCGCTCCCGCCGAAAGATTGCAATAAAGAAAGATCGATAGGATAGAAAAGGGGATCAGGAAATATCTCTTTTTCACAACAATCTCCTTCCTAGCTCTTCCACGGATGTATTCTTTTTCCATTTATTATATCGTCAATGATCCGAAATTGAATAGCCCTCTTTCATTTTTTTCGGTCCTCCCGTCCCCGGATTTCAACGCCGAAGGCGAGCCGGGATGGAGGGAGGCCATTCCGTCTCCCGGAAACGGACAAACCCGCGGCAAATCTTTTCCTCCCATTGCCGCTTCCCTTGGATGTTCACGGTTTCCGCCTTTCCGGACAAGCGGGAACGGCAAAAACGCAAACGCCTTGTTTTCCGTTTAAAACCCGTCCTTGATCCACGCGCCCGCATCCCCACATCCAGCCGTTCCCATCCGTTGCACGTTTTCCCGGCTCAAAAAATCCGTCCCGCCCCCTTCCCGTTTGCAGCCGGCGTACGGCAGCGATTCTCCCGCCGCCGCTAGTTGAAAAATTATGATGTTAAAAATTTATAATATTTGTTTTATACTAAAAATATCCAACATTTACGGGGGGTTGCAAGTTGAAAATCGTCATTTTCGGAGCGGGCGCCCTCGGCGCCTATTACGGGGGAAGGCTTTTGGAAAGCGGCCGGGATGCCGTCTTCTTCGTCCGGGAAAAACGGGCGGAAAAACTGAAAAGATTCGGATTGGCCATCCATTCGCCGAACGGGGATGCCGCCTTCACCGAAGTCCCCTTTGCCACCCGAACCGAAGAGATCGGAAAAGCGGACCTCGTTTTGCTGGCCGTCAAAGGCTATCATCTGCGGGATGCCTTGCCCGCATTGAAGGAACTGGTGAAAAAGGGCGGAAAGGTTTTACCGATTTTAAACGGCGTCGAACATTATGAAGTGTTGCAAAAAGAGTTGGGAAAGGAAAACGTGTTGGGGGGCCTGTCCTATATCATGGCATCCTTGGATGAGCGCGGACACGTCATTCACGCCAACCCCCAAGATGCGCTCCTATTCGGTCCGCTGGCTCCATCCCAGGAAGATTTTTGCGCGCAAGTGGAGGACCTTTTCCGGCCGGCGTCCTTCACCGCCATAAAAACCGATGCGATTGAAACGGCCATATGGGAAAAGTACATGTTTATCACGGCCTTCTCGGGGGTGACGTCCGCCGCCGATTTGCCCATCGGCATCATCCGCTCCCATCCGGAAACGCTGGAGATCGCCCGCCAAATCGTCAAGGAAATGAAACAATTGGCCAATTTGTACCAAGTTCCCCTCACCGAGGAACAGGTGGAAAAAACGGAGCAAATATTCCAAGCGCTGCCGGAGGAAGGGACTTCTTCCATGCACCGGGACAAGAAAAAAGGGCTGCCCTTGGAACTGGATCACCTCCACGGCGCCGCTTTGCGGATGGCGGAAAGGAAGAAGGCAAAACTGCCTTATATTCAATTTGTCTATCAATTGCTGAAGCCTTACGAAAAAGGCTTGAAGCCTTCCGAAACCGCCGCTCCCTGATCCGGGCGGCACCTTCGGATTAGAAGGGAGAACCCTCGATGGGTGGGCAAAAAAAAACGCTTGGACCGCCAACGCACCCGGCCGGCCTTCCCTTCGGCTGCGCGGGCAGATTGAACGAAGCTCCCAACGATCCTGCCCGAAAATTCTTCATCCGGAAGGGCCTTCATGGAGGCGGGGGGCATCATTTTTCAAAAGATTTTACGGATCCGTCGGTTCCCCCGGGATAAAAAAGGAGCGGAACCGGGTGTCCGCCCGCCCGGTTCCGCTCCGCCAAAAACCGCCGTACGTTTTTTCGGAAAGGGGATCCCCCTTATCTCAACACGGATGCCGCCATGCGGACATAGGTATGCCTTCTGCCCCTGATGGCGATGGAATAGGCCATGATATTTTCCGGATCGGCGATGCCGAAGATCCCCGCATCCCCGATATGATGAATATCCGCGCCGGCCATTTTGTTATAGAGGGCCATTTGCGAGACCGTCTCCTTTCCCGCCCCTTCCTGGCTCGTGCCGATGGCGGTCAGGGCCAGCGCGCCCTTTTCATGAATGGTTTGAATCAATTTTTCCTGTTTTTCCAACGTGGTTCCGGGAACGGTTCCGACGCCGGGAATGAGGACGACATCCGCGCCCGCGTCCACAAAGGAGGCGACCGTTTCTTCATCGACGATGGAGCCGCCGCTTTCCCCTTTTACTCCGGCCCCGTGCATCTTTCCGGCGATGACCAATCCTTCCTCGCCGAAAATCTTTTTGGCCGCTTTCACCGACTCGACGATCGCCCGGTTCGTCACTCCCGTTTTCGGATTCCCGGTGAGGCAAACGAAGTCAACCCCCAATTGTTTCGCTTTCACGAGCGACGCCTCCACCGCCCTCCTTCCCTGGGGCAGTTCGTAAAGCGCCTCCAGGCGTTCGGCATTCGGATCCACCGGTTCAAGATTGATTCCGACGGGACGCCCCACCAATTTTTTCAATTGGCGGACCGTTTCCTCCCCTTTCGTTTCCAAGCCGAAGACCTCCGGATGATCCACGTCGAACACATTCAATAAAATGAGATCCGCCCCGAAGGCCGCCGCCAACTCGGCGTTGGTCACACTCGGATAGATCGGGGGAACGGTACAGACCACTTCGGCGAGGACGGTCCGCCCTTCCGCCGCGGCGATGGCCTGCCGCAATTCCTTCCCGCCCATTTTTTGAAAATCGGATGCGGTACAATCCAGTATTCGTTTCATCTTCCACACCTCGTCTTCATTTTTTCCATTTCTTACAAGGCTCCGTCTATGAAACCAGCTTACTATTATTATTGAACAGCGGCCGAAATTCTGCAAATGAAATTGGAATCCTTTCCGATCCGTTGGAAAGAAATCGAATGAAGCGTATACTATTCTTGTGAAAACCAACGGAAGAGGAGAGCGCGAAATGTACGTGGCGACAGCGGAGGTTCAAGTCACTTATGCGGATACGGATATGATGGGAGTGATCTATCACGGAAATTATGTGAAATGGCTCGAGATCGGCCGGACGAAGTTGATCGAAGACGTCGGCTTCAATTATTTGGATCTGGAAAAGGCCGGTTATTACGCGCCGGTTTACAACTTGAACATTACATATAAAAAAGCGATTAAATACGGGGACCGGGTTTTCGTCAAAACCTGGGTCGAAGAAAATCTGCGGACGAGGACGACTTACGGTTTCCAAATCGTCAACGGCGACGGGGAAGTTTGCGCGGAAGGCACGACGACCCATATCGTGGTGAGAAAAACCGATTTCCGGCCGGTCGCATTCGGGAAGATTTTCCCGGAATGGTTCCAAAAATATGAAGAGATTAAGCGGAAAAAATAGACGGACGGGGCGCACGCCCCGTCCGATCGTTTTCAAAGGGATTTTCTTTCGCCTTCGGCCCTGCTTTTCTTTTCCGGCAGCCCATTCCAGTCCCGCGGCAGCTGATTCGGAAAGAGATTCCATCCCGGACGGAGGAACGGACCGTTTCCTGTGCGGCCCCGTCGAGGGAGTTCCGGGGATCGCCGGCGGGACGACGGAAAAACATGCCGGAAAATCCTCCCCCCTATTGCCGGAAAGGCAGGGAAAAGGCTTTCTCCCTCTTTGTCCGCCGCAAGGAAGGGGCGGCACCCGGATTCCGAAGCCCAACGCGAATCCTTCTTTCCGGCGGTTCCTCGGACAGAAAAAGCCGCGGGGAAAGATTCGGCGTTCCCCGCGGCGGCAATCATCCGCTTTAGAAAATCATCCGTTTTTTATTTGATGTTGGCGGCATCCTTCAAGCGTTTGAAGATTTCATTGAAATCTTCCGCCGAAATTCCCGGCGCGAACTCTTCGTCCACCGCAGGCAAATCCGGCACGGGATGGCCTTCCGGCATGCCTTGGATGGCTTCCAGCGGTTTTCCGTCCTGCGGATGGTTTCCTTTCCAGATCAGGGCAATTTGTTCATAATCCTTATCGCTGAATGTATATAATCTGCGGTGCATGCCTTGTTCTTCGTATTTGCGGGCAACATCGAATTTGGAATTATCCAGGCTGGGAACGGGAAGCATCTTGGTCAGATCAATGCCCGTAATCGTTTCGATCGCTTTCGCATAGGCGAGGGTGTGCACGCCGCCGCGAACCAACAGGTAACCGATCATTTCGCGGGCGACCGGGTTGTCCGTCATTTCGTACACCCGCATTTTGTGGGTGCGGGCGCCGATTTCGAGGAAAAAGTTATGAAGCAGGTCAAGAAGCAAATTCCCGCTGTTGAACACATAATCCCCCGTCCATGCCTTCCCCATCGAATCCCAAGGTTTCGCCGTCTGGGCGGTATCGATGAAATGGTAAGTATTGCGGGCATCTTTCCCGGCTTTCAAAGGAGCTTCATCCGGATCCCCGGACTTGGTCGAGCCGGTCAAAAGAAGATTGATCGTGTTGGCAACCAATTCCACATGGCCCACTTCTTCCGCGGTAATGCTGGCCACCAAATGATAGTAGGGTTTCAGTTTTTCCTTGTTGCGGAAAGCGAAGGATTGGAACATGTAGTTATTCAAGGTGGACATTTCCCCGAAGCGTCCGCCGAGGAGCTCTTGCACGGCGCTGGCCGCGTTCGGATCGGCATGTTCCGGCTTGGGAAGTTCAATGGGCAAACGGTTGACACGTTTAAACATCATCAATCCTCCCCTAGATTAAAATAATTTTTTGTCAGTTATAATTCTAAATAAATAGTTATTTCTGTTCAACCGGACGATCTGACAAATTTGTTACAATTTGGAGAAATTGCCATGACAAGATGATATCTTACGGAATCACGGACTTCTTTACCTCTTCCTTTCCTTTTATATCAAAAAAGAAAAAAACTAAATGCCCGTTCATTCTCAATCTATTGAAAATGAACGGGCATCCATCTTTCCCGGAAACCTAAATCATTCTCAATGAAAATCATTTGCGCCATAGAGGATGCGGATTGTACGGGACGGCCGAATCTTTCGTTTCTTTGTCCCCAGCGGAGCCGAATGGGGGAGGATACATGGCAAAATGCGGAAAAAAGAATCCCTTTTCGGAGGATAACCCCCTTTTCCCAAGGTAAAAAAAAAAGCGGGAACCATTCCCGCCGGTCCTCCCGGCCGAAACATCCCGCTCATCCGTGGGCCCGGATTTCCTGTCTCATGAACAATACGTAAGCGATGGCAAAGCAGATCAAAGTGGCGGCGATGAGCCCGGTCACCTGAGGCCAAATGAGCAGCAGGCTTTGGGAGAAGGGAAGGGGGCTGGCGACCGCCCCGGCCGTCTGCTCCACCGTTAATACGCTCAGGCTCCGGATGTTCGGCGAAAGCAGGGTCGTCGTCGATTCGTTGAACAAATAGCTGGGGGAAAGCCGCATCAAATTCAAGACGAATTCCTGCCTGCCGATCGCCTGCTGCAGTGAAGTGATCGATTCCGAGGCTAAAAAGGATTTGGCGAACACCTCGATGATCATCGAATAAAACACGTTGAAGAAGAGCCACACGGCGATCGCCGACAAAGCCGAAGTCGCCGCCTGCCGGAAAGTCACGGAAAACAGGATGCCCAGATTCAGCCAGAAGGCGATGTAAACGATGCATAACACCAGGAAACAAAGGATACGGGCGAACTCTTCGAAGGTGGGCGGAATGCCTAAAATCAGGATGCCGAAAGCGGTCACCAACAGGCCGAGGGAGAGAAACAGCACGATATTCAACAATAGCGCCGCGGTAAACTTGCCGTTGATGACATAATCCCGCGGGATCGGCTGGGCCATCAGCCGGCTCAGCGTCCCCCGGTTCCGTTCCGAGTTGATGGCGTCAAACCCGAGGGCGATGCCCAAGAGCGGCCCCAAAAAACCGACGAAGGTGATGAAAGAGGGCAATGTCCCGTCCGAGACGGTGAACAATTTTAAAAACAGATAGGAACTTCTCGCGATCTCCTCGGCGTCTTTGGAAGAATCCAAGGCATCCTGAATCGTCGTCACCGCCGTGTAGAGGGAACCGAAACAGGTGAGCAGGATGATCCCCATCAGGATGATGATGCGCCAGCTGGTCAGGTAATCGGTGAATTCCTTCCTGACCACGGCAAAGAAGATGCTGTTTGTCCCTCCCGCTCCTTTTTTGGCGGGGAGGATCTCCTTCAGCCGTTCCGCCCATCTCCCCGTCTCCGGGAAGAAAGCCTTCGCCCGGTTTACCCAATTATCGAGTCTCATGCGGATCACGCCCTTCAAAATAACGGTGGTAAATTTCGTCGAGGCCGAAATCCCGCCTGCTGATATGGGCAAGGGATGCCCCGGATTCGACAACCGTCCTGCTGATTTCCGCGCTCACATCGGTCTTGCAGTAAACCTCCAAACGGTTATCCGTCCGTTCCACCTTGTTGACGTCCGGGATGCCCTCAATTTTTTTCACGAGGGCTTCATCCAGCGGCGAAGCGATCACGTGGATGACGAAGGCATCCTGCAGAAACAGTTTTTGGGCCAAGCTTTCCGTGTTCCCTTCCGCCAGCAGCTTCCCTTTCACGAAGATGCCGACCCGGTCGCAGATCTGCTGCACCTGATGCAATTGATGGGAAGACAAGAGGACGGTGATCCCCTCCTTCCGGCTCAAATCCCGGATCAGCTGCAAAAATTCCCGCACCCCTTCCGGGTCGATGCCCAACGTCGGTTCATCGAGGATGATCACTTCCGGATTTTTCATTAAAACGTCGGCCAGACCGAGCCGCTGCCTCATTCCCCGGGAATACTTGCCCGTTTTTTTGTTCGCCGCATCGGTCAGATTCACCTTTTCAAGCAAATCGGCGGCCCGCTTTTCGGCCACTTCCCTCGGAATGCCGTTCAAAGCGGCGGTGTACAGCAAATTTTCCAGGCCGGTCATCTGGTGGTAAAACCCGACATCATCGGGCAAATACCCCACCTTCCTTTTCACTTCGATCGGATGCCGCACCGGATCGATGCCGCAGACCCGGACGGAGCCGGAAGTCGGCTCGCTGAGCCCGAGCATCATCAAAATCGTGGTCGTTTTCCCGGCGCCGTTGGGACCGAGGAGGCCGAAGATTTCTCCTTTTTTGATGGAAAGAGACAAATGGTCGACGGCATATTGATCCTCATATTTTTTGCAGATCTGTTTCAGCTCGATGACGGCAGGCGCGGCCATTTTTATCTCCTCCCGTATTTTTTGACCAGATAATATAGACCTCCCGCCACGCCGAGAATGATCAGGACGGCCACGATTCCCCAAAGGGTCGAAGTCTTTACCGAGACCCGGAAAACGGCTTCCGATGAGGTTTCCGGCGTTTTTGCCGTAAAGTTTACGACGTAGTCACCGGCAATCGCCTCGTCCGATGCTTTAATTTTTGCCTTGATCGTCTTTGAATCCCCCGGATTCAATTGGGCGATCGTGCTTTGGTCGAATTCCGTTTCCCAATTGGGCGGGGCCTCGGCGGTGATGCTGATATCCGTCAGCGGCGCGCTTCCCGTGTTTTTGATGACAAGATCCACCACTTTTTCACGGCCCGCGGTAATATCCGTGCTTAAGTTTCCGGTAGGCGTCGTCAATTCCATCTTATACGTCCCGGTGATGACCGCCTCCAGGTTCAATTCGGCGGAAGTGTCGCTCGTTTGGGCTTTGATCGGGATTTTGTACGTCCCGGCTTCCACGTCTTCCGGCGGTTTTACGTCGACGGTAATGTCCTTGGATTCATTCGGTTCCAATTTGACCGAGGTGATCGTGTCGCTGCCGGATTTGAAGGTGACTTGCCAGCCCTTTCCCGCCGATGAACTTAAGGCATAGTTCTGCGCTTTGGCGGTGCGGTTCTTCAAGGTGACATCATACGTAAAGCTGGAATCGGCATGCCCTTCCAGGTTGGCCTGTTCCGACGTCAGCTCCGTTTTAAAAGATCCCTGTTCCGTTACCGTCACCAGCAAAGGGAGTTCCGAAGTCCCCCCTTCTCCTCTCGCCACCAGCCGGAAGCGGTAATCCCCCTTGTCCACTTCCAAGGGGACGGTCACTTCCACATTGATTTCTTCTTCCTTTCCGCCCCGGACGGACAGCTGCCTGATGTCCCTGCCGCCGGCTACAATGGACGTGCGCCAGCCCTTCGGCAAGTTTTCAAAGGAGAAGGTCAAGTTTTGAATCGCCGAGCCGTTGTTGATGACATTGACGGTATAGTCAATCGTCTCGCCCGGCGTGACCGAAAGGCCGGTATAGGGAGTAAAGAGAACGACATTGCTTGCGGCAGACGCAGGCAAGGTGAAGAAGGGAAATAGAAGCAGGACGATCGCGATGAATCCTGCGACGAGTTTCCGATACATGCGCACTCTCCTCCTTGGCCTTTTTCATTTTTTGTACGCCGGAAAAAGCAAAATGGATTTGTTTTTCGCGGAAAAAATTATAAAATTTTAAGTAAAAACGGGAAGCTGGGGGAGGCCGATGAAAGACAGCCGGGAAGACGTCCGGTTATTGCAGGAGATCGCCGAAGGCTCCCGAAGTTCCTTTGACCGTTTTTATGAAAAATACGGCCCTTTCATTTATCACATCGCCCTCCGGATCGTGGGAGACGAAGCGGAAGCCGAAGACATCAGCCAGGATGTGTTCCTGGAAATCCTGCAAAAACCGAAACAATTTAATCCGAAAAGGGGAAGCATCGAAGCCTTCCTTGCCGTAAAAACAAAAAGCAGGGCCTTGGACCGGCTGCGGAAGAAACGGGCGCTTCTGATCAGCCGGTTGGAAGAAGCGGCGTTGAAGGAAGACAAGGGGGCGGAATTCCATTTCCTGCACCAGTTGGAAAAAAACATTCTCCTCGATGCCTTAAATCATATCCCCGCCCAGCAGCGGGAAGCGATCATCCGTTTCTATTTCCAGGGGGAGGCCCAAAGGGAAATCGCCGACAGGATGCAAAAGCCTCTCGGTTCGATCAAATCCCTGATCCGTTACGGATTAAACAATTTGCGGAAGCAGAAGGAAATCTTGAATTGGATCGAGCCCGGCGGGGGTGGGAATAAGCATGAAATCTAATCATGTCCCCGAAACGAAGATGGTTGAATGGATTTTGGGAACATTGCCGGAAAAGGAAAGGGAAGCCATGGCCGGCCATCTGGACCGGTGCGCGGAATGCCGGGAACTTTTGAACAGCTGGCGCGGGTTGGGGATCGAAAAAACCGCCGAATATCGCCGGCCCTCACCGGCCCATAAAGAGCGGATCTGGATGAAGGCGGAAAAGAGGAAAAGCAAAACGTTCCGGCCCATTTTCGGACTGACCGCCGGATTGGCGAGCCTCACCGTGATCGCCGCGGTTTTTTCGAAGCTCACCTTTGATTCTCCCCGGGAAAGCGATCATTACCAAATCGTCCAAAATGAAGAGGTCCCGGTCCAGCGGATCATCCACAATCCGAACACCAAACGGTTCCCCATTCAGCCCTTATCCGATTTTGAAGATATGAACGGGATGATCTGGCTGAACGACACGACGCGGGAAATGCTCATGGAGATCAACGGGCTGGACGTCTTCAGCACGAGGGATTATCAATTGTGGATCATTTATACCAATGACGAAATCAAGGGGGAACTCCTGACGATCGACAACGGCTCTTCCCGGATTTTTATTAAAGGGGAAGACGTGAAGGATTTCAAATTGATCAAGGCGAGCCTCGAACCGAAGGGAGGAAGCCGGAAACCGACCGGGCCGGAAACCTTTATCGTCCATTTAAAAGAAGAATAAATCGAGTAGGAGGGGGCGGCTAACCCCCGTCCCCTCACACCACCTAGCATGCGGGTCCGCACTAGGCGGTTCGTCAACCTTGACGGAGCTTTCCGCGGGATGAGATTCAGTTCTTGCCGGGCTGT
>Ga0310836_100840_pt1 | contig 20873 bp, 22 predicted proteins | sample SM_ome_4_FD_201310 | JGI IMG/M metagenome (GOLD analysis project Ga0310836, IMG submission 201310) | Sorghum-adapted microbial communities enriched on stacked mutant (SM) sorghum from Joint BioEnergy Institute, Emeryville, California... ... | reverse complement strand
AGGCGCAAAGCGAGTGATTGCTGTCGATTACTTGGATTATCGGTTAAACCATGCAAAAAAAATGAACAATGTTGAGATATTCGATTTTACTCAATACGATGATATGGGTGAACATTTAAAAGAGATTACGCATGGCGGTGCGGACGTTGTCATTGATTGTGTTGGTATGGACGGAAAGAGATCGACTTTGGAGTTTATCGAACAAAAATTAAAGCTGCAGGGCGGAACTCTTGGACCTATACAGATTTCCACAAAAGCTGTTAGGAAAGCCGGAACGGTTCAAATCACCGGTGTGTACGGTGGCAACTACAATATGTTTCCATTGGGTGCCTTTTGGGTAAGAAATATCACACTTAAAATGGGACAGGCACCGGTCATTCCTTTTATGCCTAAACTATTAAAAAAAATTATGGATAAAGAGTTTGATCCAACGGAGATTATTACGCACAAAGTACCGCTTGACGACGCAAGTCATGCGTACAGAATCTTTAACGACCATGAAGATGATTGCATCAAGGTTGTTTTAAAGCCCTAGAGTAACAAGTATCCTTCTTTTTTTGTATTGACGGTGGTGAGGTATAGCATTATTTTTCATTTCATGTTATGATTGGCTCAAATTTCAACTGCATATTGCAAGCTTTGCGGTGCTTAAAATTCCGACACTTGTCAATACGTCGGAATAAAGAGCTTAAAAGGGAAGTTCGGTGCAAAACCGACGCGGTCCCGCCACTGTGAAGAGGAGAACATCGCCGATGGATTACCCACTGTTTTGCCTGTAAAACGGGAAGGGGGCGTATGTTTGTTGACTCGAAGCCAGGAGACCTGCCGTGAAGAGCAACACTGTCAGACCACGAGGATGGGGAGGTGTTCAAAGGGGTATATACAGGCGTAGTTTTGTTAACCAATTTGTGCGCTTTTGTTTACCTGAGCATCTTTTCCGTGGGAAAGGGTGCTTTTTATTTTGCCTACACAAAAATAAGGGAAAGGAGAGAAAACGAGGATGAAAGGAAAACACATACTTTCAGGTATTAGTATGGTCCTGGGATTTATATTGTATTTCTTATGGAACGAGCCGCAGACGGCCTATGCCATGCATATTATGGAGGGATTTTTGCCCGTGAAGTGGGCACTGTTCTGGTGGGTAGTATTTCTGCCCTTTTTCCTGCTGGGACTTCGGTCATTGACCAGAATAACAAAGGAGAAACCGGAAACAAAGCTGCTGCTTGGTCTTGCGGGGGCTTTTGCATTTGTCCTGTCCGCATTGAAAATTCCTTCGGTGACAGGAAGCAGTTCGCATCCGACCGGAACCGGACTCGGAGCGGTACTGTTTGGTCCGCTGGTAATGTCGGTGCTGGGCACGCTTGTGCTTCTGTTCCAGGCATTGTTGCTGGCGCATGGCGGCCTGACTACGCTTGGCGCCAATGCGTTCTCGATGGCGGTAGTTGGGCCATTCGTAGCGTACATTGTGTATCGAGCAATCACTCGCTCGACGGGAAAACAGAGATTGGCAATTTTTGTGGCAGCGGCGCTTGCGGATATGGCTACATATCTTGTCACCTCTCTGCAACTGGCACTTGCTTTTCCGGCAGCGAGCGGCGGTGTGGCAGCTTCTTTTATGAAATTCGCCGGCATCTTTGCCGTAACGCAGGTGCCGCTGGCGATTAGCGAAGGGCTATTAACAGTACTGGTATGGAACTTTCTGGTCGCCTATAACGGACGTGAGCTTGCACAGTTGCAATCTATGAAACAGGGAGCGTAGCGATGAACAAATCAAAGAGTTGGATGAATGTTTTGATTGTACTTTTGGTAGCTGCACTGATTGTGTTCCCGCTTATCTTCGTGCAGAATTCGGATTTTGGAGGCGCAGACGGCGCAGCAGAGGAAGCAATAGCTGAGGTGGCGCCTGAATATAAGCCGTGGAGTGAGCCATTTATCGAGCCGCCGGGCAGCGAGACGGAAAGTCTGCTGTTTGCGCTGCAGGCTGCGCTGGGAGCCGGTATCATCGGATATGGAATCGGCTACTACAAAGGCCGTGCTGTGAAGCAGGACCATTCGAATGAAGATTCAGCTTGATACGCTTGCATATACGAATCGCCTGCGCCATGTTTCTCCCGCACAGAAGCTGTCTTTCGGATTAAGTACGCTGTTTTTCGTTTTGGTGGCGCACACGAAGGTGCATGTGGCTGTATTTGCCTGGATGAGCGTGTGGATTGTCGGCTACGCGGGAATTGCAGCCCGGGTGTATGTAAATTTACTGATGGCGCTTGCGGTATTTTTGGCCCTTGGCCTGCCTCCGCTGGTATTGGAGATTTCACTCCAACCGGTTTTGGAGCCGGTACTGTTTCAATTTTCCGCGGGTCCCTGGCATGTGTATGCAAGCGAAGAAGGGATGAAGGCGGCGGGTGTATTGCTGTTTCGTTCGCTCGCATCCGTGTCCTGTCTGTACTTTATTTTGTTGACCGTGCCGTTCACCGAGCTACTGGTGGTTCTGCGGCGCGTGGGAATTCCGGCTCTAATAACGGATTTGCTGCTGGTGATGTACCGGTTTGTTTTTGTATTTTTAGAGACGGCCGGGCAGCTGTGGATTGCCCAGCAGGCACGGGGCGGTGGACGAGGCTTTATGAATAAAATGCAGGCAGCGGGCCGGCTGGTTACCCGATTGTTTACCCGCACGCTGCAGCGCTATCAACAGCTGTCGATTGGACTTACGGCGCGAGGTTTTGAAGGAGAGCTGCGTGTTGCTTCCAGAACATCGTTTTCCGTATCGAGACGATATGCAGTAGAAGCCGCGGTCGGTTTGATACTGCTCTTCGTGCTCGAATTGTGGACAAGGAGGTGAAACGGTTGGCTTGGCTTTTTGAGATGGAAGATGTGTCGTATACATATCCGGGGGGGATAGAACCGGCACTCGATCACATTACTCTGCGAATTCCGAGAAGAAAACGCTGCGCATTACTTGGTCATAACGGCTGCGGAAAGTCGACCTTATTTCTGCATATAAACGGCATTTATCAGCCGGAGCATGGTGATTTGAAATGGAATGGGGAGCCGTACTTATACCGACGTTCATATCTGGCTGAACTGCGGCGGAAGGTAGGTCTGGTTTTTCAGGATCCGGAACAGCAGTTAATCGCTAATACGGTAGCGGAAGACATTTCTTACGGACTATGCAATGCCGGGATGTCGGATGCGGAAGTTGCGCGCAAAGTGGATGAAGCGTTAGTGCGCTTTGGGTTGGACGATTTGCGGGAAAGACCGGTACATCATTTAAGTTTAGGACAGAAAAAACGTGTAGCGCTGGCAGGCGTGATGGTGTTGCGACCGGAATTGCTGCTATTGGATGAGCCAACCGCTTATCTTGATCGTTTGCACACGAAGCTTTTGCTTGAGGAACTAGAGACCATTCACCGCGACGAAGGCACCACGATGCTGATGGCGACGCATGACATCGATTTGGCTTATGAATGGGCGGACTGGGTGTTCGTTATGCATAAAGGGCGGCTGGTACTGGAAGGGACGCCGGAGGAAGTGTTTAAGAGGCGGGAGGTACTAGAAGAAATGCAGCTCAGTGTACCGCTGTTGTTTGATGTGTGGGAAGCACTCGACTTGTCGTTTTTCAACGGTACACTGAAACGGCCTCGCACCGCAGCCGAGCTAAGATATCAGCTGGAACGGTATGCTACGGAAAATAAACGAAAAATGGGGTGAATCTCATGGATAAAAAAGGCGGAAAAGTATTAATTATCGGATTTGGTCCGGGAAGCTTCGACCATATTACCCAGCGGGCCCGCGAAGCGATTGAGGAGTGTGAAGTCATTCTCGGCTATACCACTTATGTTGATTTGATCCGTGATCTTCTGCGGGAAGATCAGACCGTAATCCAGGCCGGCATGACGGAGGAAGTCGGACGGGCACAAGAAGCGGTGCGCCAGGCGGAAAAAGGCAAGATTGTCGGCGTTATCTCCAGCGGTGATGCCGGTGTGTACGGAATGGCCGGACTCGTATATGAAGTGTTGATAGAGCAGGGATGGACAGAAAAAGAAGGGATCGGTGTAGAAGTTATCCCCGGCATTTCGGCGATTAACTCATGTGCATCCCTGCTGGGTGCTCCGGTTATGCACGATGCCTGCACCATCAGTTTAAGCGACCATTTAACCCCGTGGGAGCTAATCGCAAAACGCGTAGAAGCGGCCGGACAGGCCGATTTTGTCATTGCCTTATATAACCCGAAGAGCGGACGGCGAACGCGCCAGATTGAAGAAACGCAGCGCATTTTATTGAAATACCGTTCGCCGGATACGCCGGTCGGACTCGTGAAAAGCGCCTACCGTGATCGCCAGTCCGTAGTGATTACCGATTTGGCCCATATGCTGGAGCATGAAATCGGCATGTTGACGACGGTCATTATCGGAAATAATTCGACCCGGCTGTATGACGGGAAAATGATTACACCGCGAGGCTATCAACGCAAATATACATTAAATACGGAGAAACAAGCGCTTGCTCCGCACCAGCGTTTACGGGAAGAGAATGAACCATGGGCGCTGCACAGTGTGATGCCGGAGAAACAGAAGGAGACAGCCCTGCCGTCGTCCTCAATCTCAACTGTACCTGCGTCATTGTCTTCTCGTAGTTTAGCAGAGGAAGCACTGGGACGGCTGCACGGTACGGCTTCTGAATCTTCTCCTCTGGCAGACGCCGGTTTTGTTCAAAAGTCGATTTTTGAATTTGCTGTCTCGCCGGGTGTGGCTAATAAGAAGCTGAGTGCGCAGCAAATGCTTGTACTTGCCGAGATTGTCGGTGAAGAAGGCACAATGGAATATACGCCGCATCATCAGATTCGCGTCAGCGTTCCGACGACTGAGCCGGAACGAATTACGCAAAAGCTTGCGGAAGTCGGCATGCTGGTGCAGCCGATAGGTGATGTAGTGACAATTAAGGCATGCGACTTTTGTGACGGAGAAAAGACAGATGCGATTCCATACGCAGAACGTATTCAGGAATTGCTGGGCGGCCTGAATGTGCCGAAGGAAACGAAAATCGGCATCAACGGCTGTGGCATGGCATGCTACGGTGCAGTAACAGAAGACATTGGGCTTGTGTTCAGAAAAGGAAAGTTCGACCTGTTCCTTGGCGCCAAAACGGTCGGCCGCAATGCGCATGTAGGCCAACCGGTAGCGGAAGGCATCGAACCGGAAGAAATCGTCGATCTGCTTGCGCGTATCGTGCACAAATATAAAGAAGAAGGCCATCCGAACGAACGCTTCCACAAATTCTTCAAGCGTATCAAAGAGATTGAAGGCTTCGAACACCGGGAAGCGCCTATTCAAGTTCTAGTAGATTCCGTTTGCGGAGACTAAAAGGATAGCCATGCTTGCCATGCGTTTTTTCTGCAAAGAAGTATAACTGTCCGCTGCACCCCGGACATGAAAATGATGGGAAGGGCGGCTGGCTTTTGCGGTACGAAGGAAAAGAGAGAAGAGAACGAGACAATGATTTCAATGGGGAAAAAGGCGAAGGCCTTTTTCTTCCCTGGATCTTATTTCCTCTTCCCCTCTTTCTTTCCTCATGATTTTCACAGAAAACGACCATGGCCTGTCAGCCGCAACCCCGTCATGAAAATGATGGGAAGGACAGCTGACTTTCGTGGTACGAAGGAAAAGAGAGAAGAGAACGAGGAGATGATTTCAATGTAGAAAAAGGCGAAGGCCTTTTTCTTCCCTGGATCTCATTTCCTCTTCCCTTTCCTTCTTTTCTCATGATTTTCACAGAAAAAGGAGGCGTCTATCATATGCAAGCGGTATTGTTTGTAGGACACGGAAGCCGGGACCCGCAGGGGAACGAAGAAGTCCTACAGTTCGTGGATGGCCTGAAAGACGAAATCAAGGCACCCATTATCGAAACGTGCTTTCTCGAATTTGCGGACCCGGATATGATGCAGGGGCTTACCACCTGTGTGGAAAGGGGAGCGACGCAGGTTGCCGTTATCCCGATGATGCTGTTTGCTGCAGGGCATTCGAAGATTCACATTCCGGCGGCCATTGACGAGGCCAGGGCGAAATATCCGAACGTTCAATTTATTTATGGACGTCCCATCGGCATTCATGACGAAATATTCTCTATCCTTGGCTCCCGCCTGACGGAGACAGGAATAAACGTGGAAGAAGAAGCGGAAGACACGGCCGTTCTGCTGGTGGGTCGGGGCAGCAGTGACCCGGATGCCAACAGTGACGTATACAAGCTTTCCCGCATGCTGTGGGAACGCCTGCATGTAAAATGGGTGGAAACTTGTTTCATCGGTGTCACGCAGCCTTCTGTAGAAGAAGGGATTGTACGCTGCCTTACCCTGGGAGCAAAAAAGGTTGTATTAATTCCGTATCTCTTGTTTACCGGTATCCTGATGAAGCGGATGGAAGACAAGCTGGATCAGTTCCGTAGCGCGTATCCTGATCAGGAGTTTTGGATGACGGAATACATCGGTTTCCATCCGGGCCTGCGCACTATCTTTCTGGATCGGATAGCAGAAGCGCTGCAGGATGAAGTGAAGATGAATTGCGATACATGCCAGTATCGGTTGTTTGCCGTAGAGCATATGGATCTGCATCATGACCATGACCACCATCATCACGGCCATTCGCATGAGCATAACCACGGGCATCATCATGAGCACCGGCATGACCACGATCACCATCATAACTATGAACATCATACAGAAAAGGAAATGGTCTAATATGATTCTCATTCTTGCAGGAACGAGTGATGCGAGAGAGCTGGCGCTATTGGTAAAACAGGCGGGGTATTCGCTGCTGACAACTGTGGTTACGGATAGTGCGGCGAAAAGCATGAAAGAGGCAGGGCTTCCCGTGCGTGTCGGACGGATGAATGCAGAAGAAATATGCGAGCTTATTCAACGCGAAGGCTTCAAAGCGGTTATCGACGCAAGCCATCCGTTTGCGGAAGAAGCGTCCCGCAATGCGCTGGAAGGCGCCAAAAGGGCGGACGTGCCGTACATACGCTACGAGCGGGCTTCGGTGGAAGAGAAGCCGCATCCGCTGATTACAATGGTGGGCGACTATGCGGAAGCGGCTGAGCTGGCCGCCCGGCATAAAGGCGTAGTTATGCTGACCACCGGAAGCAAGACACTGCAAATTTTCGCTGAGAAGCTGGTCGGTTTGCCTGAAGTAAGGCTGGTGGCGCGTATGCTGCCGCGCAAAGACAACATGGAGAAATGTGAGCAGTTAGGCATTGAACAGAAAAATATTATCGCCATTCAGGGACCGTTCTCAAAAGAGTTGAATGTTGCCTTATACAGGCAGTATGGCGTAACGCTGATGATTACGAAGGAGAGCGGAAAAGTCGGCTCCGTAGACGAGAAGTTGGAAGCGGCGCTGGAACTCGGCATTCCGACCATCATGATTGCCCGTCCGAAAATCGAGTATGGCACCGTATTTTCCGAGTTTTATCAAGTACTAGATGCATTGAGAGAAAAATTGGAGGAGGCTAAAACTGATGGAATTCCACACTGAGTTTAAACCGTTGACCGTGCAGCCGCAGGAAATCGAGGGAAAGAGCTTTGAGATTATCACGGAAGAGCTGGGTGAGCATCCGTTTACGGAGGAGCAATATCCGGTTGTGCAGCGGGTGATACACGCATCCGCCGACTTTGAACTTGGACGCAGCATGCTGTTTCATCCGGATGCAATCGAAGCCGGTATTCGCGCGATTCGCGAAGGACGTAAACTGGTTGCGGATGTGCAGATGGTGCAGGTTGGCATTAGCAAACCGCGCATTGAAAAGTTTGGCGGGAGCGTCCATGTCTACATATCAGACCCGGACGTAATGGAAGAAGCAAAGCGGTTGAATACGACACGCGCCATTGTGGCGACACGCAAAGCCGTGAGGGAAGCGGACGGCGGCATCTTTGCCATCGGCAATGCACCAACCGCCCTGCTCGAGCTGATTCGGCTTGTGAAGGAAGGCATCGCCCGTCCGGGGCTTATCATCGGTATGCCTGTCGGATTCGTTTCGGCTGCCGAGTCGAAAGAAGAGCTCGCAAAGCTCGATATTCCATTCATTACAAATGTGGGACGCAAAGGAGGAAGCACGGTCGTCGTGGCTGCAGTGAATGCGCTGTCGATTATGGCCGAGAAACGGGGGTAGGTCGGTATGGCGGACGAAGGAAAACCAATGCGCCACGGGTATACCACGGGTTCAAACGCGACGGCGGCAACGAAAGCCGCCTTGCTTTCGCTGATTCGGCAGGAAGCGGTGACGGAGGCGGAAATCCTGCTTCCTATCGGGGACAGGGTCGCTTTTCATATGCAAAATGTGACCTTTGATGAATACAGTGCAGAGGCGAGCGTAATTAAGGACGCAGGGGATGATCCGGACGCCACCCACAAAGCGCTCATCGTCTCGACGGTAACCTGGACAAGCGAGCCGGGAATTGTATTAGACGGAGGGACGGGCGTCGGCCGGGTGACCAAGCCCGGCCTTCCTGTGCCGGTTGGCGAAGCGGCTATCAATCCGGTTCCGCGCCGTATGATTACGGAAACGGCCCGAGAAGTGTTGGACGCCTATAACATAAAGCGGGGGATTCGCATCGTCATTTCTGTCCCGGAAGGTGAAGAAATCGCCAAGAAGACACTTAACGCCCGCTTGGGTATCATAGGCGGGATTTCCATTCTAGGAACGCGCGGCACAGTCGTTCCTTTTTCTACGGCGGCGTTTAAAGCGAGCATTGCCCAGGCGATCAGCGTGGCGGTAGAAGGGGGATGCGAACATCTCATTGCCACGACCGGAGGCCGCAGCGAAAAATTCGCTATGAAACTGTATGACGGCTATCCGGAGGAAGCGTTTATTGAGATGGGCGATTTCGTCGGTTTTACCTTGAAAATGTGCAAAAAATACGGCGTCAAACGCGTGGCGCTTGTTGGCATGATGGGTAAGTTCTCCAAAGTCGCTCAGGGCATAATGATGGTGCATTCGAAGAGCGCGCCGGTCGACTTTGGATTTCTTGCCGGTGTTGCTGAAGAAGCGGGTGTTCCAGGGGAACTAATAGCGCAAATTCGGGAGGCGAATACTGCTTCCCAGGTCGGCGACCTTATGCGGGAAAATGGCTGTGACGCTTTCTTTGAAGCGCTCTGCCGACATGTATGCTATTCAGGATTGAAGGAAATGGGCGGCGACGCAGAGATAGAAACAACGATTATTACGATGAAAAATGAGATTCTGGGAAGGGAGAGAGTGGATTGCAGAGTGCTGTCAAAGTAATCGGCATCGGAGACAACGGGGCGGAGAGCCTGTTGCCGCTCTATCGGCAATGGATCGAAGAGAGCGAACTGCTTGTCGGGGGTGAACGGCATCTTGGTTTCTTTCCCGAATACAGGGGCGAGACGCTGACGGTAAAGGGAGGTCTCGCGGCATTGGTAGCTGCCATTGCTGAAGCAAATAAGAAGACGGTCGTATTGGCGTCCGGCGATCCGCTATTTTATGGAATTGGCTCCTATCTTGCCAAAAAGCTGCCCGTGGAAATCTATCCCGGACTTAGTTCCATCCAGCAGGCATTCGCAAAAATGAGAGAGAGCTGGCAGGACGCTGTATTCTTGAGCGTTCACGGACGCAGTATGAGAGGGCTGGCACAGAAGATTGACGGCCGGGAGAAAGTATGCCTGCTGACGGACGAAGAGAACAATCCGGCGGTGATTGCCCGCTACCTTCTTTCCTTCGGCATGACGGAGTATAGAGCGTTTGTGGCGGAGAACCTGGGCGGAACCGACGAACGAACACGCTGGATGTCACTGGAAGAAATGGCCGGAGCAGAGTATTCACCGCTTAATTTGATTGTGCTGAAGCGCAGCACAGAGGGACCCTACTGGCCGCTTGGCATCGCAGACGAGGAATTTTCTCAGCGCAAACCGGATAAAGGGCTTATTACAAAGCGGGAAGTAAGGGTGCTGAGTCTGGCTGCTCTGGAATTAAAGCCGGACAGTACGGTATGGGACATCGGTACATGTACAGGCTCGATGGCAATCGAAGCGGCGCGCATCTGCCGGGAAGGGGAAGTATTCGCCATCGAGAAAAACGAGGGCGACCTGGAGAACTGCCGCCAGAACATGAAAAAGTTCCGCACCGATTTTACTGTAGTGCACGGACGTGCCCCTTCCGGACTTGAAGAGTTTGCCGACCCGGATGCCGTGTTTATCGGCGGCAGCGGCGGCGAGATGAAAGACCTGCTGCACGTATGCTGCACACGATTGAAACCTGGCGGACGCATCGTGCTGAACGCGGCAACGATCGAGACGCTATACGAAGCGATGCAGGCCTTCGCGGCGGAAGGATTCGATACATCGGTGACGCTGGCTCAGATTTCGCGCAGCAAGCCAATTTTACATATGAACCGATTCGAAGGATTGAACCCGATTTATATTATCACAGCAAAGCATAAGGAGGAGAGCTAGATGACAGCAGGTACTCTATACGGCGTAGGCGTGGGGCCGGGGGACCCGGAACTTGTGACCGTGAAAGCCTACCGGATTATGAAGGAATCGCCGGTTATCGCATATCCACGCAAGCGCAAAGGTAGCAAAAGCTATGCATACGCAATTGCCGAGCAGTATATCGATCAGCGGGACAAAGAGATGTTGGGCCTGGTATTTCCGATGACGAAAGATAAAGCAATTCTGGAGCGGGAATGGAATCAGACCGTAGCGGAGGTGTATGAACGGCTGGCGCAGGGCCGGGACGTCGCATTCATCACGGAAGGCGATCCGATGATGTACAGCACGTTCATCCATATGATGCGGCTCATGCAGGAGAAGCACCCGGAGATTAAAATCGTGTCAATCCCTGGCATTTCCTCCGTAAACGGCGTCGCTTCACGCCTCGGTTTGCCGCTGGCGGACGGGGATGAGCATGTGGCGGTCATTCCGGCGACGGACAACCGCGAACAAATGAAGCAGGCAATCATAAATCACGATTGCGTCGTGTTTCTTAAAGTCGCCAAGGTCATCGATATGATGGTGGACGTTTTAGGGGAGCTGGATCTTCTGTCAAAAGCGTCCGTTGTTACAAAAGTGACATCAAGTGAAGAAGTCGTCTGGCCAAATGTTGCGGATTTGAAAGGACTGGAGCTCGAATACTTAACGCTAATGGTGGTGAGAAAATGAAAGTTTACATTATCGGGGCAGGCCCGGGAGATCCGGACTTAATTACGGTAAAAGGGCTTAAGCTTCTTCAGCAAGCGGATGTAGTATTATGGACAGACTCGCTGGTTAATGAAGAACTAATTGCGAGAGCAAAGCCGGGAGCCGAAGTGTTGAAAACGGCAGGCATGAACTTAGAAGAAATGGTCGATATCATGGTTGACCGTGTAAAACAGGGCAAACAGGTAGTCCGTGTGCATACAGGGGACCCGGCGGTGTACGGAGCTATTCTGGAACAGATGGTTCTTTTGAAAAAGAACGGCATCGAATACGAAATCGTGCCCGGTGTCAGCTCCGTTTTTGCAGCGGCAGCAGCGGTAGGTGCAGAATTGACTGTACCCGATTTGACGCAGACATTGATTCTGACACGCGCCGAAGGCCGGACACCGGTGCCAGAGCGGGAAAAACTGCGCGATTTGGCTTCGCATCACTGTACCGTTGCGCTATTCTTAAGTGCTACGCTGATCAAAAAAGTTGTTGATGAATTCCTGGCAGCCGAATGGACACCGGATACGCCGGTGGCTGTCGTATACCGGGCCAGCTGGCCGGACCAAATCATTGTCCGCTCCACTCTGGAAAACCTGGCGGACGATATGCGGTCGCATGGTATTCGTTCACAAGCGATGATTCTTGCCGGGTGGGCGTTGGATCCGGGTATTACGGATAAAGATGAATTCCGTTCCAAGCTGTATGATAAGGAATTTACGCACCGTTTCCGGAGAGGTGTTCCATCGTGAACCAAACTGGAGTGAATGCGATCGAATTAACGGAGGGCACTGTACCGGAAATTCGGCAGACGGGCCGCTATGCCATTGTTGCCATTACACGGCACGGCGTTGAGATGGCGCGCTCACTTGCGAAACAGTTTCCGGATGCGGACCTCTACTATATGAGCAAATTTGCGCGCGGCGATGAAGAACAACAGGGCATTCAACTGTTTACCGGTTCGGTGCGGTTATTGTTTCCGGCGTTGTTTCCCGTTTATGAAGGCTTGATTCTGTTTATTTCACTCGGTGCGGTCGTCCGTATGATTGCGCCGGTGCTGAAAGATAAGAAAACGGATCCGGGGGTTGTCGTGATCGATGATAAAGGACGCCACGCCATTAGCGTACTGTCCGGGCATCTGGGCGGCGCCAACGAATTAACGAGGGAAGTGGCCGCCCTGCTGGGTGCGCAGCCGGTCATTACGACCGCATCGGACGTGCAGAAAACAATTCCGGTTGACCTGTTCGGCCGCCGATTCGGCTGGACATGGGACCCGATATCCGAGAAGAAGCTGACCCCGGTCAGTGCCTCCGTGGTCAATGAAGAGCACGTTGCGATTGTTCAAGAATCGGGCGAAAAAGACTGGTGGATGCACGATACCCCTATGCCGCCCTCGCTGAAAATCTATGATTCTATCGAAGAAGCATTGGCTGCAGGACCGGATGCGGCACTTGTCATTACGCACCGGCAACTGCGTCCGGAAGAAATACCGATTTTGGACAACGGTGTTCTCTACCGGCCAAAAGTAATTATTCTTGGCATTGGATGCAATCGGGGAACATCGGCAGAAGAGATCGAGAACGTGATTAGGGAAACGCTGGATCATCTCGGATTTTCCATGCAAAGTGTAAAAGCAGTTGGTACCATTGACTTAAAGAAAGACGAGGAAGGCCTGCTTGCCGTGTGCAGTAAACATGGCTGGGAATTCGTCTACTACACACCGGAAGAATTAAATGAAATGAATATTGAAGAACCATCCGATACGGTATATAAATTTACCGGCGCATACGGCGTCAGCGAGCCGGCCTGCAAGCGGTACAGCGGACAGGAGAAACTTGTGCTGACGAAACGAAAGTCAGGGAACGTGACCATTTCGGTCGGTGTACTTGCATAATATGCAGAAGGAGGGGAGAACTGTGGGTAACAAGCGCATTATCATAGCCGGAACGGGAAGCGGAGCCGGGAAAACCACCGTCACGCTCGGTCTAATGGCTGCATTGAAGCGGAGAGGACTGACGGTACAGGGGTTCAAATGCGGACCTGATTATATCGACCCGGCGTACCACACGGCGATTACCGGACGTCCCTCACGCAATCTGGATAGCTGGATGCTGAAAGAGGATATCGTAAGCAGTATCCTCGTCCGTGCCAGCCGGGATGCCGATATTTCTATCATTGAAGGCGTCATGGGCCTTTATGATGGAAAAAGCCCGACAGAAGACACAGGAAGTACGGCTGAGATTAGTCTGCTGACAAAAACGCCGGTCATACTGGTAGTGAATGTGCACAGTATGGCCCGCAGTGCGGCGGCGGTCGTAAAGGGATTCCAGATGCTCAATCCAAACGTGTCCATCGTAGGCGTCATCGCCAACCATGCCGGAAGTGCGGGGCACGGCAAGCTGGTTGGACAGGCAGTGGAGAAAGAGTGCGGGGTACCGTTATTGGGCACGCTCGTCCGCACGCCTGATGTCCGTATTCCGGAGCGTCACCTCGGTCTTCTGCCAGCCGTGGAACGGGGAGAATTGGAACCGTTGTTTGACCGATTGGGAGAGATGGTAGAGCAGCATATTGCCTTGGATCGTCTGCTTGAGTTGGCGGAAGCACCGCTGATTTCGGCGGAAGAAAATGAGGTTCTTCTGTTTCCGCTGGAGAAACGTTCTGGCTCGACCGTCCGCATTGCCATAGCGAGGGATGCTGCATTTAACTTCTATTATCCGGAAAACCTTGAAATGCTGGAGGAAGCGGGGGCTGAGTGCATATTCTTCAGCCCGCTGGCCGGTGAAGCTGTACCTGAAGAAGCGGACGGGTTATACATTGGTGGTGGTTTTCCTGAAGAATTCGCCGCCGAGCTTGCCCGTGAAGAGAGAAGCCGCGTATCGGTGCGTCGGGCGATTGAGGACGGTATGCCGACGTTCGCTGAATGCGGTGGCTTTATGTATCTGACTGAAGAGATTGTGACAACGGACGGAGAAAGCTATCCGATGGTCGGCGTTATTTCCGGCCGTACGTACATGCAGACAAAACGGGCCGCGCTTGGATACCGGGAGGTGGAAGGGATGGAAGGCAATTTCCTGCTGCCGGAAGGCGAGACGGCACGCGGTCACGAGTTCCATTACTCTACATTTGAACCATCGGCAGAGTTACCCCCCGCTTATGAAGCACAGAGCCGGTTTGGCAGCAAAAAAGAAGGCGTCTTGCTTAAGAATATGGTGGCGGGCTATACCCATCTTCACTTTGCTTCTGTGCCTTCTCTGGTAGAGCGCTGGGTTGAGGCTTGTCTTGCTTACCGGGAGAAACGAAAGATGGAAACAGCTGCAGATAAAGGAGGGAGTAGATGAGCCAGGGTAAAGTTTATCTGGTCGGCGCCGGACCGGGCGCCGAGAAGCTCATCACGGTACGAGGACTTGAATGCTTACGGATGGCTGACGTAATCGTATATGATCGGCTGGCCAATCCGCGTTTGCTGCGGTTTGCAAAGCCGGAAGCCGAATTTGTTTTCTGCGGCAAGTTTCCGAAGCACCATACGCTTCGCCAGGAAGCCATCAATGAACTTCTTGTGCAGAAAGCGAAGGAAGGAAAGACGGTTGTACGCCTTAAAGGCGGAGACCCATCCGTATTCGGCCGTGTGGGAGAAGAAGCGGCGGAGCTTGCCGGACAGGGGATCGAATATGAAATTGTACCCGGCATTACGGCAGGAATAGCCGCATCTGTGTATGCAGGCATTCCGGTCACTCACCGCGAATACGGAACCAGCTTTGCCGTAGTGACCGGACATACGAAGACAGAGAACGGGAGACCGATAGTGGATTGGGCATCGCTCGGGGGTGTCGATACACTCGCGTTCTATATGGGCGTCAAAAATTTGCCCTATATCTGCGATAGTCTTATTTCGCACGGACGCCATCCGAAGACACCGGTTGCACTAATCAGCTGGGGTACCATGGGCCGACAGCAGACCGTACAGGGCACGTTGGAAACCATTGTACAGCGGGTCCGGGAAGCGGGTCTTAAGAATCCGGCCATTACGTTGGTGGGCGATATTGTTAGCCTGCGTGACCAAATCCAGTGGTTTGAGAAAAAACCGTTGTTTGGTCGCCGTATCCTGGTGGCCCGCACAGGCGGAGAGCAAGGAAATCTGGCTAATGCACTGGCTGAACAGGGAGCCGATGTCATTGAATATCCGTATTTCTCAGTGCGGGGAGTAGAGAATAAAACGACAGAGGAAATGATGGCACGAAGCGGAGAATATGAACGTATCCTCTTTACATCGCCTGAAAGTGCAGCATTCTTCTTCGAGGCATATCGCCAAAGCGGGAAAGACATTCGGGAGATCACCCCGGCATTTTATACGTTATCTCGCAGGACAAAGCGGAAACTGCAGGAAATGGGGTTCGTGTCCGAACAAACAGAACCCTTCTCCGCTGAAGGCAAATGGCTGATTATCGGGGAAGTTTCCATCCTAAATGATAGGGAGAAATATGAGACCAAATGGGGGCCATGCGATGTAATGGCAGTATATAAGAAAGAAGAGTGCCGGGAGTATAATATGAATATGGTGCGGCTTTTACGGGAAGAAGGAGTCGATACGGTTATTTTTCCAAGTGCGGCCTCCGTGGGTACGCTTGTCCGTTCTCTGGAGCAGGCCGGCTTTGACCCGCGTACCGTCCTCTCCGCTGCTTCCCTGATCTGTATGGGCGAAAAAACGGCGAAAGCCATCCAGGAAGCCGGTTATACGGTTAACCGGATGGCTGCATCTCCTACCCTTGCATCGCTGCTCTCTTGTTTAACTTTTGAAAAAATAAATGTGTAAAAAGCGGGAAACCCGGTTCTGAAGAAGCGCTGCCTGTTCTAAACCGCGGTTTCCTTCATTTGTAGGCTTTTCCTTTGGTTAAAATACACGGTACGCCATAGCCGATCGTGCCGGGTTTTGACATCTTCTCGATATAGGCCAGCCCGCGGTCGCATTGTTGCTTGCATATGATACATTTATCTACAGTAACTACCTTCATGTTGAAACGGTTACGTTCCTCTGATGACACCTGGTGCCTGTTTTTGCTTGTCGCTTTTTTATTCGATTTAGCCATGTCTGTCTTCCTCTCTTCCTCAGGGTTCTTTCATCTCTGCCAGTGTATGAAAAAAGGGTTTATTCTGCCATTCCTTTGTATATAAAAAGGTGTTGGACAAAAAGCCAGGTGAAGGGCGAAAACAGCGTAATATTGCTACGATTATGATTCCGGAACCGGAGGAATAAATAGGACAAATTTATGAGTCCGGACTTTATGGTCTTGACAGAGCGGAATGACTATTATATTCATATGGTAGGCTGGTTCACAGACGCGGTTCGTCCGGACAGAAAGAAAATAGCAAAAAATTTGCTCTTATCTTCTAAACAATGTTTAAAATGCCTATTGTTTTGGAAGAATGGGTATATAACTAAGAGATTCTATTGTTTAAAGGAGGATACATATGAACAAGACAGAGTTGATTGAGAAAGTAGCATCAACTACAGAGATGACGAAGAAGCAAGCTTCCCAGGTAGTTGACGCGATTCTGAATTCTATCACGGAAGCGCTTAAAGCCGGGGAGAAAGTACAGCTTATCGGTTTCGGTAATTTTGAGAGCCGTGAGCGTGCAGCCCGTAAAGGCCGCAACCCACAAACAGGAGAGGAGATTGAAATTGCAGCAACAAAAGTGCCTGCATTCTCTCCTGGTAAAGCATTGAAAGATGCAGTAAACGGACGATAATAAGTAGGAAAGACTGCCGCGGAGCGTGACTTTGTGGCAGTCTTTCTATTTTAAATATGGGGGGAATTGAAGATATATTTGTGGTTGGCCGGACTATTGCTTGGCCGCTTTTAGCTTCTGCAGGGCCTCTTCTACTTTTGTGTTCTGTTCTTCATTGCGTGCATAATTTTCTAGCGAGAGGTAAGCCGTACGCATATGACGGTAGGTTTCCGCCTCCGTTTCCATCATCATAACACGCTCTTCTATGCGGGAGAATCCGCGGGCCGCGCTTTCCGTGTCAACAGAATACAGGGCTTGATGCATCTGCTTGCTTGCGCGCGCTGCATTGGCACGGGCCAGCAAAGAGGCTTTCTTGTTTCGCATTTCATAGAATTTATCTTTCAGTTCTTGCAGTTGTTCACGCAGTAAATTCGTCTGCTTGCGTGATATTTCATATTGTTCGCCGTATTCCTGCGCTTTATTCTCACAGATAAGCTTATCCTCTAACGCGCGGCGGGCAATCGTTTCGTCTCCCGCCTCCACGGCAAGGCGCGCTTGACGTTCACGTCTCTCGATCCTGGCTTCCGTCTCTTCGAGCATCATCTTCCATTTCTTCTCGACAGCAATCTGGCGTGCAATAGCGAGCTCCGCCTGCGAGATTTCATTCTCCATGTCCCGCATATACTGGTTCAGCATCGCTACTGGATCTTCCACATGATCTAACATCTGATGCATGGTTGCTACCGTAATGTCTCGTACACGTTTGAACAGGCTCATCTGCTTGTCCCTCCTTGGTTCATTTCTTTTTCCCACATGTCAAGCTCATCCGCATACTGCATTCTCTTGTTGTCGTACGGATGATGCGGCATCATATCGTGCAGAGGATTTGTGGGGGGATACATAGGATGCTCATCCCGCGTCTTTTTAATGATGTTCCATCCAATGTAGATAAAGAATCCCGCAATAAAAATCGGAATGAGGAATCCGAGATTAAGGACACCGAACAGCATAATGGTACCTACGCCCATCATTCCCATTCCAAAAAAATAGGAACCTTTTTTGCGCATATATGCCTCCTTTTGTTTTTCTTTGCATGTAATTTTCTTGTCTTTATATTAGCCTGGCAGACGTCTTCCTCATAACGGGCGTCCGTTTGATTTTCGCTACGTCCCGGGACGGAGAGGAAAATCGGCCTTAAGCCAAATGTTTCTATAGAGGCAATTATCTTTTCATTTTATGGGGAATAGTATAATATAATAATAACGAAATAAGGGGAGTAGCTACCGGACGCAGGTCCGGTCGGTATATCGTCAATACAGCGGCACGTGTTCCGCTCGGTATGCTGAGCCCGTATGTATGTATCACTTTGGGTAAGCAAGACCTTCGCATACTTCTGGATTTTCTGGAAGTGTGTGAAGGTCTTTTTTTGTTAATAATGTTAAAATATATGGAAAGGGAGGTTGTGAGCTATGGCGTGGGAGCAGGCAGTTCCGCTTATCGAACGGCTGAAGGTCACGACGGATGGCGGAAATGAGCTGGTTCGTGTTGCAAGCGTGCCGGAAGAGTTATCGTGTGTGGGACGGGGAACGGATGCGGCTGTTTTCGTGCATGCGAATCATCCCCGCTATGCATTTAAAGTATACGCGGTCGGCAGGGAAGAGAAGTTGAAAGACGAGGAAAGGGCGTATCGCATGTTGGGAGAAAATCCGTATTTCCCCCATTTTTACGGTAAAGGACAGAATTTTATCGTACTAAGCTATGAGCAGGGCATGAATTTATACGACTGCCTGATAAGCGGCACATATATCCCAAGAAGTGTGGTTAAACAGGTGGATGAGGCAATTGACTATGCACGTGAGCGGGGATTGAATCCACGGGATATCCATTTAAAAAATATTATTCTGCAGGACGGAGAGATAAAGTTAATCGACGTGTCGGAATACGTAAGGGAAGGCAATGACAGACGTTGGGAGCATTTGAAGGAAGGATATCGCCTCTTTTACCGTTTTATTTCTCACAAGAAAATTCCGCGTCCTGTGATTGAATTCGTTAAAAAGAGGTATGAGAAGCAGAAAGGCGCCGGATTTACGGTCAAATCATTTGGCTTTTCTTTGCTTCAGACAGGCGGCCGGTATTTAATCAGTGAACGGGAAGTAGGGAAGTGCTGTGCCGGTTTTCGGATGGGGAAGCGGCTGCAGAGCCGCTTCGGGTCGAGGACGTGTCGGAAGCAGGTATGATGTTTACCGTAAACATCGCATTCTATAAAGGCTTAAGCCCGAACAGGGCGCATAAAAAAGGTGGCTTCCATATACGGAAGCCACCGCATTTATTGTTACAGGGATTAAATCTGGGAGATTCCCAGACAGATAAGAATATAGACTGATATAACAAGTGACATGGTCATATAAAGTGTAAACGCTGATTTCCATCGATCCATCTTAATTCCCCGCCTTACTCAATCATTTGCACTATTTTATTATAGTGAGATTATATAAGACGGTCTAGCACAAACTTTCAAGAAATTTATAGATTTTTAATTCTAAATTTTCTGTTTCTGTTACTGTTCTTCTGCTTATGCGTACAGGTAAGGTAAGTATCACCGGCTTTTGACAAAGAAGGCCTTAAGTTATAGGGAAGTATTTCAGATGTTAATGTTATATTCTTTTAGTTTGCGATAGAGTGTGGGGCGAGAAATACCTAATTCTTTAGCGGTCTTACTAATATTGCCCTTCCTCTTTATTAGTTCTTGTAATAGATAATTTCGATTTAAGATTTTATTATTTTGTTTAATTTGTTTAACATTATCCGGTAATGCATTTGAAATACTTAGCTCATGTTCAACTTCAGTACTTCCTGTTATTTTTTGTAACACGTATTGAGGTAAGTGTTCAACTGTAATTGTAGGAGAATTATCTGCAATATAAAACGCTCTTTCTATTACATTATTTAATTCGCGAATATTTCCTTTCCAATTGTGATTCATAAGAACTTCTAACGCTTCTGCAGTTAAGTTTTTAGTTGCCGATTGACTATTATAAGATAGGTCTTTTAAAAAGTGGGAAACTAATAGGGGAATATCATCAGTTCGCTCTCGTAAAGGCATCAATTCTATAGTGAAAACATTGAGTCTGTAAAATAAATCACTGCGAAATGAACCTTTATATGCAATTTCTTGGTTTAGATCCTTATTCGTCGCTGCAATGATTCGAACGTCTATGGGGATGGCTTTGTGCCCCCCAACGCGAATGACCTCTTTTTCTTGAAGAACACGCAAAAGAGTCGCTTGCAATTCGATAGGCATATCTCCAATTTCGTCTAAGAATAATGTACCTCCGTTTGCTACCTCAAACTTACCCGGATTGCCCCCTTTTTTTGCCCCTGTAAAAGCACCCTCTTCGTATCCGAATAATTCCGCATTGATTAAATCACGAGAAATAGCTGCACAATTTACAGCAACAAATGGTTTATTATGACGCTCACTTTCGTTATGAATGGCTCTAGCGAACAATTCTTTGCCCGTTCCGCTTTCACCTAATATTAAAACGTTCGCGCTTGTTTTGGATGCAGATTTAGCAAGAGAAACGACTTTAAGAAATTTTTCATTAGCTCCAACGAGATCTGAAGTTAATAATTTATTTTTGTTCCTGATACTGATAGTGGAACTTTTATGGCTTAGTTGTTTTATATACAGATATGTGTAAGGTTTGGAATGTATAATTCTTATTTCATATAGTTCCCCTGAGTACCCTCTTCTCAGCAGTGAGGTGGTTTCTTCTTCGTTAATACGTAATGCATCAGCTATAATGGTATCTATGAAATCACGATGATGATTATATAATATATGGGCACGCTCATTTTGATGACGTAAATTATTTTGTGTAAGGTCTTTAGCCAATTTTTAGTGTCTTTTAGGCAACAAAAAAGTAGGGTATCCTCGGAATTGACGAGATTCCATAAAAG
>Ga0310836_100837_pt1 | contig 20958 bp, 17 predicted proteins | sample SM_ome_4_FD_201310 | JGI IMG/M metagenome (GOLD analysis project Ga0310836, IMG submission 201310) | Sorghum-adapted microbial communities enriched on stacked mutant (SM) sorghum from Joint BioEnergy Institute, Emeryville, California... ... | reverse complement strand
AAGACTATCCACTTCCATTTTACCAAACGGAAAGGTGTTTTTCTGTCAAGAACGAGATTTTTCAATAAGAAATCCTGGTCATATCAAGGCTTAACACTAATTTTCAAGGTGCGAAAGTTGAGTTAATCAAATGATCGACAGCCGGATAATCAGGTGCACCGGAAAATGTAAGTCCTTCCATCTCCGATCCAACCAAAAAACCATCGATATTTTCATTTTTCAACAAGTCTACGTAATGTTTGATAAAAGCATTATACCCATCCGATTTGGCCATGAATGAGTTTACTGCAGCAACTGAAGGCAGCGTGAGTCTTCCTCTCCATGGTTTGTCAGAACGATACCCCAACAAGAAAGGATAGATCATCACCTTGTAGCCTCTGGATTTATAGTAATTAACCGCCTCCAAAACTTCCTGGTCAGAAGGGGTTTCTCCATAAAGTATCGACGAATCGATAAGATCGGCAGTTTCTCTGGTATAGCTTCCCACGGACCAGTATCGTTGTGGCGTTCCGTATACAAAACCGTTGCTTACGCTGGACTTAAATGCGTTTTGATCAATGAGTACGTTTTTACGAATACTTCTTTCATATATGACTTCTTTCGGCTCCCCCTCTTCATCCAGTTCATAGATTGAAATGGGGATAACCTCAAGTTCCTCCTTTTTTTCCACCATGGGTTTTACAGACAACGTATCGAAATCGAGAAACCATCCTATTGTCAACGCAACCCATTCCGTGTTGGGCAATTGCTCTTCAAGTTGACTTGTTGATGCAACCAAGTTGGGCACACCACGCTCGGCATGATCATTAAAAGTCGTGTGCCAATACACTTTGCCAACATCCGGATCGCCAGGCCAAGTTGAACTTTCCAGGTAGTTGATCTGATGAATCACTTGATTCGAATATGCTCCGATGCCAGTCGTCGGAATGACTGTCACACCGCTCACTTTGCTCCGATAATCCGGATAATAACTATTGGCGCTTGCATGAGATTCAAATGGCGGAACGATGGGCACAAGCAAACAGACAGCAAGAAAGATGGCTATAAATTTAGATCCTGCAGATCTTATAGCATTCATCACAGATACACCTCTTCCTGATCAATTCAAAAGAAATTGAACATCGTCGATGTAAAAGATTCCCGCTCCTTCAGATTGAACGGATTGCAGAGCAAATGCGACTTTCACTTTGGAAGCACCGATGGGAATCTCATCTTCCCACACATAGGACTTGTATCCCGTCGTTGTTTCCGTATGTGCTTCCTCTAGTGAAGTGATGTATTGATTGTTTTGATCATAAAACTCCAACAAGGCCAATACCCTGGCATCTTCCAATTGTCTTGTGTTGATCTTGTAAGCCAGCTTAAACGTCTCTTCCGATCCAATGTCAACAAATTGGCTAATCATCGCCAGTTCCCATTGGTCCAATCCGGCTACATCGATCCTTTGAGCTCGTTTGCTGTCGGCCACGGGACCACCGACTACGCGAAACATCGCGGTTCCCCCACCCGGTGAAACGTAATAGTCCCAGTCATCAGCTGCACTGTTGCGATTTGCAAATCGTTCAAAGCTGCCATTGTGTATGCGATTCCATTCATCCGGCAATTGAATGCCTGCCCGATCAACAAATATTGTTCCATTACCGCCGACGGAAGTTGCTTGCAATGCAATCATCAGTTTGGCCTGAACGGCCCCGGCTGGAATATTGCCGCTCTCCATTACGGGAACAAACGAGTTTGTTGTATAGTCCATAATCGTTTCCAAGCTGTCCAAATAAGAGGAGCTTGAATCATAAAACTCTACCCGAACAAGCACTCTGGCATCGTTTAATTCTCGAACGTACACATCAGAAAAATAAGTGACAAATTGCGATGAGGGCAAATCCACTGTTTGACTGATCATACCGAGTTCCCATTGCAGAAAATTTTCACCGCTTATTTTCTGTGCTGCAATTCCCTCATTGCGGAACTTTCCGTTAACCTCGAACGTTGCAATGCCAGACCCGGGAGATGCATAGTAATCCCAGGCATCGGCAACCCCGCTGGAACCGGTATAACGTTCAAACCCGCCGTTCTCAATGAGGTTAATAATTCTGGGCTCGTAAAATCTAACATTATCGATATAAACATTTCCGATTCCTTCCGATACTGTTGTTTGCAGCAAAAAGCCGACCTTCAGGCGATCTGTGCCGTCAGGAAACCATCCCTGAATCTTGTAAGGCAGAAATCTTTCAGATGTATGGGAAATGTCGTATTCATGGCTTTCAAAGACATTGCTGGCATCATCGATAAATTCCAATAATATCAGCACTCTTGCCCCATCGAGATCCTTGTTGTACAAATTGAATTCCAGTGAATAATGCTCGATGTCAGAGGCATCCATCGTTTGACTGATCATGGCAACCTGCCAGGGATCATCATAATCTGAAACGCTTAATTGCTGTGCCCAGCTGCCAGCATACACCGGAGACGAGGTTAGTTGCATGATTGCATTTCCACCGCTGGAAGCGAAGTAATTCCATTCATCAGCAATCCCCGGCAATGACTCCTCTTCAAAACTGCCGTTTTTCATCAAATTTTCAACATCCGTATAGGAAATACCGATAATATTGCCGGATGCGTCATATGCAAAATGCGTTTGGTTCCCGGTCAAATCTGTAGCCGTGATTACCCTGTCCAGTTCGTCGTATACATAACTGGTTGCCGATGCGGTGTTGATAGATTGTCCCATTAATACGATCATGGCAACCAATATGGAAATACATGTTCTCAAAACAACCCCCCTGCAGTTTGTCCTCTTCATTTTTTTCATAAAATCCACCTCATTTGCGTGTTTTGCCCAGCGACCAAAACCTCTGCTTCAACACTGAGGCTGAACGCTAGTCAATTATATTTGTATATAATTACTTTTTAGTATTTTGAATATTTTTATGTTTATTTTTGGTTTTTTGTAGATCTGTTATATTATAAGTAGAAATTTCCTCTTAGACTATAGGGGTTTTTCGTCGAGACACCTCACTTTCTGTCGAAAACGTAGTCTCCAGACAAACAAAAAAACTCCTTGCGCACCCGTTATCCCTGGGCGTGCAATGAGTTCTGGCCAATCCCCCTACCTATCAGATTCAAGCCCGTTGCCAATCCGCTTTTTCCGCCTCCACAACGTGTTTAGATTTCATATACTCCCAAAACTTTTTCACCAGCCGGTAATGATTTCGCCCCTTCACATAAATCCCGCCTGGTGTCAAGCGGAAGTCCAGCGGATACCCGGTCAATGGAATCGCGGCGAATTTTCCGCTCTCCAGGTACGGGTCATCTTTCAGCATCAAACTGGACATGATGCTGACTCCCAGTCCCTCCGAAACCGCACGCTTGACCACTTCGGAATTTTCGGTTCTCAAAAAGAGATTGACGTGCTCATATTGCTATTCCAACTCTTCAAACAGATGGACAAAATAACCCTTTTCGTACACCACGATCGGATCGTCTTTCAAGTCCGCCAAGGCCGACGTGGTCCTGTACGCTTTGTTGCATGGACGCAAACACCCTTGAACCCGACAGCCCGCAAGATTCGCCCACATAAACTTTCTATTTTATGGTAAATTTATGTGATTCGAAACTACTTTAGCAATGATTGGGTGATTATTCGTGCAAAATCGGGTCCAGCAACAACGTCAGGGGACGACCAAACAGTTGAAACGTGCCCAGGTCTCTCCCCCGCTTCACCCGTGCTTCAAATGCAGCGCCAGCTCGGGAATAGGGCCGTGGTGCAGATGATGATGAACGGAGGGGAGGAGGAAGAGAAGCAACCCGACGAACAAAAAAATGATCAACAAGCCACGACCTCCGAATCTTCCCGGGAAACTTCCACGACGATGACCACAACAACGACGAGCAACACAAACGAGGAATCCAAGACCAGTGATGAGCCAAATCCCAAACCCGTGATCGATTCCTTGAAAGACATTTTAAAGAAGGATAAATATCGGAACCTGATCAAGGGCGCAAAAGATTTTTGCAGACAGGGCGGCGTTGGACGCAATCTTGTTCCTCCCCAGGAGATTACCAGACTATTTGCATTTTTGGAGTCCAAAGAATCCGCGATCAAGTCTCTCTTGGCTGAGTTATCCGGCATAAAAGCCAATTTGACGAAGAAAAACGAACAGAACGCACTAAACAATACGATGGTTGATTTTGCCGGCAGAGTGATGGACGGCATCAATCTGGTCATCGATGGCATCAACAAGGCGGAAGCGAATGCACGCGCATGGATGCTCGATGGCAATGAAACGGAAGTCGATGGCGTGCAGCCCCCGCGTGAAATGGCTTTTAAACTCTACGATCTATGGGAGGCCGCATCCTCCGTTCACCCTGGCCGAAAACGGGCAACATTGGTTGCACCGGCTTCCAAGCGAAAAGAAAATGCAAAAAGGAATTTTGCAAACGGGTCCTACGCCGCTTTGAAAAATCCTGATGTATAATATGGACATGCATGAATCTGGGGCACATTTATACGGTACAAAATGGATTGCTCGCCATTTGGGCATGATCAAAGGCATCAAAAATGCGAACCGTTCGACAATTTAAAGCTCATGAAATCGGAAAGGAAACTTGCTGCCTGCGGCACAAGCTGCATGCGTGCAGTTTGCATAGAAGCTCGTCCTGGACAGGGAAGCCATCATCCCTCGCCTGGTCGAGCTTATTTACTATAAAAGCCCAGGCAATTGCGATCGATTCCCCCTCAGACCAACCGTCCGCCAAACATGTTGAACCGCCCAGCCACTTCCATAAAATATATAATCATATCTCGCATCATATATAATTTTATATACAATTACCAAGTTGTAATCGGATACAACTATATTTTTCCCTCGTTTAGCGCATTTTTTTCGGTAAATTATATACAATTATAATTGATTCTGATATTATTCGTATACGGGATATGATTAATCATATACGAATTGACGGATGATATTCTGTGAAGCGGTTTGGAATTCTTCTTTTTGCAACCGTTTTCTCCTACGCAAAAAGAAGCGGGATGCGCACCCGATCGTTCCACCTTTCACCGGCCATGATCCAAAGCCCGAGGCGATGCGCGCAGCCATGCGTCCCTGCAATCGCCGGAAGGCAAGCTAACATTAACATTTTCGGGGGTATGAACAGACATGAAGCGTGTACAAGCGATCCTGATCCTGATGCTGGCATCCATCCTCGTTCTGGCAGCTTGTTCGTCGAACAACAGCTCCAGCAGCGGAAGCAACACCTCAAGCCCGAGCAGCACCGCATCCAGCGGTGGCGATTCCTCCGGTACGTCCGGCTCGTCCAATACACAATCCGCCAAACCGAAAGCGGATCCGATTCACTGGAAACTCGGCCACACCCAACCGGTCGGCGGTCCATACCAAAAAGCGGCGGAAAAGTTTGCCCAACTGGTGCAAGAGCGTTCCGAAGGCCAGCTGGTCATCGACATTTTCCCGAGCAGCCAGCTCGGCAACGGCCGCGACATGGTAGAAGGCCTGCAGCTCAACACGATCCAGATTTATACCGGCACGCTGTCAGTTACGTCCAACTTTGCGCCGAAGATGGGGATTTACAGCCTGCCCTACCTGTTCCGTGACATCGATCATGCGCATAAGGTCGTCAAAGGCGAGATTGGCAAGGAACTTTCCAAGGAACTGGAAGCCGTCGGCATCCTGAACGTGGGCCACTGGGAAAGCGGCTTCCGCCATTTCACCAACAACATCAAGCCGATCACCTCGGCCGCAGACCTCAAAGGCATGAAAATGCGCGTGCTGGAATCCGAAGTGTTCGTCGAGCTGATGCAACAACTGGGCGCATCTCCGGTACCGATGCCGGTCGGCGAACTGTTTAGCGCCCTCGAGCAAAAAACCGTCGACGGACAGGAAAACCCGCTCGGCCAAATCGTCAATCTGAAATTCTATGAAGTACAAAAATATTTGACCCTGGACGGCCACATCTACGACGTTGGCGCCATTCTGGTGAGCAAGACCGCGTTTGACGCTCTCTCGCCGGAGCTGCAACAAATCGTGCGGGATGCGGCATCCGAAGCTTCCGAATACAATCAGCAACTGAGCTTTGAAGCCGAAGCAGGCTATGTCGATTTCCTCAAGGAAAATGGTATGATCGTGGAAGAAAACCCAGATATTGAATCGTTCCGTCAAGCTGTTGCACCGGTCTACGAGAAGTTCGGTGACAAATACGGCATGGATCTGATCAAGCGCATTCAGGCGGTCCAATAACCAGAAACCCGGGGCGATGGGCCAATGGCATGCATCCACCGGGCTTCGTCTACGCGGGACGATCCATCGGGCAATTGAAAAAGAAAGCATGTGGTGAATACGGTATGAGAGAAAACGAACGCGGCGAAAAAACCGAATACGTCTACAATCTCTTGAAAGAGATGATCTTCGGCTGGAAGCTGGAACCGGGCCAAAAAATCAACATCAGCAACCTGACCCGCGAAATCAACGTCAGCGCCATTCCGTTCCGGGAGGCACTCAGTCGGTTGCATTCCGAGAAGCTGGTCATCTTCGAGCCAAACAAAGGTTACCGCGTGAGCGAAATCCTGACGCGACGGCAAATGCTTGAACTGTCGGATGCGCGGATTTTGCTGGAACTCCACGCCGTGCGCAACATCATCCGCATGAATGCCATCGACGTGATCGTGCCGCTCCAGAAATTGACCGAAGCGATGCAGCGGGTCGACACAACTTCTTCCTACAAGGAAATTTTGAAGTTTGTGCATTTTGACCAGTTGTTTCACCAGACGTTGATGCAAAGCGGCGGCAATTCGTTCCTGAACGAAGCCTACAAGGGCATGCATTGCCATTTCCACATCGCCCGGTTTTACCATGTGCGTGGTGCCGTCGATCAATCGGATGCGACGAATGAACACCTCGAAATCATTGAAGCGATCAAAACAAGGGACATCTATCGTGCCGAGGAAGCGGTCTCCAACCATATCCGGTTTGTCACCAAACGTTTGTTGCGCGACGAACCGAACCACATTCCCGGCGCGGATCTGAGGGGATCGTTATGAAGGTCACACAACAAGAGTTGACAGAACTGATCCGCAACAAGCTGATCAAAGCAGGCATGCGCGAAGAACACGCGGACTGCGTGACCGAGGTGCTGGTGTACGCCGACCTTCGGGGCGCCCATTCCCATGGCGCGATTCGCGTGGAATATTACTGTGAACGCCTCGAGCACGGGGGAATCAACAAAAATCCGCAGTTTCGATTCGAGCAGACCGGCCCCGGCACGGGGATTTTCCACGGCGACAACGCCGCCGGACAACTGGCCGCCAAGCTGGCCATGGACGAAGCAATTGCCATCGCCAAGGAGAACGGTATCGCGGCTGTCGGAGTGAGAAGCATTTCCCACAGCGGCGCGCTCGGCTATTTCGTCCGGCAAGCCGCCCGCGAAGATTTGATCGGCATCTCCGTCTGCCAGGCCGACCCGATGGTCGTTCCCCATGGCGGATCGAAACCGTACTACGGCACCAATCCGATCGCCTTTGCCGTGCGCGGGTTGAACGACGACATGGTCACGTTTGACATGTCCACTTCCGTCAAGCCGTGGGGCAAAATTTTGGAAGCGCGGGTGAAAAACGAGCCGATCCCGGACACCTGGGCGGTCGGCGATCATGGCAAACCGACGACGGACCCGTTCCGCGTCCGCGGCATTTTGCCGCTCGGCGGGCCCAAGGGATTCGGCCTCGCCATGATGGTCGACATCTTGTCCGGCATGCTGCTCGGCTTGCCCTTCGGCAAACATGTGACCGAATTGTACGGCGACTTGTCGCAGGGACGGAACCTGGGCCAGTTGCACCTGGTCATCAATCCGGCCTATTTCACCGACCCGAAGCAGTTCAAAGCATCCGTTTCCCAGATGATGCGGGAACTGAACGAGATGGAGCCGGCCGAAGGCTTTGCGCAAGTGAACTATCCGGGACAAGGCAGCGACCGGCGCGCCGAGAAGAGCGCCCGGGAAGGCATCGAGATCGCGGACGAAATCTACCAGTACCTGATCTCGGATCAACTGCACTACAATCGCTATCATATGTATGATCCGCTCGCGGATTGAGACAACCAAATATTCCCTCCGGGAGAGATGAATCAATGCAGTATGGACACTTTATCGGGGGACGATGGCTGGACAGCGCAGAAACGATTCCGGTCCTCCATAAATTCACGGGTGAAGAATATGCCCGGATCGGGAAGGGAACGAGGGAAATTGTCAACCAGGCGGTCACCTGCGCCAGGGAGACGTTCGACAGTCAACGATTGAGCGAACTGGAACGGTACGAAATTCTGATGAATGCGGTCGACATCTTCCGGCGGCGCCGCGACGAGCTGGCCGACATTTTGATATGCGAAGCGGGCAAAGTCGTGAAAGACGCCTATGCCGAAATCGACCGGGGAATCCAGACATTCCTCGCATCAGCGGAAGAAGCGAAGCGTATCGGCGGAGAGGTGGTACCGCTCGGCCTTGGCCGGGGCGACAACCGGATGGCGTTTACGATCCGCGTTCCCGTCGGCGTCGTGGGCGCGATCACGCCGTTCAATTTTCCATTCAATCTGACCGCCCACAAGGTGGGACCGGCGCTTGCCGCAGGCAATGCGGTCGTGCTCAAACCGGCGGCGGCGACGCCGATCATCGCCTGCGTCATGACGGACATCCTGACCGAAGCCGGGCTGCCGGCCGGATTCCTGAACGTCGTCAACGGCTCCGGCAGAGAGACGGGCGAGTATTTGCTGGAAGATGAACGCATCAACATGTATACGTTTACAGGGAGTCCGGAGGTCGGCCGGCGAATCAAGAGCAGGACGGGCATCCGCAAAGTCACGCTCGAGCTCGGCAACAACTCGCCCAACATCGTGCACCTCGATGCGCCGGATTTGGACCGTGCCGCGGAACTTTGCGTCACGCGCGGATTTTCCAATGCCGGACAGGCTTGCATCTCCGTGCAACGCGTTTACGTGCACCGCAGCATATACGACACGTTTGTCGAAAAGGCGGCCAACCACGCCCGCATGATCCGGTACGGCAATCCCCATGATCCGCAAACGGACGTCGGCCCGATGATCTCCGAATCGGAAGCGATCCGCGCCGAAGCCTGGATCAAGGAAGCCGTCCAGGCCGGAGCCCAGGCGCTCGTCGGCGGCGGTCGCTCGGGTGCGCTTTTGGAACCGACCTTGCTCGTGAATGTGAATGAAGACATGAAAGTCGTCTGCCAGGAAGTGTTTGCACCGGTGATCAGCATCCTGCCCTACGACGACATCCAGGAGGCGTTCAAAAAGGCCAATGCATCCAACCTCGGCCTGCAGGTCGGGCTGTTCACTTCCAATCTGCCATTGGCCATGCTTGCCGCACAAATGCTCGAATTCGGCGGGGTGATCGTCAACGACGTCTCCACCTACCGGGCGGACGTCATGCCTTACGGCGGTGTCAAAGACAGCGGGATCGGAAAGGAAGGGCCTCATTTTTCCATCCGGGAAATGACGGACGAAAGACTGATCGTACTGAACTTAAATTGAATTTTGAGGCGATATGAACATGAGAACGACGTGGGAATACCACTCATCACCCAGAATCGTGTTTGGCGTCGGCGCTCTGCGGCAAATCGGTGAAATCGTGGCATCCTTCCAGGCCAGGCACATCCTGCTGGTTACCGATCCCGGTCTGAAAAAAGCCGGCATGGTCGATCGCGTACTGCAGTTTCTGGACGGTTACGATGTGCGCGTGTATGACCGGGTTGTCCCGGAACCGCCCGTCGAAGCGGCGCTGGATTGCTACGCGTTTGCCCAGGGCGGGCCAGCGATCGATCTGGTGATCGGTCTTGGCGGCGGCAGCAGCCTCGACATGGCCAAAGTCGCTTCCCTGCTGATCACCCATGGCGGCCATCCGCTCGATTACGGCGGAGAACGCAAAGTGCCAGGACCCGTCGCTCCCATCATATCCATTCCGACCACGTCGGGAACCGGATCGGAAGTGACCTCCGTGGCGGTCATTACCGATGTCGGGCGGAATTTGAAGGTGGGCATTTCCGACAATCATCTGCGTTCCTCCGTCGCCCTGCTTGATCCCGAGCTGACGCTCGGACTGCCGCCCTACGTGACCGCCTGTACGGGTATCGATGCGCTCAGCCATGCGATTGAATCGTATACGGCGATGTCGTACCGGTACATCCGGGCGGAAGATACCCCATTGTTCCAGGGCTCGATGCCGATCGGCGATGTACTCGCCTATCGGGCCATTGAGTTGATTGCGAAGAACTTGCCCATCGCCGTTCACCAAGGCAACAATCTGGAGGCGCGTTCCAACATGATGCTGGCCAGCCTGCTCGCCGGCATGGCCTTCTCCAACGTGGGCACTGCCGCCGCGCACGCCCTCGCCTACCCGATCGGCGGCCTCGTGAAGTCGCCGCACGGCGAGGTGACCGGCTTGCTCCTGCCCTATGTCATGGAACTGAACGCTTCCGTCGAACCGGATAAAATGAAATGCATTGCCGAGGCGTTCGGGGTGAACCTTGCCGGCCTGTCGCAGGAAGAAGCGCCCCTTGCAGCCTCGAAAGCCGTTTTGAAACTGCTGGAAACGATCGGCCTGCCGACCCGGCTGTCCCAAATCGGCATCGAGGAACAACACTTGCCGATGATTGCCGGGGAAGGGATCAAAATCGAGCGCCTCTTTCGCAACAACCCGAATCAGGCCTCGGTCCGGGACATCGAGGAACTGTTGCGCAAAGCGTTGTAAGCGCTGCAAGTTCATGCCACATCGAGAAAAAGGACGTGAGAAGCGTGAGCGAGCAAATCAAGGTGCCTTGTTCCATCATGCGTGGAGGAACAAGCAAAGCGGTGTTTTTCAACGAAAGCGACATTCCCGCCGAACTCGGGGAGCGTAACCGGTTTTTGCTGGCGGTGTTCGGCAGTCCGGACAAGCGCCAAATCGACGGGCTTGGCGGCGCCGATCTGCTGACCAGCAAATGCGCCATCGTCGCTCCCTCCAAACGGGATGACGCGGATGTCGATTATACCTTCGCACAAGTAGGGATTGACGAGCCCACGGTCAGCTACGACATCAACTGCGGCAACATCATTTCGGCGGTCGGTGCCTACGCCATCGACCACGGTTGGGTCGAAGCCGTCGAACCGGTGACCAAAGTGCGGGTGTACAACAGCAACACGGACAAAGTGATGACGCTCCACGTCCCCGTCAAGGACGGCGAGCCCGCCGTCGAAGGCGATTGTGAAATTGCCGGCGTACCCGGCACGGGAGCGGATATCGGACTGGATTACTCGCAGACATTCGGGGGCGTGACGGGGAAACTGTTTCCGACGGGACAAGTGCGCGATTCGATATATGTGCCCTCCCTCGGCAAGGACATAGATGTGACGGTGGTGGACATCGGCAACCTGTCCGTCTTTTTCAAGGCGGCCGACATCGGATGCCAGGGGACGGAATTGCCCCACCAGATTTCGCAGGCCACCCTTGCCGTTTTCGAGGAAATCCGCTCCATCGTCGGAAACATGTGCGGACTGGATGAAAACAGCACCATGATTCCGTATCAAATCATGGTCGCGCCGCCAAGCGCCCATGCGTTGCTTGCCGAGGGCGTGACCATCGGCGCGGACGATATGGATTTTGTCGCCCGCATGTCCACACTCGGAAGCGCTCACAAGACGTTCCCGGTCGGCGGTGCCACCTGTGCGGCCATCGCGGCGCAAGCCGTCGGCAGCGTCGTCCACGAAGTGAGCGGCACGGACGCCAATCCCCGGCAGGTGCGCATCGGCCATCCGAGCGGCGTGATGCAGGTGTACGCCCATAGCGTACAGGAAAACGGTGTTTGGGCAGCGAAGGAAGTCACCTTCTCGAGAACGGCGCGCAAAATCATGGACGGCTTCGTCTACGTACGCAAAAGTCGGTTGTAAAAATCGAATTTAACGCAGGGGGATCAGGGAATGATCGGTTTTCAGGTGCTGTCCCGTCCGGAACGCATGCCTGCGCCGGAAATTGTAGATCAATTCAAAACATTCAGCAGCAGCAACGTCGCCGATGCGCTGGGACGCTTCCACACCATGACGGGCATCGCCCACGTGAACAACCCCGGAACGCATCTTGCAGGTGTCGCCCTGACGGTCAGGACGGCATCCGGCGACAACTTGATGATCCACAAGGCGATCGATATCGCCCGGCCGGGTGACGTGATCGTGGTGGAAAGCGACGGCAGCATCAGCCGGGCGCTGATCGGTGAACTCATGTGCTTGACGGCACGCAAAAATGGCGTGGCCGGCTTCGTCATCGACGGCGCGATCCGCGATGCGGAGGATATTCGCCAAATGGGCTTCCCGGTATTTGCAAAGGGCAAAAATCCGGCCGGACCGTTCAAGGAAGGTCCCGGAGAAATTTACGTTCCGATCAGTTGCGGCGGCACGCCCGTCCGGACCGGCGACATCATCCTCGGCGACGATGACGGCTTAGTCGTCATCCCGCAGGAACTGGCCGAGCAGGTCATCCGGCGCACGGAGCAAATCATCCGGTACGAACGCGACTATGTGCGGGATCTGGAAGCAGGAACGTTGGACCGCAGCTGGGTCGACAAGCTGCTGAAGTCCAAAGGTGCTATCGATTAATTTTTCAAACAACAACATCAAGACTGAGACCGAGGTGGAACAGATGGCTAACAAATTGGAAACTGCTTTGCTGGAACGCATCAAACGGCTGGATGCCGCAAGCCTGTCGGACGCCCTTGACCGGCTGGGCATTCCCTGCGGCTGTTACGGCATCAAACCCGTAACAGGCGGGCAAGTCATGGTCGGACAAGCCTTCACCGTCAAATACATTCCGTGCGGCGTGGAAAAGAAAAACGTCGGCGACTTCCTGGAGGACGTCGAACCCGGCCAAGTCGTCGTCATCGACAACGCCGGCCGCGATTTCTGCACCTCCTGGGGCGACATCATGACCATTTACGCCGTGCAAAAAGGGATCGCCGGCACCATCATCGATGGCGCCTGCCGCGATGTGCGCGAAATTCGCAACTTGAACTACCCGATGTTTACCAAAGGCATTTTCATGGTCACCGGGAAAGATCGCGTGCAACTGGAATCCGTCAATCAGCCGGTGACCATCGCCGGCATCCAGGTTCGCCCGGGCGACGTCATTTACGGCGACGATTCAGGCGTGCTGGTCATTCCCTATGACAAAGCGCAGGAAGTTGTGGAAATTGCCGAGGAAATCGAAAAAATCGAAGGGCACATCAAGGACGAAATCCGTGCCGGTTCCACGCTGGTGGAGGCCAGACAGAAATGGGGCTACCACAACTTGCAGTCCAAAAGATAACCGCAAATTGGAATCGTGCACCTTGTCCGGACCATGCGACCCCGTGCGGCTCCGGGCAAGGGCGGGGAGGGCAGCGCAATGCACAAATGGACTTCGATGGTCAGTCATTATGTCCAGCAGTTTTCCAAATTCATCGTATGCTGCTGTTTTGGCATCGCATTTTTGTTGACGGTCTACCAGGTTCTTTCAAGATTCATCCTCACCAGCGATTGGATGCTGGCATCTTTCCCAACGCCAACCGTTTGGCCTTCACCTGGATAGAAGAGTTGATTCGTTACCTGTTCATCTGGGGGGTCTTTATCGGAGCGGCTCTCGTGTACAAAATGCGGCAGCATGCCACCGTCGATTTGGTGACGCACCTCATACCGACCAAAACCAAAGCGGTGTTGGAAGTCATCGTGGAATTGATTTGCATCGGCTTTTTCATCCTGTTGCTGTGGAAAGGCATCGACATGGCCAAAGTGGCCCACTTGCAAAGATCGCCGTCGCTGAAAATCCACATGTCCTATATGTACAGTTCCATTGTGGTTTGTTCGGTGTTTTGTCTCATTCATTCCGTACACTTTTTGACGATGCGGCTGACGGGTCGCACGGCCGAAAATGAAGACAACGAGCAATCATCGTCCGGGGAGGTGCACGTTTGATGATCATCGTTCTCATCCTTTTGTTCGTCCTGATGTTCATCGGGGTGCCCATCGCGATCTCGCTGGCGATTTCGGCTTTGGTCGGTCTCATGATGAGCGCCGTCGACGTTCCGCTCGTCGTCATTCCGCAACGGTTTTTCACTGCGGTAGACACCTTTTCCCTGATTACGGTGCCCTTCTTTATTCTGGCCGGTGAACTCATGATGGTGGGCAGCATGGGCAAACGGATCACCGATTTTGCCGTTGCCTGCGTGGGCTGGCTGCGCGGCGGCCTGGCCCAGGCATCGACGCTGGCCAGCATGCTGTTTGCCGGCATTTCGGGTTCCGGTGCGGCCGATACGGCTGCCGTCGGCAAAATGATGATCCCGATCATGGAGAAAAAAGGCTACGACAAAGGCTTCGCCGCATCCACCATCGCCACGGCGGGGACGATCGCAGTGGTCATTCCGCCCAGCATTCCGATGATCATCTACGGCGTGTCGGCGGGGGTGTCGATCAGCACCCTGTTCATGGCGGGCATTATTCCCGGGATTGTGATCGGGCTGTCCATCATGGCGCTGAACTACTGGACCGTCCGGAAAAAAGGCTATGGCGACAATTACCGGCAGCCGTTTGAAGTGAAGCCGCTGTGGCAGGCCTTCAAATCGGGGTTTTGGGCCCTTCTGCTTCCGGTCATCATCATCGGCGGCATTCGCAGCGGCGTGTTCACCCCGACGGAATCAGCCGCCATCGCTGCAGCCTATGCCCTGATCGTCAGCGCGTTCATCTACAGGGATTTGAAATGGAAACACATCCCGGAAATCTTGAATCGCGTTGCGATCACGACCGGCATGGTTCTGTTCATCATTGCAGCCGCAACGTTCTTCGGTTGGGTCATCACCGCCGAGCAGGTGCCGCTGAAAATGGCCAACTTCATTTCAGATATGACGAACAACGAATATGTGATCTTGTTCTTGATCAACGTGATCCTGCTCATCGCCGGCTGCTTCCTGAACACCACTTCGGCGATCACCATCCTGACGCCGCTGCTCATGCCGCTGATTCTGTCGATGGGCATCGACCCGATTTTCTTCGGGCTCATCATGGTCGTCAACTTGTCGATCGGGCTGATCACACCGCCTGTCGGGCTGGATTTGTTCGTTGTGCAGGGGATTGCCAATGTGAAAATGGCCAGGCTCATCCGCAGCATCACACCGTTCATTATCCTGCTCATCCTGGACTTGATGCTGCTGACTTATGTCCCGCAAATCTCCATGTGGTTGCCGTCGATATTGAAGTAGTTTGACAGGAATGTACTGCATCCATGCGAAAAGCTTCCCTGGACCGATGACTTGATCGGCGGGAAGCTTTTTGGTTGATCCGCTGATTGGAAGGATGAAGCACCGGCGCAACCCGCAGCTCTTCCAGCGCTTCCGCCGTTACCTCACCGACGGACGTCTGTGGCAGAGGATCGACAGCGAAATCAGTGATTGGTTATTGTGGGGGCGGAATGAGAGTGACTTTGTACATATTGCTTTATTTTGATGTTTATGTATTATTATGGATTTAAAGGGATGTCCACTTATTCATAATGTGAGGTGATAGACACAATGGCGTAGCCTTTCTCGAGTCACGCTATGAGCGTACTAACCAACACAAAGGAGGAAATTCAAGTTGAAGCATCACAAGTTTCTTATGATCGCATTATCTTTGTTGCTTTTGATTTCATTCGTGCCGGCTGTTTCCGCAAAAAATCAACTGAGCGAGCATGTTTCCGTCGCCGATGCAGAACAAGCCGCGCTCAAATTCATTCGTTACGCCAATGATGATCGTTGGCTTGACGCTCAACTGAAATTTGCCACGAACTTGTATGACATCGATGAATCTTTGTTGGCTTATTATTTCATTGTTACGGATAAAGCAAATCAAAATAATGGGTATATTATTGTATCTGCTACGAAAGATCGGGGACCTGTACTTGAATTTGGCTTTGGAACCTATGAAAATGTAGAAAATCATCCTGGGAAAAAAAGCTACTACATCAACGGTATCGTACATGCAACAAATGCAAACGAGATCTTGCAAAAAGCAACTGAAAACAATATCAAACTGAGAACAAAAGAAAAAACGACGGATGTTAGCAGATCCCAGTGGAATCAGTTGCTGACCGATCATATCGCTACATTTAGTACAACGGCCTATAGTACGACGGCCACAACCTCCAAAGAACTCAGTGTATCCAGGTATCACCAAAGAATGACCGGTGTCACCAATCAAAATTCCGCTTGCGGGCCGACTACCGGCGCCATGATTACCGACTATCTCTGGTACTTCCATGATGTTCCGCGTTCCTCCGATTACGGTGGTGTTGCCCAACATATTAATCATTTATATGATGAAATGGACACCACGATCTTTGGAACAAGCCTTAGCGATTTTACCACCGGTCTCTTGAAACATCTCAGACACAATGGTGAAAAATGGGTTGGCGTGAAGTATCGGGGCACAGATGAAGTCGCCTGGAACAACTATCAATGGGATATTGACGATTATAATTTCCCGACAGGGATCCGATTTGATTTTTGGGTATCCGACTCCACTTATACCAATTACCATTTTGTGGCCGGGATTGGTTACAAGATCGTCAATGGCACAAAGTATTTTGGTTTCAAGGATCCTGACGGCGGCAGCAATAACACCGGTACCATCTATAAACTTTGGAGTGACAATGACCAAGATATTGGATTGTTGCACTTGTGGAAACAATCATAAGACAAAAAACAATGCCCCCTATTACGGAGGGGGCATTGTTTTTCAAGCAGTATCCTTCGGTTACAGGGGAGCGTTCAAATGACGAAACAATGGAAGAAAGACTGGATTGTGTTTGCGATTTTATTGGTTTTCACCGTTATATTATTTGTGCTGATTGATGTATTTACTTTAAAAAATGACCGTGAAGGTGTCTCGGGAAATGGAAATCCAGGATTACTTTTTATCATTCCTGTCATCCCCTTGTATATCGCAATGCTTGTTTATGTTTACCGAATCAGCCAAAAGTATTTCTTCTCTCAAAACAACCCAAGGTTATATTTGGGGATTTTCATCGCGCTGGCACTTGCCTGTATCTTCGGTGAATATCAACAAATCCAATCTCACCTTCGCGCATTGGGCGGGGGGCCGAGCACTCCCGATTCTGTGATTTATCATTTTCCTTGGTTGAATCAATATACGAATACGATGTTTTTTAATTTATACACGTATATTCTTGGAATATTATTCGTATTGCTCGCCAGTTTAACAATTGCACGATTGAAAAGAAAAAATAGATAGAACCGCAACCGCTGCTTGATCAAAACCGGGACATCAGATGTTTCAACACGTCCCGCTTGCTGCGAAGCCAAAAGGCATGAAGCCGATCAAGGTTTCCTGAACTAGCGATAGAAGGACTGTCTTACTTGTCATTATTTTGAATGTGAGCCTCGACAGCTTCCTCTAAACTCATTGCTTTTTCCAACTCGTCATCAGGAAAGTAAATTGTGCATTTCAGGTCCAAACTGGACATGAAATGCACAATAAAGGTTGATTATTCTTCCATCTCTGCTTTCGCCATCAACTCCGCCTGTTGAAGTACCAGATCGATGGCCATTTTCTCCAAATCCGGCGGGTAACCGTACTTCTTCAGCAACCGCTTGACGGTAATCCTCATTTGTGCGCGCACATTCTCGCGAAGTGTCCAGTCGACCTTGATGTTGCTCTTGATCGCTTGGGTCAGTTCATGTGCAATTTGCTTCAACATGAGATCGCCCATCAGTTCCTTGGCTGATTCGTTCGAGGCAAGTGCGTCATAGAAGGCCAGTTCTTCCCTGATCAAACCGAGATCTTCGCCGCGCTTGACCGCCGCATTCATTTCTTTGGCCATCTGGATCAGTTCTTCGATGACCTGCGTCGTTTCGATGGTGCGGTTGTTGTATTTCCGGATCGCTTCCTCCAGCATTTCGGAAAATTTCCTCGACTGTACGATACTCGTCCGGGAGACAGCCTTCACTTTACCCTGAAGCAGCCTGCGAAGCAGTTCCACCGCCAGATTCTTTTGCTTCAACCCGCGCACTTGCTCCAGGAACTCCTCGGATAGAATCGCAATGTTTGGTTTTTGCAAACCTACCGCTTCCAGAATATCGACAACCTCGTCGGATACGACCGATTTCGAGATGAGCTGATTCAATTCGGCGTCGAGTTCTTTCGTCGTTTTCTTCTTGTTTTCCGTCGTAATCAATTTGACGATTCCCGATTTGACCGCCTTGAAGAAACTGATCTCGACATTGACTTCTTCCGCGGCGGGAGTCGTCGCGCAGAGCGAGAAGGCTCTCGCCAATTCCGTCGTCCAATTCAGATAGTTCCGCTTGCGTTCTTCCCCCAACCCGAGTACGTGATCGACCGTCTCGACAATCGCCTTCATCCGGTCGGAAGCTTTCTCCGAAGCGAATTTGCTGTAGTCATACCCATGGAGCAATTCGTGAATGAGTTGCAGTCTCTCCAGCATATAATCAACGGCCTGGTCCGTGTCGATGCCGGCAGTTTGGCGGTCGTTCTCTGTATATTGCTGCAGCGCCGATTTCAGCAAATCCGCAATTCCGATATAGTCGACGATCAGACCGCCCGGCTTGTCGCGGAATACCCGATTGACACGTGCAATGGCCTGCATCAGGTTATGGCCTTTCATCGGCTTGTCGATGTACATCGTATTCATGCTCGGCACATCAAACCCGGTGAGCCACATATCACGGACAATGACGATCTGGAGCGGATCGTTTACATCCTTCATCCGTTTCGCGAGATGTTCGCGACGCCGCTTGTTGCCGATATACGGCTGCCACGATTCCGGATCACTGGAACTTCCGGTCATGACGATTTTGATCTTGCCTTCGTTATCGTTGTCGCTATGCCAATCCGGTCGGAGTGCCACAATCGCTTTGTACATATCGATGGCAATCCGCCGCGACATCACCACAATCATCGCTTTGCCGAACCCGGCTTTCTGCCGTTGCTCGAAATGTTCGACGACATCCTGCGCGACTTTCTTGACCCGCTTCTCTGCACCGGCCAACGCTTCAAGCCTGGCCCAACGCGACTTCAGACGTTCCCGCTCCGTGTATTCCTGATATTCCGTTATTTCCTCATACTCGCTATCGATGACCGGACGCTCCGTCTCCGACAACTCCAGGCGGGCAATGCGGCTTTCGTAATAGATTTTGACCGTCGTGCCATCTTCTACCGCACGGGTCATATCGTAAATATCGATGTAGTCCCCGAATACGGCAGGCGTATTTTTGTCCGTCAGTTCCACCGGCGTTCCGGTAAAACCGATATAAGAAGCGTTTGGCAGCGCATCCCGCATATACTTGGCATAGCCGTATTTGATGGCCGCTTCGCCATCCCCTTCGACCATTTCCGCCTGAAATCCGTATTGGCTGCGGTGCGCCTCATCCGCGATCACGATCACATTGCGGCGTTCCGTAAGCACAGGGTACTTGTCTTCATGTTCATCCGGGGTGAATTTGTGTACCGTTGTGAAAATGATGCCGCCTGACTCCACCGCCAGAAGTTCGCGCAGATGGGCACGATTTTCCGCCTGCTGGGGCGTTTGCCTGAGCAAGTCTTTCGATTTGCTGAAAGTGCTGAACAACTGATCGTCCAGATCGTTCCGGTCCGTTACAACCACAATTGTCGGGTTGTTCAGCGTCAACACCAGTTTGCCCGCGTAGAATACCATGGACAAGCTTTTGCCGGAGCCTTGCGTATGCCAGATGACGCCGATTTTGCGATCGCCTTCATCCATTGTTGCTCGTTCCGTACTTGCAATCGCTTTGTTGGTCGCGTGGTACTGGTGGTATCCGGCCAATATTTTGTACAGATGCTCCCCATCGGTCTGAAACAGCACGAAATGCTTGATGATGTCGAGCAGACGGCTTTTCTCGAACATCCCTTTGATCAGCACCTCAAGCTGGGGTTGGGAAGAAGGGGCCACGTCATCGCCATCAATCGTGCGCCACATCATAAATCGGTCTTCATTGGCAGTCAGTGTGCCAACCCGGGCGTTTACGCCATCGCTGATCACCAGGAACGAGTTGTAGGTGAAAAGAGACGGTATCGCGGACTTATACGTTTGCACTTGATTGTACGCATCGCTGATTCCGACTTCTTCGTTGGAGGCGCTTTTCAACTCGAAGACGGCAATCGGCAAGCCGTTCACGAACACGACGATATCCGGGCGTTTCTCACCCTGATTTTCAATGACGGTCAACTGGTTGACGACCAGAAAATCGTTGTTGCCGATCTGGTCCGGATCCGTGTCGAACAGCCATACTTTCTCCGTGGGGTATTCGCCATTCCCCGCCTGATACTGCACATCGATCCCGTCCGTGATCATCTTCTGGAACGCCTTGTTGTTGATGAGCAGGCTGGGACTACGCGGTACTTCGATGATGCGGATCGCTTCCTCAATCGCTTCGCGCGGCACATGCGGATTGATGCGGATGAGCGCCTCCCGCAGCCGGTCTTTCAGGATGACGTCGTGATAAAATAACCGTTCGGGATACTCACCTTCGGGAGAAAGATCCGGGCCGTAAGCTTTTTCGTAGTTCAGTTCCTCGAACCATTCCAGCGCGGCCTGCTCCAGGTCGCTTTCGGTGAAGGATGTCGTGTAGTAGGCCATCTTCGCACCTCCTCGGGGGTTAGGTTTGATAAGTTGCACTGTTCTCCGCAACCATGGGCAGTTCGGGAGCGCTGTGATCCTGTTCGACCGGGACACGGATCTCACCGGACATGAGTTTGGGGAGAAGGGTGTCGCGAGCATTAGTTAATAACTCAACTTTCGCAGCTTAATTTTCCGAACAAAGCCTTGATATAATTGGGCAAACTCGCAATCCATTGCTGGAGTTGACGAAAAACGGCAGACTGATTCCGTTTGGATTTTGCTTCCGTG
>Ga0310836_100834_pt1 | contig 21041 bp, 22 predicted proteins | sample SM_ome_4_FD_201310 | JGI IMG/M metagenome (GOLD analysis project Ga0310836, IMG submission 201310) | Sorghum-adapted microbial communities enriched on stacked mutant (SM) sorghum from Joint BioEnergy Institute, Emeryville, California... ... | reverse complement strand
AGGGTGTTGCGGACTTTGTGCACGACACAGCGCTGCACATCGGCTTTCGGATACACCGCCTTAAAGGCTTCCTCCAGCCCCGGAAGGCCATCGAAGACGCCAAGAAGCACTTCCTTGACGCCTCTTTTGTAGAGCTGCTGGAGAATCTCCCGCCATCCGTAGGCGCTTTCTTGTCCTCCCACGAAGAAATCCAGAATTTCTCGATACCCTTCTTCATTCACTCCTAACACCACATAAATAACTTCTTTCTCTACCGTATCCCGGCGAAGTTTCACGTACAAGCCGTCCAAATATAAGACCGAATAACGTTTGGATAGTGGACGATGGTGCCATTTCTCGATGTCTTCTTTCACGACATCGGTAATCCGGCTGATCGTCGCAGGAGAATAGGTGCTTCCTAGAATTCGTTCGATAAACTTGCCAATTTCCCGTGTACTCATGCCGCTTTGATACATCTTGATGATGGTTTCTTCCAGCCAGCGGTGTGACGTTGGCAAGGGGTAAACAGCTGCGTTTGAAATTCCCCGTTTCGGTCTCTCGGGACCAAAAGCCCCTCAATCCGGCCATATTGCGTATCTAGATTTCGTTGATAATATCCGTTTCTCATATTGGATGTGTCCGCTTGTTCGATTTCGAGGAAATTTTTGATCTCTTCCTGCATAATCAGCTCTCATTTTTCTTTGACAAACTGACGAATGACACTTTCCAGTTGATTTGCCCAGTCAATATTCGATATACTTTTAGACATAGGTAGGGTTCTCCTTTCACTGGAATGTTTTTCGTCCAATCCGAGAATACCCTGCCTTTTTTCTTTTGGTCTAGCAAAATGTTTTACACAAAATTTTATACATCATCGCTCCCGAAACATTTCACTCAATGGTGAAAGCGACTCTACTGTCCTTGTAAGACTTTTAATAATTTCTCTATCTAATCCTGCTTGCATGCATTTCTTCTCCCTTCACAACCATTTATAAAAAACAGACGTCCCTATAAGAGACATCTGTTCTCGTTGTTACGCATTCATTGGCCAGTCTTTATATTGTTGTTCGGCTTGTTCCATGAATTTGTTTGTTAAGAATTGCAATTGTTGACCCGTAATTTTTTCTTTCATGAGTACTTGCTTGACGGCTAATTTCACTTTAGCATAAACATCCCGGCGATGCGGACTTGTCCAGTCGACGGCTAATTGTTTCTTTAAGGCTTTGACCACCTTATGGATTAAACTGGCAAGAAACTCGTTTGAGAACGCTTCCTGCTCCATAGCAGTAATCGCTTTGTAAAATTCAATTTCTTCCTCTGACAATCCCAAATCGTGTCGCTTGCGCATTTCTTCTTCCATTTCTTTGCGCATGTTAATCATAACCCTGACCACATCGGCAGCCTGAATGACACGATTATGATAATCCCTTAACGTTTTCTCTAGAAGTTCGCTAAGCGCCTTTGACTGTGGGCTTCCTTGGCTAAATGTCACTTTAATTTGATCTTCTAAAAGTTTTTTCAGCAACTTCAATCGCAAGTCTTCATGCTCTTTTTTTGTTAAATCCGCCAAGAAGGCATCGTCCAAAATGCTGATATCTGGGCGTTCAATTCCTGCTATTTGGAAAATGTCAACGGTTTCTTTTGCTAACAGACTGTTATCAATGAGTTCTGATAATCGCTCTTCTAATGTTTGATTTTCACTCGGTTTTTCAATTGGTGGCCGCAAATGTTTGCGAAGCTGTGCTTTCATCATGAAATAAAGCATGACTTCATCGGCAAGTTCAAGCACTTCCGGCTGATGTTTCACCAACTGATACGATTTTTCCAGTTTGGTGGCTGCTTGGATATATTCCTCGGGGTCTTGATTTAAAAGAGCGTTAACAAGGTCGGCGATGAAGTCCTCGCGCTCTATTTTTGGTTTCATCCGCCAGTTTTGCACATCGATCTCGCTTGGAATAAATCCTCTTACTGTCTTCAAATGATCCATGAAGATGTTAACGGCCTCGGAAATATCATAAGTAGGACTTCCCGTGCCGCCACTTTGCGTATATTTATGAGTTGCTTCTTTCAGGGAAGTGGCGATACCAATATAATCAACGACCACACCGCCTTCTTTTCCCGGAAACACACGGTTTACACGGGCAATAGCTTGCATAAGATTGTGTCCCCTCATTGGCTTATCGACATAAAGGTAAGAAAGCGGTTTGGCGTCCATTCCTGTCAGCCACATATCGACGACAATGACAAATTTCAAAGGGTCTTCTGGGTCACGAAGTTTGGCTTTCACTTCTTCTTGCTCTTTTTTCGATTTAATATGCGCATATTTGCTTCCCGGCTGAACTTCTCGCCACTCTTTAGGATCCTTTGATACATCCCCTGTCATAATCACTTCAACAGGGGGACATTCAGGAATCTCTCTTAGATAATTATACAAATCAACAGCAATTCTCCGGCTCATACAAACAATCATTGCTTTTTGAAACGGATTGGCGACTTGGTTAAAATGTGATACGATATCTTTGGCTAAACGACGGAGCCGTTTTGGAGTACCGACGACTTTTTCCAGAGCGGCCCATTTTCTTTTATAGCTCTCTGACTCTTCATCGTCTCCCCCTGCTTCTTCGATAATTTTTCTGTATTTTTCATCAATGTCCCCAGCGGATAAATCAAGCGGAATGAGGCGGCTCTCATAGTAAATGGGCAATGTCGCTTTGTCTTCGACCGCCTGAGCCATATCGTAGCGGTGGATAATATGTCCGAAAATTTCTTCTGTATTGTTATCAACAAAATCGACCGGGGTTCCCGTAAAGCCAATATAGGAAGCGTTCGGCAAAGCATAACGCAACTGAGCGGCAAATCCGCCCGCAAAACCGGCTTGGGTGCGATGTGCTTCATCGGCAATCACAACAATGTTTCGTCTTTCCGATAAAACAGGGTGTCGGGTTTCTCCTTCTTTTTTACGGAATTTTTCAATCGTGGAGAAAATAATTTGTCCCGCTTCCCCTCTCAGTAATGTCCGCAACTGTTCGGTATTCTCCGCGTGATGCACATGGCCGATGTATGATTTCCCTTGCACAAACGTATCATGCAACTGTTCGTCTAAGTCATTACGGTCCACTTGAATGACAATTGATGGATTTTCCATTTCCGGATGGCGAGACAAAATTCCTGCGAAAAATAACATGCTTAGCGATTTGCCCGAACCCGTTGTATGATACATTACCCCGATTTTCCGATCCCCATCCGGCCGCGTCGCACGGATCGCTTCATTGACAGCGAAGTTTACGCCAAAAAATTGGTGATATTTCGCGCCGATTTTTGTAATTTTGCTTCCTTCCTCCAAAAAGACAATAAAATTATGAATATAATTTAGCAGACGGTCTTTTGGAAATAATCCTTCAATCAGCGTGCGCATCGTATTGGCACGGTTGTTGTCGACATTTCGCCCATCAATCGATTTCCATGAGGCAAAGAAATCATAATCGGCAAACGGCATCCCATGCTTCGTTTCCACGTTATCGGAAATAACAACAAAAGCGTTGTAGTTAAATAATTGCGAAATATCATATGTATAGTTTTGAATTTGGGTATAGGCATCATAAACAGTCGCCTGCTCGTTGTTCGGATTTTTCAACTCAAACACAATCAGCGGCAAACCGTTAATATATATAACGATATCTGGACGGCGGGACATGCGTCCTTCAATCGGCAATTGATTGACCACTAAAAAGTCATTGTTCTCCGGATGTTCCCAATCGATCGGGAAGACATGAGGCGTGTACGTTTCATCGTTTACCTCATAAGAAAATTCAAGTCCTTTTGTCAACATTTGGTGAAAATGCATATTCCGATTAATCAGTTTTACCCCATCCGGTGCCGTCAAAATTTGAGCAAGCCTTTTGATTTCTTGTTCCGGTATAGCTGGGTAAGCCTTCTTTAAGAAGGCTTCCAACCGACCGTAAAGAACTACCTCGTGAAGACTGTCCCGCTCTCCGCGCTGAAACAATTCCTGCGCATGAAGATAGTCATAACCTAACCGCTTTAAACGCTCAATCGTCGTTTCTTCAAATTCCGTTTCACCAAGGTGTCTTTTTGACATGCTGCATGCACCTCCTAGTCAAAAATAAGTCTATTTAAAGCACTTTTTCTACTTGTTTTTCTGCTTTAGATAAATCAATTTCACCAGATAAAAGGCGAGGAAGGAGGTAGTCTCTTAAAGACGAAAGTTGGAAAACCTCACTTCTATTTAAAGAAATCTGGTCTATTATGTTGTTAAAAGTATCTATAATATCTTTTATTTGTTTGAAATCGTTTGGCATTGGTATGCCTTCCATCTTAACAAATTCCTTTGCTTGGAAATTGCCTATACCATTACTTGAGACATTCTGGTAGTCCTCCATTTTCCCTGTATCATACAGATAATTGAGGTGTAGATATGCTAAAGAAGCAAATTTCTTCTCTTTTAATCTAAATAATTTACAAAAACTCGCGCATATTAAATTTGTGCCTAAAATATTGATTAACTCTTTTGTTACAATAAAACTTTTGCCTACGCATCTAGTAGATGAATTTACAGAGTTTTCTATTATTATGTCTCTTTCCATCATCCTTCTTTTATCGAAACTATTAGTTTTGATAAATCGTTTCGGAATGTTACCAAATTCGCCATTACTTAACTTATCAAAGTCGGCTCCCCGAATAACTCCAACCTCAACATTTTCAATTTCATTAGGTTCATCTTTCCCCCAATCTCCTCCTATATAAGAATCAAGTAAATCACTGTATTTGTGGATTGTCCATCCCTTTGGAATCATCCCTAATTCCGACTCCTCAAACTCCCCATCTTGAAACGGTCCAAAATCAACAAACCAATGCTTGTAAAGCGTCATTGCCATTTCTTCGAGGGTTTTGTTCATTTTTAAGTTCAGTTCTATCTTTTCATCAATACTTCCAAGAATTGAAGCAATCTTTTTCTGAATATCAATAGGTGGTACTGGAATTGGTATATTTTTTAATTCAGAACTTTTTATCCCAATAACTGTTGTCCCTGAAGAACGAGAGTGTATTCTATGTTGCATCAAAGGGGATTGAAGCATATATTTTAAAAATCCATTATCAAGTACATTTACCTTCCCTCTCATGGTAATAATCCTTTGGGCCAATGCCACTTTTCCATCAAAACATAACTGAGCAACTTCTCCCAATGGTGCTTCTGTCGTCATGACGACATCCCCTTTTTGCGGGATTCCTCTAGTCATCCATTTTTCGTAATCTTCAAGAGCAATAAATTCATTCGGAGTGTTAATTCTACCGTTTTTTACTATTTTTGCTGTGATTAATGGTACACCACTTGCTGTTTTTTTCGGTGTCTTTCCTCTATAATCAATAAATTTTTCTACCACTTCTTCTAAGGCAAACTCTTTCCACTCAATCACATCAATTCCTCCAAGTCCCTCTTAATCTTTTCTTGAAGGCGATTCGATTCTTCAAACTGTTCTAAAAGACGCTGAGTTAATTCAGCCATTTTTTCTTCAAATGGTATATCGTCTTCATCTGATACTTCTGTTCCAACATAAATGCCCGGCGTTAATTTGTAGTCATTGGCTCGTACTTCTTCAATTGTGGCAACTTTACAGAACCCGGCAATGTCTTCGTATCCTTCTGCCCCTTCGTATTTGTAGGCACGATAAACGGCTGCGATTTTATCAATTTCCTCTTTAGACAGCGCTTTTTGCTTGCGGCTGACGAGTGTCCCCATTTTGCGGGCATCGATAAACAAAATTTCATTTTTTCGCGCCCGATAGCCGTTTTTGCCGTCACGGTTTTTGCTTAAAAAGAATAAGCAACATGGAATGCCTGTGGTAAAGAACAGTTTTTCAGGCAATTGAACAATGCAGTCAATATATCCTTCATCCACTAATTTTTGACGAACTTCTTTCTCCTCTTTCACATTCGTTGTCATCGCTCCGTTTGCCATGACAAATCCTGCGGTACCTGTATCATTTAAATGATATAGGAAGTGCTGCATCCACATATAGTTCGCATTGCTGTTTGTGACTGGTCCGATTAAGCGTGGGTCATTTTTTGATAAACGGTCTGCTCCCCAGTCTTTTTGGTTAAACGGCGGATTGGCAATCACGTAATCGGCCTTTAAATCAGGGAACTGATCGTTTAACAGCGAGTTTCCTAAGCGAATTTCCGCATTGATGCCATGCAATAAAACGTTCATTTTTCCAAGACGTACAGTCGTTACCACATTTTCTTGCCCGTAAAACGAAAGTGCGTGTTTGTTTGGCGCATATTCTTCACTTTGTATAAACATCCCGCCGCTGCCGCACGCTGGATCAAACACAATCCCGCTTTTCGGCTCCAGCATGGCAACAAGCAGTTTGACAATACTGGATGGTGTAAAGAATTCTCCGCCTCTGTTGCCTTCGGAAGCGGCAAAAGAACTAATAAAATACTCATATGTACGGCCCAATATATCTACACTGTCATCCGTATTGGCGCTAAATACATCACGGGAAAAAATTTCTATTAATCCCGCCACGTTTTCAGGTGGTAAGTTCGAACCTTGGTAAATTCGCGGCAATATGCCTTCCAGTTCTGGGTTTTCCTCTTCAAGACGCTTCATCGCGTTATCAAGAATCTCTTTAATATTCGGCTGCTTGGCGTTTTTCATAATATAAGACCAACTTGCTTCTTCAGGCACGACAAAGACGTTTTCCGCCTTATATTGGTCCGGGTCGGTGATGATGATTTGCCGCATTTCATCATCTTCCGTATACCAATCGCTGCTTGGATCTTTTACGATTTGCTCTAATTCTTTTCGGCGCTTTTCATACTTGTTAGAAAGATAGCGCAAAAAGATTAACGGAAGAACATAATGTTTATAATCAGCAGGAGCCACACTCCCGCGCATTTTATTTGCTGCCTCAAATAAATCCTTTTGAAAATCGATGTCTGCTTTTACTGTCATGCTTCTTCCTCCTGTTTCTATGTCTTTTTCCGGTTTGATTAGCTGAAAACAAAGGGAAGATCCGAATTCCGTTGGAGTCCGTGATATCATGTACAAAGAAGCGGATGGGAAACGTCTCATTTGCCGAACTTCAGTCCGCCGGGCGTGGCTCCGATTTTTTCCACAAAGATTTGAAGGAAAACCCGAAATCCATCGGAGATGCCTATGGATTCCAACTTTAATTATATCGCGTTCCATACGTCTTCGGCACGCATACTTAGGACAACTTCAGCCGTTTCTCGGGCGCGAAACAACAGTTGTTATAGATGTATTCGGATAAAGTGACGGCATCGTCCTGGATTTTCCCCACGTCCCATTCATCCGCGAACAGCCGCTTCCTTGCCGTTAAAACGATATTCGGATATTCTTTCTTTATTTCCCAATCATAAGCAAAGCTGGCCTGTTGAGCGGCTTCCGTCAGGATGTCCCGGATCGTTCCCGCGTCTTCCCTTCTTCTCATCCAAATCTTCGGCGGCCTTTTCCCATGACCGTCACAGCTCATCGTCGTATATAACCCCGCTTTATTTAAGGCAAATACGAGGCTGGCAATCCCGCGGTCCAATTCCTTTATGCGGATGTCATTTCGCGAATCATGCGGCCAAAAGGCCGGGACTTCTTGCCATCTTGAAATGCCGTACGAGTACCATTTTTCCCGGTCAAAACGCTCAATTTGCCGGAAAATTTCATCCGAAACATGGGCACTCGGCAAGATCCGAATTCCTCTTTTGCCTATTCCGAAGTTAATTCGCAATACTTTTAAGATCGTGGTCATTTCGAAGAAGTTGACATCCGAATACCATGGGTCCAAAACCAATTCCCCATCCGTGAGCTCCACCCAAAAACCCCGTCTTCTCAAAACGTCTCTGAATGCAAGCAGAAGTTTCTTTTGCAACGCCCGGTCCCCCCTACTTTGACACCGGCCGGATAAACGGTCCGATGCCTATTTTTTGATATGCTTCCAAATACTTTTCCTTTCTGATTTCACAAGCCTTGCGAAGGATTTCATCCGCCTCTTCCAGTTGTCGGATCATCTCCCGCTGCCGCTCGACAGGAAGCAAGGGCAACTCGACGGAACGGATGTCGGAAGGAGTCAATACCGTCCCGATGGAGCCGCTTTGATGGGCCTCAAAGTAATATTGGCCAGCCGGACTTTCCAAAAAACGTTTCACGTATTCCGGACTGATTTCTTCCGGCGAATGGAGGCGGATGATAATGAACATGTGCGATACCAAGATCGTACCGTCGTATTCCGGAACAACTGCAATCTTCTTTTGGGTCCCCCTGCCCGAGACCAGTATATCGCCCGGCCGAGCGGTTACCCGCTGCAGATCCCTCGTTTGCACCGGAAATTGATCGATGGAATCAAACCGGATTTCTCCGTTTTCGATATCCCGTAATTGAATAACTGGGAATAACTCCCCATCCCCGTTCTCGGTTTCCCGGCGAAGGGGCAGATTGACGCCGCGGATGACTTCCGCAATGTCCCCGATGTGCACTAGATTTTCCACTTCGTTTTCGTATTTTTTCTTATTAAAAACGATCTTGCCGAATTCCGTGTCCAGTTCCACATGAATGAAGTATAAGGTCGGGTTTAAATCCCAATTGTTCTCGGCAATTTCATCGATCTTAACAATCCGGGAGTATTTTTCTTTGTTTTCATAGGCCTCGAGGGTTTCAACGATTTTCCGGACATGTTTGGAAGTCAAATATTTCTGTGTTCTCGTCCGCTCATAATCCCCTTCGGCATTAATGATTTGCACCTTGCCTTTTTTATGGTCCGGTTTATGTTTGTTCAACAGAAGAAGCGCCACGGGAAGGGCCGTTCCGCTAAACAAATGATTCGGAAGGAAAACGATGCTTTCGATGACATCGTCTTTTATCAGCATGGAACGGATTTTTCTTTCCGCCGCACCCCTGACCAGCGTTCCGAAAGGTACGATCAATGCCGCTTTCCCTTCCGGCTTCAACGAAGCCAATGCATGCAAGATAAAGGAATAATCCCCAAGCGATTTTGACGGAAGATCGTAAAAATCGAACCGGTGGTAAGGATCATTGACGGCGAACTCGTATCCCCAATCCCTTAAACCGAAGGGAAAATTCATGAGAATATAGTCAAATTGCATCAGGCGCCCATCTTCGAGCCATTTCGGGTCACGGATCGTATCGCCCAGTTTCAGGTCGCCCCGATCCGGCAAGATGCGATTGACAAACAAATTCAGTTTGCCGATCCCGTATAACTCTTCATGAATCTCCTGCCCAAAAACGGAGACATCCTTTCCTTCGGTTTTCGCGTACCGGTGGGCTTCAACGAGCAGATTCGCGATCCCGGCCGTTCCGTCGTAGACGGATCCGCCGGTCGGCTTTAACGCGCGGATCATCAGCCGGGCCAGGCCATCGGGTGTGAAATCATAATCTTTGGAGGAGGCAAGCAGCTCTTTGATTAACGTTTCAAAAAAAACGGCCGCAGCCCCATCGCTTTGATATTCCGTTCTTGATAATCCATATCGTTCAAGAAGGACCACCAATTTATATAGGGAGTTTTCCCCGATGTTCGTGAACGAGTCGTTAAGAAACACGCCGGAGAGGGAAGGCTCCAAGCTTTCAAGCATCCGGTACGATGATCGGATAATCTCCTTTACGTTTCCGGGGCGATTTTTCAGTTCTTCCCTGGTCACGATGTTCGCGAGCTTCTCGCCATATTTTTCATCCTCCATGGCAAAAAACAGGGCGTGCAACTTGAATAATTCAACTGCCAACCCTTTTTCCGCTTCCATTTCTTTCTTGCCGAATTGATCTTTTAATTCTTGAACGAATCGTAGCGCTTTGTCACGGATCATCATTATACCTCCTCAATTTCTTAATAAAGTATTCCTAATACCTTAAAATTTTTCCCGCAAAAAAGAGACTTTTCTATGCAAGCATTCCATGGCCGATGAAGTCCAAAATGCCTAATCGAAGCGGACATAAGCACTCCGTTTCGGGAGTGCCGTGTTCCTTCGACAGGGCGCGGAGTTATACATAAATGGGGACTTAGCCCCATGTCGCAAGGGCGCAATTCAAAGGCATCTCCTCTTGCTGAAGGTTGATCATCTCTGCGAGTCTAATATAACATAGAACAAAGGGTTTGTAAAGGGTATTTATAATTCTTTTTTATTTTTTTCTAATTATCTTCTTAAAGAAATGATGATTGTTTCAGGGAAAAGTAACATGAAAAATACGAAAAAGGAAAAAGCCATCGCGTCCTTGCCATGGCTCCACGAACATAGGATTCCGGCGGGGTGCCACTCCCGGATCTCCACCGCGGCGACGGCTGCCTGTTCCGTCCTCGGAAATCCTGTTTTTCAGACAATTACCGAATTTCGATGATGTGGGTACGCGAAAGGATCTGCAGGAAGAGGATCCTTGTCATGGACTGGTGATTACATATGATTTTATGGGACGCCAAACCATTCCAAATGATCCATCCTTTTTCGCCTTGAGAAGAACTAATGATTTTCCTTTAAGTGGGATTTCTCCTGTCGTTGAAGGGGAAGCCCCAGCGCAGAAAAAGACCGTATCCAACGGACGCCAATCATTCGTCAATCATTATTCTCGGGGCAGCGAAACCAGCGAAAGAAATGATTTAACCTAGATATTCCCGGCAACCGTACGGCGATTCTGCCAGCGAAATCCATTACAGAAATTTTTCGACTTCCCCGTATTCATCTTGTCAATCATTTTGTGAAAGATTTATTCCGGATTACGGAAGACATGCCGTTTTTCCGTGGGAGAACCGAATAATCATTTGATTTCTTTATGGACAAATTCCCTGTATTTTTTAAATCCCAGTTTTTTGTAGAAATCTTTAGCGATTTTATTTTCAATCCAATAATCCAATTCGACCCAATCTATTCCTTTGTTTTTCGCAATTTCATAAATCTCTTTCATTAATCTCGAGCCATAGCCTTTTTTTCTCTTGGTTTCCGTTACGCTAATTTGATGGACATATACGGATTTATAGGCCTTTTTAAAAGGGGATTCCGGGTAGTTTCTGATCTCGATCCAAGCGTATCCGATCGCTTCGCCGTCATCCTCGACAAGGAGAAAAATAAAACGTTCGTCATGAATAATACCTTTGAAAAATTCTTTCATCGCCTCATAGTCATATTGCTTAAAATATTTCGGATACAATTCATAATGCAAATCATGGACAGACTGATTCAGTTTTGCAATCGTCTCATAATCAGTTGTTCGGATAATTTTCATATTTTTTCCCCACTTGCCATTTCATTTATCCTGATTATATCCATATTGCGGTTTTAATGGAATCATCATTATAAAAGTCGGATGGAATACGGATGTACGCAAATACTTTATTGCATTCCGATCGCGCCGGCCTTCCCCATATTCCTGATTGATCCTATAAGGTTATTCGCTTTTTACCAAAGGTACGGTCTCATTTTTTGCCCAAAAAAATATCCCAAAAGCGCACACAGTGCGAACGCTTTTGGGACAGTTCCAAGCGAACCCAAATGATCGTTCAGTCGGCCAGAAGTTTCAAGGATTCGCGGGTAAACGCCGGGATGTCATCCGGGGTGCGGCTGGTGACGAGTTGGTTGCCGCAAACGACGACTTCTTCATCGACGAAATTCGCGCCGGCGTTTTCCAGATCGACGCGGATCGATTTGTAGCCGGTCACTTTGCGGCCCTTCAGCGTTTTTGCGGTAATCAAGAGCTGCGGACCATGGCAGATCGCAAACACCGGTTTTTTCGCATCCATAAACGCTTTGGCGAAATCGACAAAACGGTCATCGGCGCGAAGGATGTCCGGCGAGAACCCTCCCGGGATAAAGAGCGCATCGAAATCCTCGGGTTTCACTTCATCGATCGACGCATCGACGGTAACCTTCACTTCACCGTGTTTGCCCGTGACGGTCTTGCCTTTTTCCTTCTCGATGACGGTCAATTCATGCCCGGCTTGTTTAAAGGCTTCGGCCGGTTTCGCGTACTCGGAGTCCTCAAACTCATTCGTCATAACAACGGCAATTTTTTTCGCCATACGGCTTCACTCCTCCTTACGATCGGATGATACCCGCCCAGGGCAGGTGTCTAATTAGATTGTAAAACGCGCGGCAGGAAACTTCAAAACATCTGCTTTCGCCATGCCCGGCAGTCGGCCGCATGGGTTTTCCGCAGAAACTTCGGCGGCAACTTCCGAAAAACCCTCCGATGTCCGGCCCGGCCGCGGTTCACGGGGCGGCCGCCCCGCGATCCGGACAAAGCTTTAAAGCACGCGAACACCCAGCTGCGCCAACATGTCCGCAAGCATGGTGAGCGGCAGCCCGACGACCGTGAAATAATCGCCTTCGATTTTCTCCACGATGGCCGAGCCGAGGCCTTGAATGGCATAAGCGCCCGCCTTGTCCATCGGCTCGCCGGTCCGGATGTAGCGGCGGATTTGCGCATCGCTCAACGGTTTCATCGTCACGAGCGTCCGGCTGTGGCCGGTGAGAACTTTGCCGTCGGCGCAGGCGATGCAGGAGATGCCGCTGTAAACGGCATGGGTTTTCCCTTGCAGCAGGCGGAGCATGCGAAAGGCGTCGTCCTCATCCTTCGGTTTTCCGAGAATCTCCCCGCCGTAGACAACGACAGTGTCGCCGGCCACCACGACGGCGTTCTCCCTCGGTCCGATCGCTTCATAAGCCGCGCGGGCCTTCCGCTCCGCGAGCCGCTCGACGACTTGCTCCGGCGGAAGATTACCCTGAACGCATTCATCGGCGTTGTTGACCGCAAACTCGACCGGCAGGCCGAGCTGCCGGATCAATTCCTTTCTGCGCGGAGAAGCGGACGCCAATATCAATGTCACCCGATCCATGCGGGCTCTCCCTCCCTGTCAGTTTCGGTGCGGTGCCATTGCGGTCGAAAGGGTTTCCCCCTTTATTTTACCCAAGGAATGGGCAGGTCGGACGTCTCAAAAAAATAAACGGCAGTTCCTTTCTTGCAAAAGACCGTCTTTCGTTTTTCAAAACAAATTGGGTTTCTTTGAGGCCGGTTCGTCCCGAAAGATTTTTCGCAACGGCGTCTCGCAATTTCATTATACCTCCATTTGCTTTCATCAATCCCGCCTCACAACGGCAACTATTGGTCATCAGAAAATTTCCTTGGTCAAAAAGAAAAAAGGGATCAAGAGCTTCGGCTCACAACGGCAACTATTCGTCATGCTCAGATCCGACAGATTGCACCCTACCGGGCGGACTAAAACGTCAACCATTTGGTTTTGTCCTTTGCATTTTCATGTTATCTTATCCATTTGCCCCGACATAAAGTCCACCATCTGTTAAAGCCGATGATAAAATCCAATATAGCCGGAATAAAATTCCCCACTTACAATAGAACCATAGAGTGTCAATGAGAGGAGCTAGGTTTTTGATTACGAGAGGGGAATTTTTTATGATCAAAGAGAGGTATAAAAGGGGAATGAGTATTTCCGATATTGCGAGGAAATTGGGGATCGACCGGAAAACCGTCCGAAAATATATTCACTCCCCAAATCCCTCTTCCAAATCCAAGCGAAAACCAAGAAAAAGCAAGTTAGATCCATTTAAGTCACATCTTCAAAAACGAATGTTAGAGGATAGGGTGTTTAATAGCGAAAAGTTATTTTTCGAAATTCGACAACAGGGCTATACCGGGGGAAAGACGATATTAAAGACTATATGAAACCTTTCCGAGAGACAGCGAAAAAGAAATACACCGTTCGCTATGAAACGCTTCCTGGCGAACAAATGCAAGTCGATTGGAAGGAAGTTGGGGAGGTCATGATTGAAGGGAGAAAAGTCAAGTTATCGCTATTTGTGGCCGCGTTAGGCTATTCGCGGATGAAATACGCGGTATTTACGACCAGCCAGGACCAGGAGCACTTAATGGAATGCCTGATTCAAAGTTTCAAGTACTTTGGAGGGATTCCAAAGAAAGTGTTATTTGACAATATGAAGACCGTTACAGACGGGCGGGAGCAAGGAGTGGTGAAATGGAATCAGCGATTTTCCGAATTTGCGAGTTACTACGGATTTATTCCAAAAGTATGCCGGCCCTATCGGGCCCAGACAAAGGGAAAAGTCGAACGAGCCATTCACATCTGAAATGTCTAATACTTTGCATACATCAACAGCAACAAACCATGTTAAACAATATTGTTCTTAATGGATGATCTTGATATTGAAAAACCTTTTGATTCTTCAGATCGCCTCATTGTAGGATTTTCCTCCTTCTTGTCGAAATAAAACGATAGAAGGAGGTACAAAGTCAGTTATGAGCATTTCGAAATTTGAAGACAGCCAAATTGAAGCAATAGCCAAAATTATTGGTGTCACTTCAAAAGGTTTTACCGGCTCCGAAATAACAAGGTTACTAGCTCAAATGGGCATTGAAGATCAGTATCAAAACCAGACTAAATGGAGAAGAATTTATTATTGGTTAAGTCATCTCCAATGCACACAAGATAGCCCAAATCCCATCATTCAATTTATTCAGATTGCGATGGATCCAGCGAGATTTATTGACGATCCTAATCTGTTCAACGGCATGAGAAATAGGTTAAATGCCGTCCTCTTGCTTAACGGTTTGATGATAAATCCTTCTGGAAAAATGGTCAGGACTAGAAAAGCCGAAACTTTAGATGAAGCACATCAACGTGCAAGCGAATTGAGACAAAAACTTACACAACGCACTATACACTCAAACGTGTTAAAGTTTTGTGAAGCAGAATATTTTCAGAAAAACTATTTCCATGCAGTTTTCGAAGCAGTCAAAAGTATTCTTGATCGTCTTAGAGAAATGACTGGTATCGAAGAAGATGGTGTCTCTCTTGTCGTTAGAGTTTTTGATGAAAAAAGGCCGTTGCTGAGTTTTAATAAGTATCAGACATTAAGTGAACGAAATGAATTAATGGGCTTTAAATCTCTAATCATTGGATTAGTTAAAATGGTTAGAAACCCACATGCCCACGAAGCAAAATTGAAATGGGCAATTGAAGAAAAAGATGCTCTAGATGTTTTGACTATGGTGTCTTATGTTCATCGCAAGTTAGATGAATCTGTTAGAACAAATTATTGAATCGAAAATAAATGCTCATGACATACCACATATCCTAAAACCTTACCGTTCATGAATTTTGTAAAGGCATATTCCACTTTCGATACGTAGTCCGTAGCCAATTCTTTATCAACAAAAAGCATTGCACTTCCTTTGTCCAATGAAATGGTCATTTTAGGGTCTGTTTAGATAATAGTTAAGGTGTTTGTATTTTAAAGCGACGATGTAAAACTTATTCTGATGCACTAGAGAAGCCGTTGTTGCCTTGGCGGCTTCTTTTTCAAGATGAGAAACACGCTCTTCTAATTCAGAAAGACGTTGTTCGAGATTCATTTAGCTCACCTCCTTAGGCTGATGATGTTCATTTTGTTCCTTAAAGGAACGTTCGTCTGTCCAACTAAAATCGAGAACCGAAGCAATCTTCTTAGCAACTTTAACAGTCGGTGTCTTTGTCCCATTTTCAATATGAGTGTAATAGCTCCTTGAGATTTCGCAGTTTTCAGCAACTTGACTTTGAGTCATCCTTTTTTTTTCACGTAACTCTTTAAGCCATGTTCTCAATTAATTTCACCACCTTTTGTTCCTTTTGGTAACTTTTGATTTTATTATATGTCCTTAAAGGTAACAATTCAATATTTTTTTATCCTTTTAGGAACATTTTTTAATTCCGCTTTAAAGTTTCTTTCAGTAACATTATAATAATTAATATAATTAGGTAGATTGCGGTGATAGTATGCAAACCTTCGGAGAAAGGTTAAAACATTTACGGGAGAAGAAAAAACAAGAAAACCCAAAGTGGACTCAAGAATATGTCGCTGACCTTGTTGGAGTAGCACGAACAACATATACAGCATATGAACGTGGCACTAAACAGCCTCAATTAGACACGGTAAATAAATTAGCTGATTTATTCGAAGTTAGTGCTGACTATCTCCTCGGCCGCACCGATAACCCAAATCCACCAGATGACGATGATAAAGAATTAGGAACGTTGGCAAAAATCAATCAGCTCATCAAAGAATACGGCATTGAACAAATAGGCTTCTTCGATATTGAGAAGTGGAAAACCCTATCAGAGGAAGAGATCGAGGAAATCATCAAGCACTTCGAGTGGGTTGTTCATAAGGCGAAAGAACGGAATAAAGAAACAACAAAGGCTAAACATCCGGAATAAATTAGATAGTTGCTTTGATGGTATGTATTCGAGGAAAGGTTAAAACACTCTCAAGAAAAAACATCCGGGAGATTATCAATTGAGGAAGGTAATCGAAAACCAAGTAATAAAGAAAAGGAACACGCTATCCAAGGCGTGTCTTCTTTTACCGATGTGTTGTAATATATAGATAATTTTGTTTTTATTTTACTAACTCAACTTTCGCACCTTGAAAATTAGTGCTAAGCCTTGATATGACTAGGATTTCTTATTGAAAAAATCTCGTTCTTGACAGAAAAACACCTTTCTCGTTTGGTAAAATGGAAGTGGCTAGAACTTGCCATCCCAAACAGAAAGGTGCGTAACCCTATGGTACAACACAACTCTCTGTCTGAAAAGGGCGAGGAACGAATTTCGGCTGTATTCTCAACTTTACAAATCGGGCAACTGTTGCGCAAAGCCGGCATTTCCAAGTCGTTCGGATTGTCCAGTCTTGCCATCTTTCGACTAATCTTTACGCTCGTGTTTGAAGGGCGCAATTGGTTTCGTCTTCTGGGCAGCGATCGCCGCGAGTCTTTGCCTGGCAAAGATGTGGTCTATCGGTTTTTAAACCACCCGCGTTTCGCATGGCGACGATTTTTGCATGCCTTGAGTCTGAAGATCGTTCAGCATTTTGATTCCCTGACCTCCCAGTCCCGCGTTCGGGCTTTCATCATCGACGATTCGGTTCTTCGGCGGGATCGCAGCAAGAAAGCCGAGTTACTGGCCCGCGTCTTCGATCATACGACGGGGCGATATACCCGCGGCTACAACATGCTCACGCTCGGATGGTCGGATGGCTTCAGCTTCGCGCCCATCGATTTTGTCATGCTCAGCTCGGCCAAGCTGGCGAATCGCTTTTGCGAGATGAAGGAGCGTTTGTCCAAGCGTACGCAAGGCTACAAACGCCGCATCGAGGCGCTTTCGCGTAAGCCGGATGCGGTTGTGGCTCTGCTCAACCGAGCGATCGCGGCCGGATTCAGCGCTGATGTTGTCCTGATGGACAGCTGGTTTACCCAAGCGCCTCTGTTGCGTGAATTGATGGCGAAAGGTCTGCATGTCATTGGGATGGTCAAGGCGATGAAGCAACGATACCGGTTCGACGGAAAAAGCCTGACGCTCCATGAACTGTATGCCCTTTTGCCAAAACAGAAAAACAAAGAAATCCTTGGCTCGGTCATCGTTCAAACCGCCTGCGGTCTTTCGGTCAAACTGGTCTTTGTGCAAAACCGCAATCGGCGGCGGGATTGGCTGGTTCTGCTCAGCACCGACCTGGCGTTGGAAGATGCCGAGATCGTTCGCATTTACGGCATGCGTTGGAGCATCGAGACCTTCTTCAAATTTGCCAAATCGTATCTGAAGCTGGGGACGGAGTTCCAAGGCCGTTCGTTTGATATGTTGATCAGCCACACCACCATCGTATTTGCGCGCTATCTCGTGATGGAATGGGAGCGTCGTCACGCAAACGATGCGCGGTCGATAGGCGGTCTGTTTTTCCTGTTTTCCGATGAAGTCCAAAACCTGGATCTTAAAACGGCTTTGCAATACCTGATTGCATTTTTCATGGAGTTCACGGAAGCCAAGTCCAAACGGGATCAGTCTGCCGTTTTTCGTCAACTCCAGCATTGGATTTCGAGCTTGCCCAATTATATCAAGGGTTTGTTCGGAAAATTAAGCTGCGAAAGTTGAGTTACTAACAAAATCAATTCTTGAATTGAATAACAACCACAATTATTATGGGGGGATAAAAAAAGATGGCAGAAGGAAAAATTATATCTTTTTTAAACATGAAAGGCGGGGTAGGGAAGACCACTCTGTGTATAGAAATGGCTCTGTTTCTATCTGAATACTATCATGATAAGAAAAACGTCCTTGTAATTGATATTGATCCGCAGTCAAATAGTACACATTCTTTTTATGAAAGATTTGAAATCGTTGATTTAGAAAATCCTCTATTCGATATGAAATCATTACCTTCAATAAATAAGGTCTTTACTAACTCATTTATGAGGGAAACAAAGATAGAAGAAGCGATTTTAGAGTTAACCAAAAACCTCCACTTGTTACCTGGGGATTTAGGAACTGTTTTTATGGATAGGGAAACTTCAACTGGTGCAGCTGAACAAAGATTGTTAAACTTTATAATCGATAATGATTTAAAAAATAAATATGATTACATTTTTATAGATTGCCCACCTACATACTCATTTTACACTGTATCTGCTTTATTAAGTTCTGATTTTTATTTTGTTCCTGTAAAACCGGATGCTTACTCAATATTAGGTTTGGATTTATTGGAAAGAGTAGTGGCCGATTTAAAAAGGGGATATCGATTCATTTTTGATAACAAACCAATTAAAAATCTTGGTGTTATCTTCACTATGGTTGGAGGATCAAATATTACCGGAATTAGAAGGAATATAAACTATATTAAAGAGGCTTTTAAGGATAAAGGTATATATTTCTTTAAAAATGAATTTCGGAGAGTTGATAAATTAGCTACTGGAAAATTATCCACATTTATAATTGATAGAGAAGATGCATCTCTCATAGAAGAATTAAAAGATATTTGCATTGAATTTATGGAAAGAGTGGTGCAGATTAGTGAGGAGTCACCAAATTTATCTTGAAAAAATAAAAAAGTTAGAAAGTATAAAACAAGTCGATTTATTAAGAATGGAGTTATATGCAATTTTTACAGAAATCATACTTTCTAAAGATATTTTTCGTCACAATATCGAACTGACAGGATTTTTAAACAAATTAGGAATTGAATTTAAAGATTATGTGTTTAGAAGTAGAACACTAATAATAGCTCGGACTTTAAGGATTGTAGAAACGTCTGAAAAGGAAAAATTAGATCATTACTCTAATGTTCTAAAATTAATGTTTGTTGAGAAAGAAAATTCTACAAATAAGACTTCTAAAGAAAAGTCCAACAACAACAACTATTTTGAAGATATATTGAAAAAATACAGCAGAAATCGGAAGTGACAGAAATGCAAAGGGACAACGAATTCAAGAGATTTTTAGAATTCGTGAGGGAAAATTTCCCTAATTCATATATTTTAAAAAACACTGAAGAACTTAAATTACTCTTTTATAGAGTACATGAAAATTTCATTGTGTCAGAAATTATAGAAAAGTATCTGAAACATAATTATGAAGGAAAAAGGAACTTCCATATTGAGTTCTTAATCAACTATAAAAATAATTTTAACAGACTTTTGTTAACGGTTCCATTAAATGATTCCCAGATTATTTATTTCAATATGAGAGCAATAATTGAAAATTTACTCAAGTTTCTTTATTCAGTTGACAATAAAATTGATGTACAAAAGGTAAGGAAGACTAGCTATAGACACATAAAAGAGCACCTCTTAAAAACTAATATGTGCCTTAAATCTTTGAATACATTATTCTCATATTATGCAAAGTATTCAAATTTTGTTCATGACCAGAAAGAATTATATGAAAAAGAAATTATATATATTGAAAAAATTTTGCAAAACAAAACAAACTATTTATTGAGCCTATCCGAAAATTTATTAAAAATCATTAATTGTTATTACTCCTTAATCTTTAAAACGTTTAATATAACACAACGTATGTTCTCAAGTTCTGAAAACCTAAGACTAATGAAAAATCTTACGCCTAAGCGATATAATAAGCTTCTTAGTTATATTGAAAACACATAACTTTCTATTGATTTTAATTACCTATAATTTGTAGCCCCTACGCGGGCATTTCTTTTTATTACTAAACCAAACGTTTGTTCCTATAATATCCTTAGGAGGGGGACAATATGGAGCTACGCCGCTATTACACAACCGCATTAGGAGGATTGGGTGACTAGGTTTTATACGAGACAAAAGATTTTTCGTCCAGAAGATATTGGTCACGTATAATTAAGTTCGCAAAATAGAAAGAGGAAAAGCCATCGGTCACTCCGAATAGGTAAGTGTCCAGCAAACCAAAAGGAGTTGAAACCGATGGCTTACCAGAATTCTACCTTATCTTTCGAACAAATGCTACTCCAGTTTATGTCTGAATTGTCCATGCTTCAATGGCTTTGTGAGCAATTGATGGAAGCTGAGGTATCGGCAAAAATTAAAGCGCAAAAGTCAGAACGGACAGATTCACGTCAAGGGTATCGATCAGGTTATCGAGTCCGACGCTTTGACACAAGAATGGGGACGATGTATCTTTTTGTTCCCAAACTCCGAAAAGGAGGTTACGTTCCCTTCTTTGTCACGGAGAAATCACGTGCTGAGGCTGCTCTGATCCAAGTCATCCAGGAAGCCTATATCCAAGGCGTTTCCACAAGGAAGATCAGGAAACTAGCCGGCCGTTTAGGAATTGAATCCATTTCGAGGGGGCAAGTCTCTCAGATTACCCGTGAATGAAACGATCAAGTGGAAGCCTTTAGAAACCGCCCCTTAAAAAAGGCCTATCCTGTCTTATGGGTGGATGCCCTCTATGAGAAAATTCGATACGACCATCGCATTGTAAATATGGCCATTCAAGTGGTCATTGGCATGGATGAAGAAGGAAAACGGGATATTTTAGCCGTCCAACCCATGCAAGAAGAGTCAGAAGCGACCTATAAAAGCTTGTTTAGAGGGGTTGAGGACGTTTGGCTTGTGGTATCAGATGCCCATAAAGGGCTGGCCAAAGCTATTAAAGAGTCCTTTATCGGTTGCTCATGGCAACGATGCAAGGTTCATTTCATGCGAAATATTTTAGCTCATCTTCCAAGCCGGGAAAAAGAAAGTTTTG
>Ga0310836_100829_pt1 | contig 21116 bp, 14 predicted proteins | sample SM_ome_4_FD_201310 | JGI IMG/M metagenome (GOLD analysis project Ga0310836, IMG submission 201310) | Sorghum-adapted microbial communities enriched on stacked mutant (SM) sorghum from Joint BioEnergy Institute, Emeryville, California... ... | reverse complement strand
CGGGGTGGAAGCGCGGCAACGCGTGAAGCTGACGAATACTAATCGGTCGAGGGCTTATCCTAAAAAGCACCCCACAAAGTGACGCTTCGCTTCGAAGCGCAGTCCGATTACTTTGCGGGGGCCCCGGTAACGGGATCAGCTTGAACATTTCATTCGCATCCGGTTTTCAGGGCGCAAATTTTCCTGTATAATGGAATACACCCCCTCATTCCCCGATAGCTCAGTCGGTAGAGCACTCGGCTGTTAACCGAGTTGTCACAGGTTCGAGTCCTGTTCGGGGAGCCACTTGCTCTCATAGCTCAGTTGGTAGAGTGCATCCATGGTAAGGATGAGGTCACCGGTTCGATCCCGGTTGAGAGCTCCAGCTTTTTTTCTCCTTCTCTTTGTGGCCCGTTGGTCAAGGGGTTAAGACACCTCCCTTTCACGGAGGTAACAGGGGTTCGAATCCCCTACGGGTCACCAACTTTTTTTTTGCCCCGCTGCTTACATGCAGCGTTCTTCGCTGGGGATTAGCCAAGCGGTAAGGCAACGGACTTTGACTCCGTCATTCCTAGGTTCGAATCCTAGATCCCCAGCCACGTCTTGAGCCATTAGCTCAGTTGGTAGAGCACCTGACTTTTAATCAGGGTGTCGTAGGTTCGAGTCCTACATGGCTCACCATCAGCCCGTGCGCGTATGGCGGAATTGGCAGACGCACTGGATTTAGGTTCCAGCGGGCAACCGTGGGGGTTCAAGTCCCTCTACGCGCACCATCTGCCTATCCGCTTGTGTGCGCGAACACGTGGACTGCGATCGCGGCGGCAGTCGACCAACAATTTGCAATCGGCCTGAAAACCTGCTATAGTACTTGTTGCCGCCTTCGAACAGCGACATCGACCCGAATGGCAGCATCAATCTGCGGACGTGGCTCAGCGGTAGAGCATCGCCTTGCCAAGGCGAGGGTCGCGGGTTCGATTCCCGTCGTCCGCTCCATTTGTTTTTGTGCCCATAGCTCAGCCGGATAGAGCGTTTGACTACGAATCAAAAGGTCGGGAGTTCGAATCTCTCTGGGCACGCCACTTTTCCGCGGGTGTAGTTCAATGGTAGAACTCCAGCCTTCCAAGCTGGTAGCGTGGGTTCGATTCCCATCACCCGCTCCATCTTCGCAACGCAAACTCCTTACAACGGTAAGGAGTTTTTTTTGTTGTATGAATTCCGAAGGCGATACACCTGTCGTTTGCTTGAACACTCTGCTGAAATAGGAAACATCGCTGTACCCCAGAAATTCCGCCAGTTCGGCAACGGTCAACCGGGATTCTTCCAGCATATAAAGGGCTGTTTTGACGCGAACCGCATGCACATATTCGCTGATCGTCCGGCCGGTAATTTTTTTGAACAATGTTGCCGTGTAGTTGGGGCTTTTGCGTACCGCACGTTTTGCGGAAGCTGTGCCTGATGCGCGGGGTCATTCCCGTGTTGGGAAGTGAAGCGGCGTCAACGGACGAATGGATCGAGTCCGCGAACGCGTACGGTTGCACTTCGGGATGGCTGAACGACAAAGATTATGTGGTGATAGCGGCAGGCTTATCCATCGGCCGTTCCGGGGCACCAATCTGATGAAAATTCGGCAAATCCACGCGGCTGACGGAACCGACCGCGAGCATCCTGTCCGCCGGTCCGGAAGCGCGGGGAGCATGGCTTGAGCGTCATCGAACGACAAAAGTCCCTTGTTTCGCGGGGGCTTTTTTGCGCCAGATGGCTTCATCGGGAGCGGGTTTTGTTGTATGATAGAGAGAGTGAGTTTTATCCGGTTTCTGCGCGTGCGGCGCAGTGCGCGTGAACAGTCAGGAGGAAAGGTATGTCCGATCAAGCCGCAACCCAAACGGCTCCCGGCCGCCCGCAGGTCAGCAGCCTGCTCAGGCGGGATGTCCGCTACCTGGGCAACATATTGGGTGAAGTGCTCGTGCACCAGGGCGGTCAGCAGTTGCTCGAAGTCGTCGAACGGATCCGCGAAATGAGCAAGACGCTCCGCGCGTCGTTCGACCCGAAGCTGCACGGGGAGTTCAAACAGCTCGTGGAATCGCTCAGTCCGGAGATTCGGCATCAGGTGATCCGGGCGTTCGCGATTTATTTTCAGCTTGTCAACATTGCGGAGCAGATTCACCGGATCCGGCGCAAGCGGGATTACGAGCGTTCGGCGGGCGCCGCCGTGCAGCCGGGCTCCATCGAGAGCGCGGTGAAGGATCTGAAGGAACGGGGCGTTCCGGTGGAGACCGTCCGGGAGATGCTTTCCGGCATCTCGCTGGAGCTCGTCATGACCGCGCACCCGACGGAAGCGACCCGGCGCGCCGTGCTCGACATCCACAAGCGGATGGCCGGCGACGTGCTGGAGCTCGACAATCCGACGCTGACGAACCGCGAGCGCGAGCGGCTCAGGGACAAACTGCTGAACGAGGTGCTGACGCTCTGGCAGACGGACGAGCTGCGCAGCCGCAAGCCGACCGTCCTCGACGAGGTGCAGAACGGGCTGTTCTATTTCGACCAGACGCTGTTCGATGTACTGCCCGACGTCTACGAGGAGCTGGAGCGCTGTCTGGACAAATACTATCCGGGCGAACATTGGCATGTGCCCACGTATCTCCGCTTCGGTTCGTGGATCGGCGGCGACCGCGACGGCAACCCGTCCTGCACGTCGGAGGTCACGTGGGAGACGTTCAACCGCCATCGGCAGCTTACGGTGTCGAAGTACCGGACGGAGCTGCGCAAACTGATGTCGCTGCTCAGCTTCAGCACGAGCATCGTGAAGGTGTCCGACGAGCTGATCGAGTCGATCCGCCGCGACTGCGAGTCGATCGGCGATCTGGCGAACCTGGACCGGTGGCGCAATGACAAGGAGCCGTACCGGATCAAGATCGGCTATATGCTGCAGAAGCTGGCGAACATGAAGCGCGAGGATCTGAAGGGCACGCCGGCCCGCTACAACAGCGCGGATGAACTGAAGCTGGATCTGAAGATCATCGACCGGAGCCTCCGGTACCATTTCGCCGACTATGTCGCCGATACCCATATCCGCAAGCTGATCCGCCAGGTCGAGCTGTTCGGCTTCCATTTGACGACGCTCGACATCCGCCAGCACAGCAAGGAGCATGAGAGCGCGATCGCGGAGATTCTGGCGAAGATGAAGATTACGCCGGATTATTCGGCCCTCTCCGAAGCGGAGAAGATCCGGCTGCTGGATGAGCTGCTGAACGATCCGCGGCCGCTGACGTCGCCGCATATCGAATATTCGGATTCGACCCGGGAATGTCTGGACGTGTTCCACACCGTTTACCGCGCGCAGAAGGAGTTCGGCACGGACTGCGTGCGCAGCTACCTGATCAGCATGACGCAGGGCGCGAGCGACATGCTCGAAGTGCTGCTGTTCGCGAAGGAAGTCGGCCTGTTCCGCCGGGACGAGGAGGGCAAGGTCGTCTGCACGCTGCAGCCGGTGCCGCTGTTCGAGACGATCGACGACTTGCACGCCGCTCCGGGCATCATGCGGCGCGTGCTCGAGTTGCCGATCTACCGCGCGTCGGTCGGGGCGATGGGCGAGCTGCAGGAGATCATGCTCGGCTACTCGGACAGCAACAAGGACGGCGGCGTCGTGACGGCGAACTGGGAGCTGCGCGTCGCGCTGAACGAGATTACGGAGACGGCCGGCCGCTACGGCGTGAAGCTGAAGTTCTTCCACGGCCGGGGAGGCGCGCTCGGACGCGGCGGGATGCCGCTCAATTACAGCATTCTCGCGCAACCGCCGCATACGATCGGCGGCGGCATCAAGATTACCGAGCAGGGCGAAGTGCTCTCGTCCCGCTACGCGATGCAGGGCATCGCCTACCGCAGCCTCGAGCAGGCGACGAGCGCGCTGATTACGGCGGCGCGGCTGGCTAAATATCCCGAGCAGAGCCACGACAAGAACGCGGAGTACGAATCGATCGCGAAGGAGCTGTCGGAACGGGCGCTGAAGAAGTATCAGGATCTCATTTTCCGCGATCCGGACTTCCTGACGTTCTTCAAGGAGTCGACGCCGCTGAACGAGATCGGCGAGCTGAACATCGGCTCGCGGCCGTCGAAGCGGAAGAACAGCGACCGGTTCGAAGATTTGCGCGCCATTCCGTGGGTGTTCGCCTGGACGCAGAGCCGTTTCCTGCTGCCGGCCTGGTACGCGGCGGGCACGGCGATGGCGGAGTATGTCGGTGACGACGGGGCGAAGCTGGAGAAGCTGCGCCGCGCCTACGTGGAGTTTCCGTTCTTCCGCACGCTGGTCGACAATCTGCAGATGGCGCTCGCCAAGGCCGACATGCACATCGCGAAAGAATACGCCGGCATGATCAAGGATCCGGCCATCCGGGACCGCATCTTCGGCATGATCGAACGGGAGTATGAGCTGACGACCGAGATGATTCTGCGCGTGACCGGACAGAACGAGATCCTGGACAACGTGCCGATCATCCAGGAGTCGATCCGGCTGCGCAATCCGTACGTCGATCCGCTCAGCTATCTTCAGGTGCAGCTCTTGACCGAACTGCGCGCGCTCCGCGCCCGCGGGGAAGACGACGCGGATCTGCTGCGCGAAGTGCTGCTGACGATCAACGGCATCGCGGCCGGTCTCCGGAATACGGGTTGATGCGGCCCGCACACAGCCGTCTCGGAAATGCCGGTTGGAAGGCAGGGAGCAAGGAATCGTGATACCGATCGAAGCGCGCCTGGCGCGCAAAGCGCTGAAAGGCGATCAGCAGGCGTTCGCCGAGATCGTCGGACTCTATCAGGACAAGCTGTATCATATGGCCTTCCGGATGCTCGGCAGCCGCCAGGAGGCGGAGGATGTCGTACAGGAAGCGTTCCTGCGCGTCTACCGCAATCTGGACCGGTACGACGAGGGGCTGAAGTTCTCGACGTGGATCTACCGGATCGCGACGAACCTGTGCATCGACCGGCTGCGGAAGCGCAAGGCGACCTATTCGCTCGACGCCGAATCCGCCGAACACGAGGGGCTGGACGGCTATGCGGTCATCCCGAGCGACGACCGGACGCCGGAGAGCGAGATGCTGCTGTCGGAGACGCAGCGAATCGTCCGCCAGGCGATCGAGACGCTGCCGGCAAAATACAAGTCCGTGATGGTGCTCCGTTATTTGCACGACCTGTCGCTGCAGGAGATCGGCGAAGTGCTCGACATGCCGGTGACAACGGTGAAGACGCGGGTGCATCGGGGCAGGGAGTTTCTGCGGAAGAAGCTGGAGCGCAAGCTGTAAGCGGCGCCGACGCCCGCTCCGGGACAAATTTTTGAAACCTCGCCCTGACCGGAACGTATGGTATAGAACAACATGCAATCTTGCGGTGAACTCAAAAGGAAGGGACTGGCCATGAATTGCGCGCAAGCCTCCAGACTCATGCATGAGTATTTCGATGGCGATCTGGCGCATGAGGATGCGGCCAAGCTGAAAGCGCATCTCGGCGGCTGTCCGGCATGTCAGGAACATTTTAACGAATATGAGCGGATCGAAGGCTGCCTGCACATGGCGCTTGCCGCGCCCGCCGGGCGCGATGAAGGCGACCGGGCCGCCCTGACGGACCGCATTCTGAAGCATTTGCCCGGGCGGCGAAGCAGACGGATCGCGCGGTGGCTGCGGCAATATCCGGGCGTCACGGTGGCGGCCATGCTCGGCCTCGTTCTGCTCGCCGGCTTCATCGCTTCGTGGGAACAGGACCGGGAGCTGGTCGTCAGGGGCAGCGACCTGTCGGAGATCGTCATCGAAGGGAACCGGGTGGTCGTCCCGGAAGGCGTGCGGATCGACGGGGATCTGATCATCGAGAACGGCGAGGCGGTTGTAAACGGCGAGATTCGCGGGAATTTGACGGTGATCGACGGATCGGTCAACATGGCTTCGACGGCGAAGGTGATCGGCGAAGCGCGGGAGATCAACCAGGCGCTCGACTGGCTCTGGTACAAGCTGAGAAGCACGGTCATCGATCTTGCATCATGACGAAGGGAGCGCCCTCCGCCAGCGGAGGGCACTTTTTTTGACAAGTTGGAGGATTTCCGTTACGTTATCTAGAAATCCTATAAGTTGAAGCAGACGATCGGAGCGGGCTTGTGTTCGGTTCGCAGGGGGCGGATCCGTGAGTTATTTTCAGGACATGACATGGAACGATTGGATCAAGGATATCATCGATATTGCCATCGTCAGCTTTATTATCTACCAGCTCATCATGATCGTACGCGGCACGCGGGCCGTCCAACTGCTCAAAGGGATCCTCGTCCTCGTCGCGACATGGGCTGTCAGCACCTGGTTCAATCTGTACACGCTGAAATGGCTCATGAATCAAATGTTCACGTTCGGGGTCGTCTCCGTGCTGATCATCTTCCAGCCGGAGCTGCGCCGGGCGCTGGAGCAGCTTGGCCGGGGCAAAATTTTCGCGCGGTCGACGCTGGTGAACCGCGATGTGACGGATCAAATCGGCGAAGTGATTAAGGCCGTTAATTATTTGGCGCGTCGAAAGATCGGGGCGTTAATCGTTTTCGAGCGCGAGACGGGGCTGACCGAGTATACCGAGTCCGGCACGATGCTGGAGGCGCGGATCAGTTCCGAACTGCTGGTCAACCTGTTCACGCCGAACACGCCGCTACACGACGGCGCCGTCGTCATCCGCGGAGGCCAGGTGGCGGCCGCGGGCTGCTATTTGCCGCTGTCGGAGAACCCGTTCATCAGCAAGGAACTCGGCACCCGGCACCGCGCCGGCATCGGGCTGACGGAAGTGACCGACGCGGTGGCGATCATCGTCTCGGAGGAGACGGGGCAGGTCTCGCTGTCGGTCGGGGGCATGATCGTCCGCGACATCAATGAGGAGTCGCTCATCTCCAAGCTGTTCCAGGAGCTCACGCCGCGCCAGGCGGTGGAGAAACGCCGTTCGAAGCTCGCCTTCTGGAACCGGAAGGAGGATTCCTCGAATGGATAGATGGCTCAGTCACCCGACATCGCTCAAGATCATCTCGGTCGTGATCGGCGTTCTGCTGTTCGCCGTCGTCCATTTCGATCCCGAATCGACGCCGAATCAGGTGGCGTCCACGATCGACACGCGCGAATTCACGGCGGTGAAAGTCGGCACGCGCGGCCTCGATCCGGAGACGCAATATTTGCGTTCGATCGAGCCAAGCACGGTGCAACTGCTCGTCGAAGGGCGGCTCGCCGATCTGATGTCGACGGTGCCCGATGTGTGGGTGGACGTTTCGGGTCTCGGCGAAGGCGTGCATGATCTCGTCGTCCGGTACGACATTCCGGGCCGCGTCCAGTTGCGCCAGATGACGCCGACGCGCGTCAAGGTGGACATCGTGCCGGTGCAGGCGAAGGAATTCGAGGCGGTCATCCGGGTCGAGGGGACCCCCGCGAACGGCTACAAGGTCGCCGATCCGATCGTGAAGCCGAACAACCGGGTGTTCGTGCAGATGCCGAAGGATCAATTGAACGCCGTCGCCTACGTCGGCGCGGTGATCAACGTCGAAGGCGTCGAAGCGAACGTGGTTGAGCAGAAAGTGCGGCTTGCCGCATACGATATGAACGGCAACGAGATTGAAGGCGCCGTGCTCAGTCCGAACGTGGTCGAGGTGGAAGTGCCGATCACGAAGCCGTACAAGAAGCTGCCGCTTCAGATCAACTTCACCGGACGGCTGCCGGTCGGCATGAGCATCGCGTCGTTCAAGCCGTCGACGGACACGGTCACCGTGTACGGGCCGCAGGAGACGCTCGATCGGATGGAGTTCTTCGACGGCGTGGAGCTGAATCTGTCGACGGTGCGGCGCTCGGGCACGGTTACGCTGCCTCTTAATCCGGGCCGCGATCTGGCGCAGATCGAGCCGAAGCAGATCGACATCGCGATCGAGCTCGAACCTTCCGAGACGATCACGCTGCCGCAGATCGCGATCGCGACGGCCGGCCTCGCCGATGGGATGAAGGCGCGGTTCCTGATGCCGGAGGAAGGCACCGTCGATCTGAACGTGACGGGAGCGCCCAGCGTGCTGGCCGATCTGACGGCGAAGGACGTGCAGGTGATCGCCGATCTGAACGGGCTGCCGACGGGCACGCACACGGTCGTGCTCGACGTGCATCTGCCGCAGTTCGTCGCGCAGTCGTTCCCGCAGCGGCTGACGGCGACCGTGGTGATCACCGACGGCACGGAGGAAGAGGCGGACGGCGAAAACGGGTAGTCCGGGATTCGGGCGGCCGGGCGGATGGTCCGGCCGCGGCGATTCCCGGCCATCAGCCCGCGGCCTCCAAGCATGACGGGGAGAAGGAGACAGGGACGAGTCTATGGGGAAATATTTCGGTACGGACGGCGTGCGCGGCGTCGCGAATCGCGAGCTGACGCCCGAACTTGCGTACAAAATCGGCCGCTGCGGCGGCTATGTGCTGGCGGGCAAGGCGGCCAGGCCGAAGGTCGTCATCGGCATGGACACGCGCATCTCGGGGCCGATGCTCGAGGCGGCGCTGACCGCGGGGCTGCTCTCGATCGGCGCGGACGTCATCCGGCTTGGCGTCGTGACGACGCCGGCCGTAGCGTTCCTGACGCGGCTGCTTGACGCCGACGCGGGCGTCATGATCTCGGCGTCGCACAATCCGGTGGCGGACAACGGGATCAAGTTCTTCGGCGCGGACGGCTACAAGCTGTCCGACGAGACGGAGCTTAAGATCGAGCGACTGCTCGACGCCGAACGGGATGAGCTGCCCCGCCCGGAAGGCGGCGGCATCGGCACCGTGGCGACGGACGAAGCGACGAAGTATCGCTATCTCGAATATCTCAAGACGACGGTGAAGCATTCGTTCGCGGGGCTGCGCATCGTCATGGACTGCGCGCACGGCGCGGCCTACGAGCTGGCGCCGCGCATTTTCCGCGAGCTGGGCGCGGAGGTGATCGCGATCGGCGTCGAGCCCGACGGGCTGAACATCAACGACGGCGTCGGGTCGACGCATCCGGAGCATCTGATCGCCCAGGTGAAGGCGCACGGCGCGGATCTGGGGCTCTCCTACGACGGCGACGCGGACCGGCTGATCGCGGTCGACGAGACCGGCGCCGAAGTGGATGGCGATTTCATCCTGCTCATCTGCGGCGAGGCGATGCGGCGGGCCGGGCGTCTCAGCCATGACACGATCGTCACGACGGTAATGGCGAACATCGGGTTTTTCAAGGCGGCCGAGACGCTCGGCCTCAGGACGGCCCGCACGGCGGTCGGCGACCGTTACGTGATGGAGGAGATGCGCCGCGGCGGGTTCAATCTGGGCGGGGAGCAGTCCGGGCATGTCATTTTCCTCGATTACAATACGACGGGGGACGGCATTCTCACTTCGCTGCAGCTCGTCGATACGCTCATCGCATCCGGCAAAAAGCTGAGCGAACTGAAGACGGTCATGCGGAAATTTCCCCAGGTGCTCGTCAACGTGCGGGTTGCGGACAAGAGCAGGTTCAAGGAGAGCGAAGCGATCGCGCGGGCTGTGGCGGCGGCCGAGTCGGAGCTCGGCGACAGCGGACGGGTGCTCGTCCGGCCGTCGGGGACGGAATCGCTCATCCGCGTCATGGCGGAAGGGCCGGACGAAGCGCAGGTGGCCGCCCATGTCGAACGGATCGCGGCCGTGGTGAAAGCGGAATTGGGATAGGAAAGACGGAAGGAAGCGGCCGGAACTCCCCTTGGAGTCCACCGGCTGCTTTTTCTGTATTTCTGTAAAGTTCATGCTATAACATGTGTCAATCGTCTGTGAAAATGTCACCAATGGGGCCAGTTGCATCGTCGATAACAGCAACAACATTTTTGATAGAACAGGTTGACATTATTTTGCGTTTTTTTATAATATCTTTGGAACCGGTTTCATAAACCGATTTCATAAACCGTTTCCGTAAACCGGTTTCATCATATGAAAAGGTGAGGGCATATGCCATCGAAGTCCAAAAAACCGACGATCGACGATGTGGCCCGCGCAGCCGGCGTCTCAAAGACGACAATCTCGCGGTATCTGAGCGGTCAATTCGATTCCATCGCCGAGCCAACGCGTGAGCAGATCAAAAAGGCGATCGAAGCCCTCAACTACCGGCCCAATCGAATGGCCCGGGGGTTGAAGCGCGATCGCAGTTATTTGATCGGGTTCGTTATGGCGGATATCATGAATCCATATTTTACCGCCATTATGCGCGGAGCTGAAGATATATGCCGAAAGCACGGATACAATCTGCTTGTATGCAATACCGATAACGATCCGGGGCAGGAAAAATATTATATCGATTTGTTGCAGGCACACCGGATCGACGGGCTTCTGATCAACACGACGGGTTACAACAACGAGATTTTGAGTGAGCTGTCCAAAGATTACACTTCCGTTGTGCTCGTGGACCGCAGGGTGCCCGAACTCGGCTTTGATATGATCGGTACGGATAATGTGCAGGCGATGGAAGATGCGATGCGTTTTCTGTTCGACCTCGGGTATGAACGGATCGCCTATTTCAGCGAACCGTTGGGACATACGAGCACACGGCTGGAGCGGGCGAGAAAATTCGTCGAGATTACCGAACGCCATGGCCATCCAAGTGTAAACGACTTATACGAGGTCGATCTGCAAGTTCCCGGACAATTGGAGCAGAAGCTGGAGGAGTTTCTGGAAAGTTCGAAGGGACGTTTTCGGGCCATTTTTACGGGGAACGCGGTCATGCTGTTGAAAGTGACCACCGCGTTGCAACATCAAGGGGTACGCGTCCCGGAAGATTTGTCGATTATCAGTTTCGACGATCCCGAGTGGGCACAACTCGTCGTATCCGGCATTACAACGATTGCGCAGCCGACTTATCAGATCGGCGTACAGGCGATGGAACTTGTGCTGAAACGGATCGAAGGTTCCAGGGAACCGGCGCAGACCATCCAATTGCCGGCGCGGCTTATTGCCAGAAATTCGACGCCAAAGAAGGGTTAGGGATCGAAAACGCGCAGTTATCCAATTCAAACAGGCGATGACCATCCCATTGCGGGTCCTGTTTTGTACGGGACATTTTCTTTCCAAATCTATGGAACCGATTCCATAAAAATACGAGTGAAAAGAAGTATGTTCCCGTACAAAGCATCAAGAATGGAAGCGCTTTACGTTAACGCTGTCAAAATGGCAACACGATATCGGCCATGCGGCAAAGGGAAGCGCAGACGAAATGCGAAAGCGGAATGGCACAGGAGAAGCGCAAGGGAAGGGTCGTGCGATGCATGATGCGCCGGGCTTGAATTTTGAACAAATGGAGGGGTGGTCTGCATGCAATCGCAACCATGGACACCGACGAAGGATGGTTTGAATCGGAAGGGAAGCCTGCTCTCCTGGCTGGATGAGCGAATCCGCATCCTGCTGTTGGCACCGGCATTTCTCGTCATGTTGCTCGTATTTCTGTATCCGATCCTGTATACGGTCTATTTGAGCGTCCACGATTGGACCCTGTTCACGATGCAAGATCCCCCCTTCATCGGCTTCAAACATATTCTGGAGGTGCTCAGTGACACCACGTTCCACCGTTCGCTGCTGCGGTCTGCCATCTATGTCTGCGCCGGCGTCGGTCTCCAGTTGGTGCTCGGCTTCACGCTCGCGCTTGCGGTGGATCGCATTCGGCGCGGGCAGGGACTGCTCACGACGCTGTTTGTCTTCCCGATGATGGTGACGCCCGTTGTGGTCGGCTTGATGTGGAAATTCATTTTCGACTACAACTTCGGAATCTTCAACTACACGCTGACGCTGTTCGGTCTTGAGAAAATGGCCGTGCTCAACACGAGTTCGACCGCGCTTGCGGCGCTGATCTTCGTCGACACGTGGCAATGGACGCCGTTCATGTTCATCGTGCTGTTGGCCGGTCTGAGATCGCTGCCGACCGAACCGTTCGAAGCGGCGGATATCGACGGAGCTTCCGCGTGGCAGAAGTTGCGGAATATCACCTTGCCGCTGCTCAAATCGGTCATGATCGTCTGCCTGGTGATGCGGGCCGCGGGAGCGATCAAAGTGTTCGACCAGATCTATGTGCTCACGGGCGGCGGTCCCGGAACGTCAACGGAAACGTTCTCCATTCTGCTCCACCGGAAAGCATTCGCCGAATTCAACTTCGGCTACTCGTCAGCGCTTGCCATCGTTCTCGCGATCATCGTCGGCATCATCTGCTGGTTCGCCGTACGGTCGCTGTATTCGGAAAAACAGGGGGCAACCATCATGAGAAGCAACAGGAACCATCCGCTGCTGTACGTTTATGTGTATGGTGCGCTGGTCATCTTTCTGTTCCCCATCTTCTGGGTCATGTTTACGTCGATCAAGACGCCGACGCAGGCTTTCCAAATTCCGCCGGTCTGGTTCTTCAGTCCTTCGCTTGAAAATTACAGGGAAGTGTTTCGCACGCAGCCGTTCAGCGAATATTTGATCAACTCGCTGATTACGACCGTCGTGTCCACACTGCTTGCGCTGGTGATCGGCACGCTCGCGGGGTACAGCCTGGCCCGTTTTCGCATCAAGGGGCAACGGGTGATCACGTTCTCGGTATTTTTCACAAAAATATTACCGCCGATCGTGCTCGTCGAACCGTTCTTCGTCCTGTTCCAACAACTCGGCAGCACCGATTCATTGTTTTCGCTGATCGTATCGTACACGACATTCAATCTTCCGTTTGTCATTTGGCTCATGTGGGGCTTCCTGAAAGAACTTCCGGAAAGTCTCGAGGAAGCGGCGATCATCGACGGGACTACGCGCTTCGGAGCGATGGTGGCGGGTTGTGCTGCCGCTTGCCAAGCCCGGACTTCCCGTATCCGCCATCTTCACCGCCATGAACTGCTGGAACGAATTTCTGTTTGCGCTTAACTTGACGAGCGTCAAGGCGATGACGCTTCCCGTCATGGCAGCCAACTTTGTCACGCAGGAAGCGATTCTGTGGGGGCCCGTTACGGCGACGGGGACGATGTTGACGAACCTTCCGGAATGGCCGCTCATTCACGAGTTCATCACGGATGCGATTACCGCAGCGCTCGCCGGCGAGAAGACGACGGAAGCCGCGCTGGAGGAAGCGGACAAGAACATTGCCAATCTGCTTGAAACGAGAGGCTATTACAACTAACCAAGAGAAAAAGCGTGGTGGCAACATGAAAAACCCGAAAGTAATGACCGCGGAAGAAGCCGTACTGCATATTCAGGACAGGGGTACGGTTGCCATCGGTGGATCGGGAGGAGGCATCGCTGAACCGACGGATCTGATTAAAGCGTTGGAGAAACGTTTTCTGGAAACAGCCGGCCCACGAGACCTTACGATCATCCATGTTACCGGACTTGGTGACCGCGCCGAAGGCGGACTGTGCCATCTTGCCCATGAGGGATTGGTGAAACGCAACATCGGGGGTCACTACGATTACATTCCCAAAATGGCGCAGCTGGCCAGTGAAAACAAGATTGAAGCCTGCAATTTGCCCCAGGGCGTGCTGTCACAGTTGTTTCGGGAAACGGCGGCCAGGCGGCCGGGGCTTATTACCCACGTCGGGTTGAGAACGTTCGTGGATCCGAGGCTCGAGGGCGGCAAACTGAACGAGATCACCAGGGAAGATATCGTGAAAGTGGTCGAGTTTGAAGGGCAGGAGAAGCTGTTCTACCGGTCTTATGACTGCAACTATGCCTTTCTTCGCGGAACGTCCGCGGACGAGGACGGCAACATATCGATGGAAGAGGAGGCGGCGTTGCTTGACAACCTGGCGATCGCCCAGGCGGTGCACAACAACGGGGGCAAGGTGTTCGTCCAGGTAAAACGGCTCGTGCAGCGCCACACGCTGCATCCGAAGTCGATTCGCATCCCCGGTATTCTCGTGGACGGGATTATCGTCAGTCCGCTTCAAACCCAGACGGTGTTGAGCGATTACAACCCGGCCTATTCCGGAGATATCCGGATTCCGTTGGCGGAAATTCCTCCGCTTCCGTTCAGTGAGAGGAAGATTATCGCCATGCGGGCGGCGATGGAGATTCCCGGGAAGCGGGTGGTCAATCTGGGGGTTGGCATTTCCGGTCTGGTCGGCATCGCAGCCAAAGAAATGAACCTTGCAACCGACTTCGAATTTGTCGTTGAGCAAGGTGTCATCGGCGGAGTTCCCGCGGGCGGCATCGAATTCGGAACGGCATCCAATCCGACGGCGATTATTGACAGTCCTTCGCAGTTTGACTTCTTTGACGGCGGTGGACTGGAGCTGGCCTGCCTTGGCATGGCGCAGGTGGATATTCAAGGAAACGTCAACGTGAGCAAGCTGGGCAAACGGATTTTCGGCTGCGGCGGTTTCATCAATATCGCGCAAAACGCCAAGCAGATTGTGTTCTGCGGCACGTTCACGGCGGGCGGACTGAAATATTCGGTCAAAGACGGCAAGCTGACCATTGTGGAAGAAGGCAAGTATAAAAAGTTCGTCCGCCGGGTGGATCAGATCACGTTTTCCGCCCAGTATGCGCGCGAAACCGGACAACGCGTCATGTACGTAACGGAGAGGGCGGTGTTCTCCCTGGGGGAAAACGGGCTTGTACTCGAGGAAATTGCACCGGGAGTCGATCTCGAAAAGGATATCCTTTCCCATATGGATGCTGCCCCCATGATCTCTCCCGATCTGAAGGAGATGGATGCGCGGTTGTTCCAGGGGGTATAACCCCTGGAACACCGCCCAACTTGGATGGAACGGAGGGGTTCGGAATGGGTCCGTACGAGACGATTCAGTGTGTGAGGACCGCCGGGTTGGGATGGATTTATTTGAACCGCCCGGATAAATACAATGCATTCGACGAGACGATCATGGCAGAGATTGCGGACGCGCTGGAGGTTTACAGAACCGATGCCGAAACGCGGGTCGTCATATTCAAGGGAAACGGCAAAAACTTCGCCTCCGGGGCGGACATCGCGGAGTTGCGGCGAATGACGCCGGCGGACGCGCTGTTTCCGAGCATGCAGTCGCTGTATGACAAGATCTATCATTATCCCAAGCCGACGATTGCCGCTATTCACGGCTATACGCTTGGCGGCGGGATGGAACTGGCGACCGCGTGCGACATCCGCATTGCGGCGGAGAACGCCAGGTTCGGACTGCCCGAATGCAAGCTCGGCGTCATGCCGGGGGCGGGCGGTACCCATCGCCTTGTGCGCCTTCTGGGAGAGGCGAAAGTGAAGGAATTGGTGCTTCTGGGTGATTTCATGAATGCTCAGGAGGCGCTTGCAAGCGGATTTGTGACTTCCGTCGTTCCGCCGGATGAACTGGAACATGCGGCTGCCGAAGCGGGCCGGAAGATCATCGAGAAAGCACCGCTTGCCCTTCGCCTTGCGAAAATGGCCATCCAGCGCAGTCAGGAAGCGCCGCTGGAAGTCGGTCAACTCATGGAGAACACGATGCAGGCGTTTCTGTTCTCGTCCGCGGACAAGAAGGAAGGCGTTGCGGCTTTCCTGGAGAAGAGGAAACCGAATTTCCAGGGGAAATAACGCATCGACTGGAGGGAGCGCATTGCAAATTGATGAGGCGATCACTTCGCGTGAAATAGACGATCTGCTTTCCCCCTATTTTGAACGATCGGGACGAAAACTGGATTCGATCTTTGCAACATGGAGACCGGAAAGCGGCACCCCGGTGTTTACCGCGGGCGGGCGTTATACATCGCAAAGCTGGACGGAATGGACGCAAGGTTTCATGTTCGGCTGGGCGCTCTTGCAGTTCGAAGCAACCGGCGACGAACGCTATCTGGAAATGGGGCGGAACGGGATTGTCCGGCATATGGCTTCCCACGTAACCCATATCGGCGTGCACGATCACGGTTTCAACAATGTGTCGACGTACGGCAATTAGCGGCGGATGATGCTGGAAGGGCTCATTCCTCACAACGAATGGGAGCTGCATTTTTACGAGATGGCGCTCAAAGCATCCGGAGCGGTGCAGGCGAGCCGCTGGACTACGCTGGCTGACGGAACGGGGTATATCTACTCCTTCAATGGCCCCCATTCCCTCTTCATCGATACGATCCGGTCACTGCGCTCGTTGATGATCGCCCATGAACTCGACCACGTGTTGATGGGGGAAGGCGACCGGCCGGTCAGTATGCTGGAGAGGATCGTCCACCATGCCGTCAATACTGTTCGCTATAATATTTATTATGGCGAGGGACGCGACGCGTATGATGTTCGGGGACGGGTCGCCCATGAGGCGATTTTCAACATGAACAACGGCCTCTTCCGGTGTCCGAATTCCCAGCAGGGTTACTCCCCGTTCTCGACGTGGACGCGCGGGCTCGCCTGGGCGATGCTTGGGGTGGCTGAACTGATCGAGTTTTTCTCACGCATCCCGCGTGAAGCGTTGGAGCCGTGGGGCGGATTCGATGCAATTTACGGACAGATGCTGAAAGCGGCGAAGGCGACGGCTGATTTCTACATCGACAATACCGCACTTGACGGGGTGCCCTATTGGGATACCGGCGCGCCGGGGTTGGTGAGCCTGGGGGACTGGAGGGCAAGACCTGCTGATCCGTACAACGATCACGAGCCGGTGGACAGCTCGGCGGCGGCCATTGCGGCACAGGCATTGCTGAAAATCGGGCGTCATCTGGAAGAAAACAGCGATCCGCCGGGTCGTGCGTACTTCCAGGCAGGTCTTACCGTTGCCCGAACGATCTTCCAGCCTCCGTATTGGACCGATTCGGACCATCATCAGGGGTTGTTGCTTCATTCCGTGTATCACCGCCCGAACGGATGGGATCATGTGCCGGCCGGAAGCCGCATTCCGTGCGGTGAGGCGTGCATGTGGGGAGACTATCACGCCATGGAACTTGCCTTGTATATCAAGCGGATGAACAATCAGAGAAGCTTTGGAGCATGATGGAAGGAGCATGTTGGAGGGAGCTTGGGGGCATGGCCGATTCACGGTTTCTCGATTTGTGCGGAAGGCCTTTGAAATTTGCGGATAACCGCGTTTGGCGGACGTATCTGGGCGGAGAGCTTCTCGACCGATGGCAGGGACGCGAGCCTGCGGAAGACGGAGAATATCCGGAACAATGGATCGCATCCGTCGTCACAGCCAGAAACGTCGGCCGTGAGCAAATGGTTGAAGGCTTGAGCAGGGTGCAGCTGGACGATGGTTCCACTGTTACGCTGAAAGAGGCAATCGAGTCCGATCCGGTGTCGTTTCTTGGAGCTCGGCATGTGCGCAAGTTCGGTGCGAATCCGGCAGTGCTCATCAAGCTGCTTGACGCCGGCGAGCGGCTTGCCATCCAGGTTCATCCGGATCGGGATTATGCACAGAGGCAATTTCACTCTCCGTTCGGCAAGACCGAATCCTGGTATGTGCTTGGCGGACGAGCCGTGAACGGGGAACAGCCGTACGTGTTATTGGGGTTTAAATCGGGTGTTACGAAAGAGCAGTGGCGGCGTCTGTTTGAAGAACAGGACATTGCGGGCATGATCGACGCTCTGCACAAAGTACCCGTGAACGAAGGGGACGTGTTCCTGGTGGAAGGCGGAGTGCCGCATGCAATCGGTGCGGGCTGTTTTATGATTGAGGTGCAAGAGCCGACGGATTATACGATGCGCGTGGAGAAGACGACGCCGAGAGGCCGGCCGCTTCCGGACCTTGCATGTCACCAGGGTGTCGGCTTCGATCGGATGATGGATTGTTTTCATTATGAGGCGCTCAGCTATGAAGAAACGCTCGCAAGATGGAAAAAAATTCCCGAGGTCATCCGCGAAACGTCCGGAGGCAGGTTGGTGCGTCTGATCGGACATGAGGATACCGACCGATTCCGCGTCCACCGGCTTGACGTGGCGAGGGAGTGGCTGCAGATCAAGGAACATGCGTTTATGGCCGCTATCGTGGTGAGTGGAAGCGGAAAACTGGTGTGGGCGAATCAAGAAATGAACGTCCGCACAGCGGATGAACTATTTCTGCCGGCGAGTTTGTGTGAATTCAGCTGGATCAATACCGCACCTTCGGAAGGCGATTTGCAAGTCGTACTGTGTATGCCTCCAGAAGCATAAAGGCGTATGACCCGTTAAGGCCCGGGTGCGTTCGACGCATTCGGGCTTATTTTGTGGTACGCCGGGCACGGGTGTCATATAAAGGGTGAAAACGCTGAACGGGGGACAAGGGCAATAGCGTCTAACGCCAGGGGACCATCCGCCCTCTCCCCATCCATTATGGATTTCGCCGGATTCGGGGTTGTTCGCAGCGCTTCGACAATTCTAGCCGTTGCATCCTGTCAGGAAAATGCATATGATAGGGATTATAATTCAGGACAGAAAGCGAGGGCAGAAAGTCTCATTTTCAGTCAAGCGCCAGAACTTGCGTGCCCGCGGCGGCCGGTTGTCTCTTCATTCGCGCGGAAAAAGAAATCGCGTGAAGCGGACGGCGGCGTGCTGACGAGGCGGCAAGTTGACGAGGCGGGGGTGTTCGAAGCTTTCGGCGGGGACCCTCCGGTTGTCATCCGCTCCAGCCGTCAAGCCGGGAAGCAAAACGACCGGGCGACCGGTCCGACAAGAGCCCGGCAGAGCGGACCATTACGATCCAGGACAAGGCATTCATGCCGATTCCCACCCTGAATGCCCCGTTGCCGGTTCGTCATGCGGCATGGGCAGATGAAAGCTGAATAAGACGCACATGCACATGCGTTCCGGACTTTGCGGGCTGTCGGGGGATCCCGAATAGCGGAGGTACGAACGAATGTGCGGAATTGTAGGATATATCGGTAATCGGAATACCCAGGAAATTCTGATCGAAGGCTTGAAGAAGCTCGAATACCGGGGATACGACTCGGCGGGCATCGCCGTTCACACCGGCGACCGGCTGGAAATTCGCAAGGCGAAGGGCAGGCTCGCGGTGCTGGAGGAGAAGCTGAAGGATTCGCCGCTCACGGGCTCGGTCGGCATCGGGCACACGCGCTGGGCGACGCACGGCAAGCCGTCCGACATCAACTCGCACCCGCATACGGACAATTCGCGCAAATTCACGGTCGTTCATAACGGCATCATCGAAAATTATCTCGAGCTGCGCGAAGAGCTGTCCATCGCCGGGCATACGTTCGTGTCGGAGACGGATACGGAAGTCGTGTCCCATCTGATTGCGGACGAGTACGACGGCGACATCGTGAAGGCGGTGCAGCGGGCGGTGAAGCGAATGCGCGGCGCGTTCGCGCTCGGCGTCCTGACGGAGTACGAGCCGGACCGGCTCGTGGCGGTGCGCTACGCGAGCCCGCTCATCATCGGCATCGGCAAGGGCGAGAACTTCATCGGTTCGGACATTCCGGCGATTCTCGAGCATACGCGCGACGTCTACATTCTCGAGGACGGCGAGATGGCCGTGCTGACGAAGGAAGGCGTCGAAGTGATGACGATCGACGGCCAGCGGGTGATGAAGAGCGTCTTCCATGTCGACTGGGACCTGATGACGGCGGAGAAAGCCGGTTACGAGCACTTCATGCTGAAGGAGATCCACGAGCAGCCGAAGGCGTACCGCGACACGATGGGATCGCGCATCTCGCCGGACGGCCGGCGGGTCGTGCTGCCGGAGCTGAAGATGACGGAAGGCGACATCCGGAGGGTCCGCAGGGTGCATATCGTCGCCTGCGGCACGGCGCTGCATGCCGGCCTCGTCGGCAAGCACGTCATCGAGAGTCTGGCGCGCATTCCGGTGGAAGCGGACGTCGCTTCCGAATACCGATACCGCAATCCGATCATTACGCCGGACACGCTGGTCATCGTCGTCAGCCAGTCCGGCGAGACGGCAGACACGCTGGCGGCGCTGCGCGAAGCGAAGCGCGCGGGCGCGCGCGTGCTGGCCATCACGAACGTCGTCGGCAGCTCCGTCGCCCGCGAGGCGGATGACGTCATCATCACCTGGGCGGGACCGGAGATCGCCGTCGCGTCGACGAAGGCGTATACGACGCAGCTCATCGCGTTCTATCTGTTCGGGCTCTATCTCGCGCAGACGCTCGGCACGAAGGACGAGGCGTACGTCGCGTCGGTCATCGCCGCCCTGAAGGAGCTTCCCGCGCAGGTGGAGGACATTCTGGAACACTCCGCCGTGCTGAAGAGAATCGCGGAGTCGATGGCGAAGCACAGCAGCCTGTTCTTCATCGGCCGCGGAGTCGACTGGGCGGTCGCGCAGGAAGGGTCGCTCAAGCTGAAGGAGATCTCGTACATCCACTCCGAGGCATACGCGGCCGGCGAGCTCAAGCACGGCACGCTGGCGCTGATCGAGGAAGGCACCCCGGTCATCGCGCTCGTGACGCAGGAGGAGCTGTACGAGAAGACGCTCAGCAACATCAAGGAAGTGAAGGCGCGCGGCGCCCGGGTGTTCGGGCTGGTGAACCGGAGCAACCGTGAAGAGGTCGCGAAGTCGGTCGACGAGCTGTTCGCGATCCCGGACACGCTGCCGCTGCTGACGCCGGCGCTGTCGGTCGTGCCGCTGCAGCTGATCGCGTATTACGCGTCGCTCGCGCTCGGCCATGACGTGGATAAGCCGCGGAATCTGGCGAAGAGCGTGACGGTGGAATAAACTTTGAAAGCCGGGTATGGACGGTATCAACGTAAAATACATCCCGTACTGGGAAAATAAAAACTGTCCAAAGACAATAAAAAATGTCCATGAAGCCGAGCGTGGCAGGGGGTTGCCCTGATCCTTGCTTGGCTTTTACTTTTGTTAAAAGTGGTACAGGGGAAAGGGTTGAGGGATCAGGTTTTATCCCAATATACCCATCCCTTTTTCCTCTCCCCTTACCCCTGCTCCCTTTCCCCTCAAATTATTTCCCTGGACATTTCCCAACGTTCCGTTCTCCTGCCCCCTCTCGCCTTTTTCGCTTAATTTCTTCCAAATAGGGCGGACACTTTTTATGTTCCTGGCATTTTGTACCAACTGGTTCCTGAAAGCCTGAAAAGCCTTGCGGCTGTAGGGAAGAGAGGCGATGAGGGGAAAGTTGTGGGATGGACATGAATTATCCCGAATTACGAAAGTGCATATCATCAATGAATCGGAACACGACAACTGGAAATGAATTGATGTGATGGAAAGTGAATTTGTGAAAATAAGTCTGCCTATCCCATTTTTGGATATACGATCC
>Ga0310836_100827_pt1 | contig 21194 bp, 23 predicted proteins | sample SM_ome_4_FD_201310 | JGI IMG/M metagenome (GOLD analysis project Ga0310836, IMG submission 201310) | Sorghum-adapted microbial communities enriched on stacked mutant (SM) sorghum from Joint BioEnergy Institute, Emeryville, California... ... | reverse complement strand
TCCTGACGCCGCCGGTAGGACCTTTCTTCAACGTACGGCGCGAGTTTGACTTTCTGGTAAACAAGCCGCTGCCGAGCGGATTCCCGGAAAAAGACGAACTGATGTCTACAGACTTATCCCAGTTCCACCAACAAAGCACGGAATTCTTCAATGAAATTGTCTTCTGCGAACTGGTGCGCAGCGAGATTACCGAGTGGGATGAAGCAACAAACCGCAAGCCTCTTAAGAAAGGACCGTTTGAAGAAGGAACCTTTACGGAGCTTGTGGAAAAAATGGTGCTGGACCTTACCCTCAAGGTTCTGCAAAACCAACAGGTACGTGTTCAGTCCAAGGAAAGGGATCATGAAGAGTAAAGCAGCGAAAAATCCACGCATGTCCCGAGTAGTCTGTCCATACCGATTTCATTCTGCTTCATAGTATGTAGTAAGCCAATTCTTAAGGAGGGAATTGATTATGTCAATCAAATTTGATGACTCGGCAAATGTCAACGAATGCGAAAGTACCATCGTCACACCCGGCAACCTGACACCGGCCGGGGAACGTATCGTAAAAGTACCTGTTCTTCTGCAGGAAGTATCGGTTCAGATTCCGCTTCGAGCCAAGATTAAATTCTGCGATCCGGTACTCGAAATCAAAAAAATCAAGAAGCGCGTGAAGGTGACCCAGTGTCGTCTGATTCAACCGCGCAGCACGCGAGGACCGCGCGGCAAGCTGTTCCTCAGCGGTTTTGTCCGCAAAAATATCCAGTATGCAACGCCGTGGGATGCTGATAAGGATGAAGTATTCTCACGTCTGCGCTCGCTGACTGTCGACATACCGTTCGATTGTGTCGTGGATATCGATGAATTCCTGACGCCGCCGGTAGGACCTTTCTTCAACGTACGGCGCGAGTTTGACTTTCTGGTAAACAAGCCGCTGCCGAGCGGATTCCCGGAAAAAGACGAACTGATGTCTACAGACTTATCCCAGTTCCATCAACAAAGCACGGAATTCTTCAATGAAATTGTCTTCTGCGAACTGGTGCGCAGCGAGATTACCGAGTGGGATGAAGCAACAAACCGCAAGCCTCTTAAGAAAGGACCGTTTGAAGAAGGAACCTTTACGGAGCTTGTGGAAAAAATGGTGCTGGACCTTACCCTCAAAGTTCTGCAAAACCAACAGGTACGTGTAAAAGCTCATTAAAAAGACCACGAAGAGTGAGATGAGACGTTGCATATGTTTCCCACTCTTCTTTTTTCTCTTTTTCTTCAAATATTAATTTAAATAGAAACTAATCCCTCCTTTAAGGCGTCTAAATTAATTGGAAAAAACCATGTAAGTATGAAAAGAGAGGAGAAGGGTGATGAGCAACTACATACGCAAGGGAATCGTTGCATTTATTGCGATTGTGGCAGCGATTGCTTTGCTGATGCCGTATAAGGGAATGGCTGCGGGCATGTCCCTGGAGAAGGTTTCTGAATCTCCCATCGGGGAAGGGACAAGCCTCCTGAAATACCGGCATGTGATTAACGGTAAAGCTTCAAATGTTTTTGTCACGCGTGTTAATTTGAACAACCCGTATGTGGAAGTGGGACCGATATACGGTACCGGCGGAAAACTGACAGTCCGACAGAATGTCAAAAAAATGGCCGATGAAAGAGGGGCCATAGCGGCTATCAATGCCGATTTTTTCCGCATGGATCGCAAAGGCGCTCCGTTTGGTATCGTGCTTGATAAAGGCAAGCTGGTGTCTTCGATGGGGAAAATCAATAACTGGTACTCTTTTGGCCTGCTGAATGATAAGACCGCGATTGTTTCTCATTTGGGATTTAATGGGACCGTCCAGGCGCCTGACGGAACAACCGCCATTATTCAGGGGGTCAATAAGGAAGAATACAATCCGACGAACGACAAGAGTCACTTGAATAAAATCAATCTGTATACCTCCGACTTCGGTGCGACAAGCCTGGGTGCGATTAAAGGGTATGAAGATGCGGTGGAGATACTGGTTGTCAACGACCGGGTCAAGGATATGCGTATCGGCAATCCGGTTGGTTATTCGATTCCGCAGGGCGGATACGTGCTTTGGGGACACGGGGTAGGCAAGCAGTACTTGCTGAGCCATTTTAAAGTGAATGACCCGGTGACGGTTACTCTCCAGACGACGACTGACTTTCCGGTAGGCGATCGTGAACTGTACAGCGCCGTGGGTGGACATATGCTGCTTGTAAAAGACGGAAAGGCGCTCACGAAGATCCCGTCTGATTCTATCGGTGGCAACCAGCCCCGTACGGCATTCGGAGTATCGCAGGACGGCAAAACGCTCTACATGGTCGTAGTGGAAGGACCGAACAAGAGCCGGGGCGTCACGCTGGACGAGCTGGCTCAGTTGATGTTGAAGCTGGGCGCATACAATGCGGCGAACCTTGACGGTGGCGGATCTACCACAATGGTGGCCCGCTATCCGGGAGATACGCAAACAACGCTTCTGAATACACCGAAACTGGGCGCTGCTATGCGTGCGGTGCCGACGGGGCTTGCGGTATTCAATACGGCGCCTGCGGGTGAGTTTGCGAATTTCCTTTTTACCAACGGTAGCAAGGGAGTAGTGGGGCAGCCGATTACTCTTACCGTTAAAGCGTATGATAACCATTACAATCCGTATACATTGAATCCGGCCGACATTACCTGGACGGCGAATCCGGCGGACGGTACATTCAATAAAAATGTCTTTACTCCAAAACGCAGCGGTACGATTACGGTTACCGGAGAATATCGAGGTGTGAAGAAGAGTCTAAGCTTAAGCATAACGGCTCCGGAAGTGACGGACATTATCGTATCGCCGTCGCCGTTAGCACTCCGCAGCGGCGGACAGACCAGTTTTTCTGTTTCGTTGAAGACAAAAAGCGGACAGGTTATTTCTGCCTCTCCCGGTATGGTAAAGACATCGCTTACAGCAGGATTGGGCACGCTGCAGGGCTTTACGATTCAGGCGGGACAGACGAGCAAGTCCGGTGAGCTGGTTGTTACCTACAACAATATTGTGCGCAAGGTTCCGGTTACCGTAGGAACGAGATGGTCGTTCTGGACCAACGCCGATAATCTAACTACGCTCAGTTATCATACGATCCCCGCTTCTATCAGCACGAACGGATCGTTCCGCCAGACAACGGACGGCGAGCCGGTAAAAGCGTCCGGCAAAGCACTGCGCCTGGCGTATAATTTTGAAGGCTCTTCCAATGTCGATATGCGTTTTGCCTATGGACGTTTTGGCTCCTCCCCGCTCTCGATGCCGGGTCAGCCGCTTGGTATGAAGTTGTGGGTATACGGCGACAACAGTCTTCACTGGCTGCGCGCCGAGCTGGTGGATGCGAAAGGAAAGACTCATTATGTGGATCTGGCCAAACAAATCGATTGGACTGACTGGAAGGAGATTGAAGCCAGCTTCCCGGCGGGAGTTGCGTATCCGGTAGCGCTGAAGAGTCTCTATGTGGTAGATGAGGAAGATTCAACGCTTGAGCCTCAGGGCACAGTCTATTTTGATGAAATCTCATTGGAGTATCCGGCAAACACAGCACCGGTAACACCACCGCCCGCTCCCGCCAATCCGACCGGATTTACCGATATTAAAGGACACTGGGCGGAAGCAACACTGATTGAAATGTATAAAAAAGGTATTGTGAGCGGCATTACTCCAACGAAGCTGGGACCTTCCGTGGCGGTCACCCGCGGACAGTTCGTAACGTTCATGGACCGCGCATTCGGTTGGACGAAGAACAACCCGGCCAAAGCCCAATCACCGTTTAAGGATAAGCTGCCGGATTATGCGAAAGCTTCCATTCTGGCTGCTGTGGAAAAAGGAATCGTTTCGGGATTTGACGATGGAACATTTAAAGCGGATGCACCGATTAGCCGAGCGCAAATGGCCGTGATGATGCATAATGCGATAAAGAAGGGATACGGCAATGCGAACAAGCCTGCGACATTGTCTCCGTCCTTTAAAGATGCTTCCTCTTTTCCAGCCTATGCGGTCGAAAGCATCCGTTTCCTGTCTGAGCGCGGATACGTAAGCGGCGATGCAAACGGCGGCTTTGGGCCGAATCGGACGGCAAACCGTGCCGAATCGCTCGTTGTGCTGGACCGCCTGATGAAAAGTTTTTAATTTATATTAAATTCTCTCTCCTTAGCAGGAATTCGTTTTTTTTCACTCGAATATAGTACGAGTATGTATTAAAAATTAAAAAAAGTGAGAGAGGGAGCCAAATCTATGAGTAACCGTGACGTAGTGATTGTAAGTGCTGTCCGTACACCGATTGGAAGCTTCATGGGAGCGTTAAGCAACATTCCGGCTACGGAATTGGGGGCTATCGTAATTAAAGAAGCGCTGAAGCGCGCAGGCGTTTCCGGCGATCAAGTAGATGAAGTCATCATGGGGAACATTTTACAGGCGGGCCTTGGCCAGGGTCCGGCGCGCCAGGCTGCCGTTAAAGCCGAACTGCCGTATGAAGTTCCGTCTACTACCATCAATAAGCTGTGCGGCTCGGGTCTGAAAGCCGTTCATCTGGCTGCACAGGCGATCAGCCTTGGAGATGCTGACATTGTCGTGGCGGGCGGCATGGAGAATATGAGTCTGGCGCCATATCTGATGCCGAAAGCGCGTACCGGCTATCGCATGGGCGATCAGAAGGTGCTTGACAGCATGCTGACGGATGGCCTGATGTGTGCGTTTAACAACTATCATATGGGTATCACGGCGGAGAATCTGGCTGAGAAGTACGGAATTACCCGTGAAGAGCAGGACAAATTTGCTGCGTGGAGCCAGCAGAAGACTGAAGCGGCAATGAATGAGAATAAGTTCGCTGACGAAATCGTTCCGGTAGAAATCCCGCAGCGTAAAGGCGATCCTATACTGTTCGACAGGGATGAATTCCCGCGTGCGGGCGTAACAGTAGAGCAACTTGGCAAGCTGAAGCCGGCTTTCAAAAAAGAAGGAACAGTGACGGCAGGCAACGCTTCGGGCATTAACGACGGAGCAGCGGCGCTTGTGCTGATGAGCCGTGAGCGTGCCGAGCAGCTGGGTCTCAAACCGATGGCTGTGATTCGTGCCAATGCAAGCGCAGGGGTTGATCCGTCCATCATGGGTATCGGACCGGTTCCGTCTACGAAGAAAGCGCTTGAAAAAGCGGGTCTGACGATCGAAGATATCGATCTGGTAGAAGCGAACGAAGCGTTTGCCGCGCAATCGCTGGCAGTGGGACGCGAACTGAATATCCCGGATGAGAAGCTTAATGTCAATGGCGGCGCCATATCTCTTGGTCATCCGGTCGGTGCGAGCGGCGCACGTGTACTCGTCACGCTGCTGCATGAGATGAAGCGCCGCGGTTCCCGTTACGGTCTGGCAACGCTTTGTATCGGCGGCGGACAGGGTGTAGCAACCATTGTAGAAATAGAAAATAATTAACGGCTGTCAAGCGCAAAATGGGCAGTTACTGCATTTAATTGTACGAAGCAGGCTGGTTTTGTCGAAAAAGTGACAATCCTATTGCAGCTTGTTGACAAACAATAAATGCTTAAGTACTATGGTTAGGGACAATATAGATCATAGCTTAGTTATGACGCATTGTTCCTAACCTTTTCTTAGGAGAATCGGCGGTTTGTGTCGAATTTTTTTTGGAAACTGGGAGCGTGTGAAAGCGAAAACGGGAGGGGTGCCGTAGGTGAAGCAGGATAAGAACGGACCTTTACGAGCTTTTGCATTAGTCGGGACAATAGGGGTAGAATTGGCTACCTCTGTTATTTTTGGCTTCTGGGCCGGACGAGCGGTCGATAATTGGTTGGGAACCGAACCGTGGTTCTTGCTTATCGGTCTATTGTTCGGTTTAGGGTTGGGTATACTAGGAGTGTTCTTCTTAGTCAAACAGTTCTTTGGAGAGTAACATGGAATCCTTTGCTTCATCCATTAAACACATAGCCCGATACATATTTCTTCTTTTTACGGCCGTCGTCCTGTTATGGCTGTTTATGCCGCAGCGTGTATTTTTTCAGGGGCTTATCCTTGGCATGCTGGTAAGTATGGCAAACGGCTTTATTCTTTATGTGAAAACGCTGCAGGCTGGAGAAGTGGCGCTTACTCCCGGGAAACGGTTGCGGGGAATTGGGATGCTGCCACGCTTTTTGCTTGCCGGTTTTTCGGTGTATGTCTCCTTTAAGATGCCTCATATGTTTTCCTTTTACGGGGTCGTTATTGGACTTATGACCGTTTCGGTCATGACACTTCTATTTGCTATCTCTCAATATTTATTGATAAAAAAATAACGTGCTTACGAAAGGGGTGAATGAGAAAATGGAACACTACTCTCCGATTGTTCAGTTTGCAGGACTTCGCTTTGACGTTCCTGTAGTGCTGATGACTATTCTTACTTCCGTCCTGGTATTTATCGTTGTGATGCTTTGCACAAGAAATATGACGACCGGAGTACCGAAGGGTAAGCAGAATTTCTTCGAATGGGTTATTGATTTCATTCGCGGAATCGCCGGCCAATTTATGGATGCGAAGACCAGTACAAAGTTTGTAACGCTGGCCCTGACGCTTTTCCTGTACATTTTTATAGGAAACCAGCTGGGTGTCATGGCAAATTTCACTGTTGAGCACAGCGAACCGATCCCTTCGTTAGGTATTACCCAAGAAGTGATCAATGAACACGGTCACGAGGTCGAGCATGACGGCCATATGGAAAAAACGTTGGGCGTTGCCTGGTTTAAGTCACCGACGGCTTCGCCAAGCGTGACGTTTGGCTTGGCTCTAATGGTGCTGTTGTATGCGCATTACCTGGGCATTAAAAAAGATGCAGGCAGCTATGTAAAACACTGGTTCCAGCCGCATCCTCTGATGTTTATCCTTCATGTCATGGAGGAATTCATCATCAAACCGCTGACACTCCCGCTTCGTCTCTTTGGTAACATTTTCGCGGGTGAGGTACTTATCGCCTTCCTGTTGGCAGGCTCTGTAGCGGTAGTAAGCCTTCCGCTGATTGTCTGGTTGGGCTACTCCGTATTCGTGGGTGCTGTACAGGCTTACATCTTTACCACTTTAACCTTAGTGTATATCTCACAAAAAGTTGTGGATGACCACTAAGAAAAATAAGTTAACAACCTTTTTATCGATAAAATTTATTTGATTTTGATCATTTTCTGAGGAGGGAAATCATAATGGATTTCGCAATTGCATTAGGTTTAATTTTTGGTCTTGCCGCTGTTGGCGCAGGTATCGGTAACGGTCTTGTAGTATCTCGTACAATCGAAGGTGTTGCTCGTCAACCGGAAGCACGTGGCGGTTTGATGGGTCTTATGTTCCTTGGTCTGGGTCTTGTTGAGGCCGTTCCGATCATCGCAGTTGCTATCGGTTTCATGCTGTTCGGACGTCTCGGCTAATCGTTTAGAGAAAAGTCAGCAATTGTATAATTTTACCGGGGCGGGGGCCGTTATCCTTCGCCTTCCTTTTGTACTTAGATGAATTCTCCTGCTATAGGAAAGGAGTTGACGAACTGTGGAAATCCAACTCGGCACATTGTTGTTTCAAGTTGTTATGTTTTTAATCCTGCTGGCGCTTGTGTCCAAGTTTGCGATGAAACCGGCGATGTCGGTGCTGCAAAAACGCCAGGAGTATATTGAAAGTCAAATCACGGCTGCTGAGCAAGCGAACGCGGAAGCAAAATCTCTGCTCGAACAGCAGCGCGCTGAATTAAAGAAAGTGCGCGAAGAAGCGCAAACCATTCTTGAACGTGCGAAAAAGCAAGCGGATGTGGAAGGACAGGAAATCATTGCTGCTTCCCAGGCCCGCGCTGAGCGCATGATCGAAGAAGCTAAACTCGAAATCAACCGTGAAAAAGAGAAAGCGATCGCTTCTGTGCGCGATCAGGTAGCGGGTCTTTCTGTGCTGCTTGCTTCCAAGATTATCGAAAAGGAAATGTCGCAAGCTGAACAGCAAGATACGATTGAGCAGTTTATGAGACAGGTGGGCGGTCAAGTATGAGTGCTGTCGCAAAGCGCTATGCCCGTGCCTTATATGAAGTAGCCAGTGAACAACAGGCGATTGATACAACAGAAACAGAATTGACTCAAATTACGGATATTATCAAGCAGAGCGATGAGTTGAAGATGCTTCTGACTCATCCGAAGGTGACAGCGCAGGAAAAGAAAGAGATGGTAAACGACCTGTTTGCCGGTAAAGTTTCTGAAACGACGCTGAACTTCTTGAATCTTCTGCTCGAGCGCGGGCGTGAGGATGAATTGAACGATATCGCGAAGCACTTCGTGAACCTGTCCAATGAAGAGCGCGGCTATGCCGACGCAACCGTGATCACGGCAAAACCGCTGACTGAAGCGGAAGTACAGAAAGTGGCCGAACAATTCGGTCAGAAAGTAAACAAAAAGCTGCGTGTGAAGGCCAAAGTCGATCCTTCCATCATCGGCGGCATCATCGTACGCATCGGCGACCGTCTTTATGATGGCAGCATCAAAGGCAAACTGGCTCGCTTCACACAGCAAATCAAGCAAGCCCAAGTATGATAGATAGGGGTGAACCATAAGGTGAGTGCAATCAGACCAGATGAAATTAGTTCTCTGATTAAACAACAGATTGAAAAATATAAATCTGACATCCAGGTAGTGGATGTGGGCACAGTTATCCAGGTTGGTGACGGTATCGCGCGCGTTCACGGTTTGCAAAACGTTATGGCCGGGGAGCTACTTGAGTTCGCAAACGGCGTAATGGGATTGGCGCAAAACCTGGAAGAAGATAACGTGGGTGTCGTTATTCTCGGACCTTACACGGATATCCGCGAAGGCGACGAAGTAAAACGTACGGGCCGCATCATGGAAGTTCCGGTAGGGGAAGCAATGCTTGGCCGCGTTGTAAACCCGCTCGGTCAACCGATTGATGGGATGGGTCCGATTGAAACGACGGAGTTCCGTCCAATCGAAAGCCCGGCGCCTGGTGTTATGGCGCGTAAATCCGTACATGAACCGCTGCAAACGGGTATCAAAGCAATCGACGCGATGATTCCGATCGGCCGCGGCCAGCGTGAGCTTATCATCGGTGACCGCCAAACAGGTAAAACCGCGATCGCTCTCGATACAATCATCAACCAAAAAGGCAACGGCATGATTTGTATCTACGTTGCCATCGGTCAAAAGCAATCCACGGTTGCGGGTGTAGTAGAAACGCTTCGCCAACACGGTGCGCTTGAGTACACAATCGTTGTATCCGCAACAGCTTCTGATCCGGCGCCGCTATTGTATCTTGCTCCATATGCGGGTGTAGCAATGGGTGAGTACTTCATGTATAAAGGTCAGCACGTACTGTGCGTATACGATGACCTTTCCAAACAAGCGGCAGCATACCGCGAGCTGTCCCTGCTGCTCCGCCGTCCGCCGGGCCGTGAAGCATATCCCGGGGACGTATTCTACCTGCACAGCCGTCTCTTAGAGCGTGCTGCGAAGTTGAGCGATGACCTGGGCGGTGGCTCTCTGACTGCTCTTCCGTTCATCGAAACACAAGCAGGTGACGTATCTGCGTACATTCCTACAAACGTAATCTCCATCACGGATGGTCAGATCTTCCTTGAGTCCAATCTGTTCCACTCCGGTCAACGTCCGGCGGTGAACACTGGTATCTCTGTATCGCGTGTAGGGGGCGCCGCCCAAATCAAAGCGATGAAGAAAGTTGCCGGCTCACTGAAACTGGACATGGCGCAATACCGTGAACTTCAAGCGTTCGCGCAGTTCGGTTCCGACCTGGACAAAGCGACGCAGGCCCGTCTGAACCGCGGGGAGCGTACAGCTGAGATTCTCAAGCAAGGCCAGTTCGAGCCGATGCCGGTTGAGAAACAGGTTGTTTCCATCTATGCGGCTACAAAGGGCTTCCTTGATGACATCCCGGTAGGTGATGTGCGCCGTTTTGAGAAAGAGCTGCATGCTTACATCGAACACAACAAGAAGGAAATCTTCGACACGATTGTTAACACGAAAGAATTACCACCGGAAGACCAATTGAACGCGGCAATCGAAGAGTTCAAGAAGGGCTTCGCTGTATCCGAATAATCAAGCGCAATACACTAATTCAAGGAACAAAGGTGGTGAACAAACGTGGCCGGAGGAGGACTTCGTGAAATAAAAGCGCGCATCAAAAGCGTGCAGAACACACGCCAGATTACGAAAGCCATGAAAATGGTCGACGCCGCAAAACTGCGCCGTGCGCAGGAGAGAGCGGAAGCGGCTCGCCCGTACGCGCAGAAGATGCGTGAAGTGGTGATGAGCATTGCGGCGGGAACGTCAGGCGCCAAGCATCCGATGCTCGAGAGCCGTCCGATAAAGAAAACGGGCTATGTCGTTATCACATCTGACCGTGGCCTTGCGGGCGGATATAATAGTAACGTGCTCCGCATGGTAGTCCGCACCATTGCTGAACGTCATAACAACAAAGATGAGTACACAATTTTCGTGCTGGGGCGTAAAGGCCGTGATTTCTTCAAGAAGCGCGATTATCCGATTGCCGAAGAAGTCGTGAATATGTCCGATACCCCGACATTCGCCCACATTAAGCACGTCACGCGCAGCGCTGTTCAAATGTTTGCCGATGGCGGTATTGATGAACTGTACCTCGTGTATAACAAATTCATCAGCGCCATCCAGCAAGAACCGACGGAACTGCGTCTGCTTCCGCTGGCTGATGTCGAGAAGGTGGAGGGAACGCCGACATACGACTTCGAACCGTCCGCGGATGAAGTGCTTGCCGACTTGCTGCCGAAGTATGCGGAAACCCTCATCTTCAGCGCACTGCTGGAGGCCAAAGCCAGTGAGCATGGTGCCCGCATGACGGCGATGGGCAACGCAACGGATAATGCTACAGATATGATTGAACGCTATACACTGTTCTATAATCGTGCCCGCCAGGCGGCGATTACACAAGAAATCGCGGAAATCGTCGGCGGAGCCAGCGCGCTCGAATAGGCTTCGATGCGTTAGATAGGAGGGAAACAGATGAGCAAGGGACGCGTACTTCAGGTTATGGGTCCGGTCGTAGACGTTCAGTTTGAACGCGGACACCTGCCTGAAATCTATAACGCTGTTAAAATTGACGAAACACTTGATAACGGTAAGAAAATTGAGCTGACTCTTGAAGTTGCTCTTCACCTGGGAGATAACATCGTTCGTACAGTTGCCATGTCTTCTACGGACGGTCTGGTACGTGGCATGGAAGCTGTTGATACAGGTAAAGCCATCTCCGTACCGGTTGGTGAGAAAACGCTCGGACGTGTATTTAACGTACTCGGTGAGCCGATCGACTTAAAAGAGCCTCCGAAAGATGTAGAATATCACCCGATTCACCGTGCGGCACCTGCATTCGAAGAGCAATCCACATCTGATGAAATGCTTGAGACGGGCATTAAGGTTGTAGACCTGCTCGCACCGTATGCAAAAGGTGGTAAGATTGGTCTGTTCGGTGGTGCCGGTGTAGGTAAAACCGTACTTATCCAGGAGCTTATTAACAACATCGCCCAGGAGCATGGCGGTTACTCCATTTTCGCGGGTGTAGGTGAACGTACACGTGAAGGTAACGACCTCTACCATGAGATGGTAGACTCCGGCGTTATCAGCAAAACATCCATGGTATTCGGTCAGATGAACGAGCCGCCGGGAGCGCGTCTGCGCGTAGCCCTGACTGGTCTTACAATGGCTGAGTATTTCCGCGATGCGGAAGGCCGTGACGTTCTTCTGTTCATCGACAACATCTTCCGTTTCACACAGGCCGGTTCTGAGGTATCCGCCCTGCTTGGACGTATGCCGTCCGCAGTAGGTTACCAGCCGACACTGGCAACGGAGATGGGTCAACTGCAAGAGCGTATCACATCTACGAAGAAAGGTTCTGTAACGTCCATCCAGGCGATCTATGTACCGGCGGATGACTACACTGACCCGGCGCCTGCTACAACGTTCGCGCATCTGGATGCAACAACGAACCTTGACCGTGGTATTTCCGAGCTTGGTATCTATCCTGCGGTAGACCCGCTTGCTTCTACTTCCCGTATCCTGACACCTGCGGTTGTAGGCCAGGAACACTATGATGTAGCTCGCGGCGTGCAGTCTATCCTGCAGCGTTATAAAGAACTTCAAGACATCATTGCCATCCTGGGTATGGACGAGTTGTCCGATGAAGATAAACAAACAGTTAACCGTGCGCGTAAAATCCAGCGCTTCATGTCTCAGCCGTTCCACGTTGCTGAACAGTTCACAGGCTTCCCTGGAAAATATGTACCGGTTAAAGAAACGGTTCGCAGCTTCAAAGAAATTCTGGAAGGCAAGCACGACGATCTTCCGGAAGCAGCGTTCCTGTATGTTGGAACAATCGAAGAAGCGGTTGAGAAAGCGAAAAAGATGTAGTTCAACCCTGATGATGGGGAGGGTTTCGTAAATGAATACAATTGCAGTCGAAATCGTTACTCCAGAACGGGTTGTCTACCGCGGGGATGCTCGCATCGTCGTAGCCAGAGGAGCAGAAGGGGATTTGGGTATTTTGCCGAATCATATTCCGATGGTTACACCGCTGAAGATTGCTCCGGTTCTGGTGAAGAAACACGAAGGCGCAGACGACAAGATCGCAGTCAGTGGCGGCATAATGGAAGTTCGCAAGGACAAGGTAACGATTCTTGCAGAAGCCGCAGAGCTTCCTGGAGATATTGACGTGAACCGCGCAGCTGCAGCGAAAGAGCGTGCTGAACGCCGCCTCGCTGAAAGCGGAAAAGAAGACATTGATTTCAAGCGTGCCCAATTGGCGCTTCAGCGTGCAATGACACGCCTTGATGTCGCTGGAAAGTAAAGAGTCGAGGGAAGAGAGGAAAGATAGAGGTTGAAGTAGAGGAAAAAGGTGAAGGCCTTTTTCTTCCTCCGATCTTCTTTCCTTCTCCCTCTTCTTTTTTTATTTTTTACATTAAGAAAGCTCTCTCCGAAATTTTTGGAGAGAGCTTTCTTGTGTGTTGGGCCAAGAGTGGCATGGTGTGTTATAATGAAGAAAATAAAACTTAAGTTGGCAGATGATGTTTTTTGATGATATGGTCAAGCAATACTTCGCAAGAACGACGAATGATGGTATAGGTTTCGAAGAAAGCATCGTCGCCACGCGCCCAAGGGTCAGGTACGTCTCCCGGACCTTCCGGATCGAATTCGCGCATTAGGTGAATGTTTCCGGTAAGCGTACCTATTTGACGAATGTTAGTATGGTTTGAAGAGTCCATGGCAATTATATAATCCCACTGGGTCAAATCGTTTACAGTGAATTGCCGGGCGTATTGTCCGGCGAGCGATATCCCGTGTTTTTCCGCGATGCGTCTGGAACCCGGATCCGGCAGCTCTCCCTCATGATAGTTTGCAGTGCCTGCTGAATCAATGATGAAGTATTCCGCTAACCCTTTTTCTTTCACCAGATGCCGGAACACTCCTTCCCCCAGTGGAGAGCGGCATATATTTCCCAAACACACAAAAATAACGCTGATTTTCTCCTTTTTCAAAAAACCACTTCCTTGAACAAATGTAATGTATCAAAGTTTTATTCATATATAAATATAAATGTATCATAATATCTGGTATTTCTGTATTAGACAGTACCCAAGCCTTTTGATATAATTGTGTGGGGTTTTCATCCAGTTATTGTTTTTTACTTATTTTATCATAAAAATCCATAGAGTAGGGTAGGGGGGAAGGTATGACGACAGTATATGCAAACAACTATTTGATTGTTGCCATTTTTCTCTTCTTAGGCGTTCTCTTGCCTGTGGTTGCGCTTACATTGGCGCGGTTTCTGCGCCCTAGCAACCCGACGGAAGAAAAGAGAAAGACCTATGAGAGCGGTGTGGATCCGGTAGGGTCAAGCTGGGTGCAGTTTAACGTTAAATACTACATTTTCGCCCTGTTATTTGTAGTGTTTGACGTAGAAACTGTATTTTTGTATCCATGGGCCGTCGCCTATGACAGTCTCGGATTATTCGCACTAGTCGAAATGATTATTTTTATTGTACTGCTGGTAATAGGGTTAATCTATGCCTGGAAGAAGAAGGTGTTGGAATGGAACTAAACTTAGAGAACATCAGCTTAGAGGAACGCAGAGAGCTTGAACGCAGCGTATTTTTCAGTACGTTTGAGCAGTTGAAAGCATGGGCCCGCAGCAATTCCATCTGGCCGCTTACATTTGGTCTGGCCTGTTGTGCTATCGAAATGATGGGTACGGGCGGCGCCAACTGGGATACGGACCGTTTTGGCGTATTCTATCGCGCCTCGCCGCGCCAGTCTGACTGTATGATTGTCTCCGGAACGGTAACGAAGAAGATGGCCCCGCTTGTACGCCGTCTGTACGATCAGATGGCTGAACCGAAGTGGGTTATCGCCATGGGTTCCTGTGCTACGGCGGGTGGACCGTATGTCAACTCGTATGCTGTAGTGAAGGGGGTAGACCAAATCATTCCGGTTGATGTATATATTCCGGGATGTCCGCCAAGCCCGCCTGCATTAATCTACGGAATTAATAAATTGCAAGAGAAAATTCGATATGAAGCAAAAACCGGGAAGAAGGTGATCGGTGAATGAGTGAAGAGAAAAAGAAACCGACACCGGAAGAGAAGGCGAAGGCCGCGGCAGCCGCCAGGGCTGCAGCGGAAGCAAAAAGAAAACGCATGGAAGCGGAAGCCGCTCAGGCATCCGGTGGAGATAAGCCGGAGGCAAACACCGATGATGTAGCTAAGGCGAAGGCGGACGCCGCTGCGAAAGCTAAGGCTGCCGCTGCGGCCAGGGCCGCTGCCGAAGCGAAGCGCAAGCGTATGGAGGCGGAGGGCGCAGCCGGGAAACCGGCGGAAGGCGACGCAGATGCCATCGCCAAGGCAAAGGCAGCCGCCGCCGCGAAAGCGAAAGCAGCCGCTGCTGCTAAGGCGAAAGCCGCAGGCGCAGCCGGTGGAGATGATGACGCGAAAGCGAAAGCGGCCGCCGCCGCAAAAGCAAAAGCCGCCGCAGCCGCTGCGGCCAGGGCAAAAGCTGCAGGAGGCGCAGTCGGTGAAGAAGCGGCTCAAGAGCCGAAAAAGCCGTCACCGAAGCAGCCGATACTCGATAAGATTGTGAAAGTTATTACAGAGGAATTTGGCGCAGATGTATTCGAAGACTCTTATATTAATGAGCTTAGCGAACATATTCCTACACTCATTGTCAAAAAAGAGAAGTGGCATGACGTAGCCCGTTTCATGCACGACCATGAAGAATTGGCTTTTGACTATTTGTCTTTAAGCCTTGGCGTAGACTATGAGACCTACATGGAGTCCATCGTCTATCTTTACTCTTACAAACACCGCCACAATGTATGCGTCAAAGTCAAAGTTGATCGGGACAACGCCAAAGTGGCGTCTGTCATGGATATCTGGGCCGGTGCGGACTGGTTCGAAAGAGAAACGTATGACCTGCTTGGCATCGAATACGAAGGACATGCTAATATGAAGCGCATTCTGCTCCCGGATAACTGGGTCGGACATCCGCTTCGCAAAGACTATGTACAATACGATGAGGAGGTGTGAGGACATGAGTTCAAGCACGGAACTGCGAACCGAAGAAATGCTGCTCAATGTCGGTCCTCAACACCCGAGTACACACGGGGTGTTTCGCCTGATTGTCAAGATTGACGGGGAAACGATTACAGAAGCCATCCCGGTTATCGGGTATCTACACCGGGGTACGGAAAAGCTGGCTGAGAACTTAAACTACACGCAAATTATTCCCTATACAGATCGTATGGACTATATTTCGGCGATGTCGAATAACTATATGATGGTCCATACCGTAGAAACGATGATGGGACTCGAGATTCCGGAGCGCGCGGAATATTTGCGTGTCATTGTGCTCGAACTTCAGCGCGTGGCGAGTCATTTGCTGTGGTTCGGTACATACCTGCTCGATTTGGGAGCGCTGAGCCCGCTATTGTATGCCTTTGTGGACCGCGAGAAGATTCTTGCCTTTTTTAATGAGTTGAGCGGGGCACGTCTGACATACAACTATATGCGGGTAGGCGGCGTCAAATGGGATGCTCCGGAAGGCTGGATTGAAAAAGTAAAAGAATTTGTTCCGTATATGCGCAAGCAAATTCAAGATTACCATACACTCGTAACAGGAAATGAAGTACTCATTAACCGTTTGAAAGGCATTGGCGTTATTACGCAGGAAGACGCGATTAACTACTCGCTAAGCGGCGTTCTGCTTCGTTCTACGGGCATTAAATGGGATTTGCGCAAAGATGAGCCGTATTCGATTTATGACCGCTTCCAATTCGAAGTGCCGACGGAAACCGCGGGTGATTGTTTTGCGCGCTATAAAATCCGTTTAAGAGAGATGGAAGAGTCGCTGAATATTGTCGAGCAAGCGATTGAGCAATTCCCTAAAGAAGGAGAAATTATGGCCAAGGTTCCCCGGGTGCTTCGCACACCGCAGGGAGAGGCATTTACAAGAATCGAAGCGCCGCGCGGAGAAATCGGCTGCTATATCTCAAGCAACGGAAAAGATAAGCCATACCGCATCAAATTCCGTCGTCCTTCCTTCGCGAATCTGCAGGTTCTTCCGAAGCTTGTCAAGGGGCAAAACGTTGCTGACATGGTAGCGATTCTCGGAAGTATTGATATCGTGCTTGGGGAGGTAGACGGCTAATGGGGGCTTATATTGAACAAAGCCTGGGCCTTACGAACAGTCTGGTGTTCATTTTGTCTGCGGCGGCTTTGCTGGGCATTGTGCTTGGCTTCGTAACGTATTCAATCTATTTCCAGCGCAAAATCCTTGGCTGGATGCAGCTTCGCATAGGTCCGAACCGGGTAGGTCCACTGGGGCTTCTCCAGACGGTTGCCGACGTATTGAAGCTGCTTCTTAAGGAAGATATTATTCCGAAAGCCGCAGATAAGCCGCTGTTTATTATCGCACCGATCATTGCGTTTATGCCGGCGTTTGGGGTCCTTGCGGTCATGCCGTTCACCGAGAGCATCCATTTTGCCGATGTCGGGGTGGGTCTGCTGTACTACATCGCTCTTTCCGGCATTACCGTGTTGGGTGTGGTAACGGGTGGTTGGGCGTCCAACAACAAATGGGCGCTGATTGGGGCCATGCGTTCTGCGGCACAGATGATCAGTTATGAAATTCCGCTTGTTATGTCCGTTGTCGGTGTTATCCTGATGACTGGCAGCTTAAACTTAATCGACATCGTCGAGAAGCAGAAAGAAATGGGCATGTGGTTTTTCATTCCGCAGTTCTTAGGTTTTATTATTTTTATTATCGCGCAGCTTGCCGAGTTAAGCCGGACACCGTTCGATTTGACCGAGGCGGAATCGGAGCTTATCTCGGGTTACCACGTTGAGTACAGCGGTTTCCGCTGGGCATTCTTTATGCTGACCGAATATGTGTACATCTTTGCGATGGCATCACTGACGACGGTGCTGTTCCTGGGCGGCTGGCTTCCGCCGTTCGAATTCCTCGGCTTTATTCCGGGAATTATCTGGTTTGGGCTAAAATTTCTTGCGATCGTATTCTTTATTTTCTGGTTGCAGGCTACATTCCCGCGTATGCGTGTGGACCAGTTGATGCAGATGGGCTGGAAAGTGCTCCTGCCGCTTGCGCTTTTGAATATCCTGATCACCGCTGTGTTAAAAACGGTGCTTTAAAAGAGGTGATAGTATGCTAGGCTTTGCTAAGGGTATGGCTTACACATTTAAACAGATGACGAAAAAGAAAGTTACCCACATGTATCCGGACCAGGAAATGGTTTGGCCGGAGCGCTTTCGCGGCATTCAGCATTTCGCACCCGAAAAATGCATTGTATGTAACCAGTGTGCCCGGATTTGTCCGACAGGCTGCATCAATCTGATTGGGAAGAAAAGCGAGGACCCGAACAAGAAAGGGAAAGTCATCGATACGTACGATATTAACTTTGAGATTTGCATTCTGTGTGACTTGTGCACGGAAGTATGTCCGACGGAAGCGATTGTGATGACGACCAACTTCGAACTGGCTGCATACAGCCGCGACGAATTGTTCAAAAACCTGGAGTGGTTGGACAATAACAATACAAACGTGCGGGGAGGGAACGCCTGATGAGCGGACAATTTATCGCCTTTTTCGTTCTTGCCCTGCTGACCATCGGGGGAGCGGTCTTCATGATCAGCTTTCATCGGGTTGTGCATATGGTGGTGGCGCTCGCGTTTACATTCTTGAGCATCGCCGGACTGTATATATTGCTCGAAGCCGAGTTCGTCGCGATGACGCAGATTCTTGTGTACTCCGGGGCGATTTCCGTTCTTATGCTGTTCGGTATTATGCTGACACGCCATGATGCTTCGGAAGTTCAGGAGAAGAAGAGTCCTGTCAAATGGCTGATTCGTATCGGAGTTTCCGTGTTCTTTATTATTGTTTTTCTCGGAATTCAAAGTGTCCAATGGAGCGATAAGCCTGCCGATTTCACGGCCAAAGACAATGTAAAGGAAATCGGGGTACAGATGTTTACCAATTATGTCATTCCGTTTGAGATGGTATCTGTTCTTCTGCTGGTAGCGCTTGTCGGAGCCATCATTCTGGCCAAGAAGGAGGCGGAAGAGGAATGAGTGTACCGATTAACTCCTATTTGCTTGTGGCATTGATTCTGTTCTGCATCGGTCTGTATGGCGCATTGACCAAACGAAACGCCGTAGTCGTTCTGCTGTCAATCGAATTAATGCTGAACGCCGTGAACCTTAACCTTGTTGCGTTTGCCAAATATGGCCTATTCCCGCATATCTCGGGGCAAATCTTCTCGTTATTTACCATTACGGTGGCGGCAGCCGAAGCAGCCGTAGGGCTGGCCATCCTCATTTCTCTGTACCGCAACCGCAATACTGTACAGGTGGATGAGATGGACTTAATGAAGCGATAGAGAAAAGGATTGGTGAATATGGAAATGATTGCGAATGCCTGGCTTGTGCCGCTCTTTCCGCTTTTAGCTTTCGTGCTGCTTGTAGCCTTTGGACGCCAACTGAAAGAGGCCGCGGCGTACGTTGGTATTCTCGCCACCGGCGCTTCGTTCGTGGTGGCGCTCCTGATTTTCTTTGAGCGGTTTGCCGAGGATGCGAAAGATTATATCTACAATAACTTTCACTGGCTGACTTTTGCCGGCAAGGAGATTACGATGGGCTTTGAAGTCAACCAGTTGAATGCCATGATGCTTGTGATTGTTACACTGGTCAGTATGCTGGTTCATATCTATTCCCGCGGCTATATGCACGGTGACGAACGTTTTCCGGTATTCTATCAATATCTCGCCCTGTTTACGTTCTCGATGCTGGGCGTTGTGCTTTCACCTAACATTCTACAGCTGTACATATTCTGGGAACTTGTAGGTGTTTGCTCCTTCTTGCTTGTAGGTTTCTACTTCTATAAGCCGGAAGCAAAAGCGGCGGCCAAAAAAGCCTTTATCGTTACCCGTATTGGTGACGTCGGCCTGTTTATCGGACTCGCCCTCATCTTCTGGTGGGTTGGAAGCTTTAACTACAACGATATCTTTAACAAAATCGAAGCGGGTGCTGTAGAAGAGTGGAAACTTACGCTTATCGGTATCTTGATTTTTGTCGGTGCCGTAGGTAAGTCCGGTCAATTTCCGCTTCATACATGGTTACCGGATGCTATGGAAGGTCCGACGCCTGTCAGTGCATTGATTCACGCCGCTACGATGGTTGCGGCGGGTGTGTACCTGGTAGCCCGGATGTACGATCTGTATCTCGCATCTCCGGTGGCGGCAGAAACGGTCGCCTATATAGGTGGTTTTACCGCAATTTTCGCCGCTTCAATCGGTTTGACGCAAAGAGATATCAAACGTGTTCTCGCCTATTCAACCGTAAGCCAGCTGGGCTACATGATGCTGGCGCTGGGTGCGGCAAGCGCTGCGGGGTACGTAGCGGGAACATTCCACCTGATGACGCACGCTTTCTTTAAAGCTCTATTATTCCTTGCGGCGGGCAGCGTTATACATGCCGTGCATACGCAGGATATTTTTGAGATGGGCGGCCTGTGGAAGAAGATGCGCATTACCGGGCTCGTATTCTTAATTGGGTGTTTGGCGATTGCAGGGATACCGCCGTTCGCGGGTTTCTGGTCGAAAGAAGAAATTCTTGTTGCGACGCTTTCATCCGGGCATATTGATTTGTTTGTGGTTGCGCTGATTGCCGCTTCCTTTACGGCGTTCTATATGTTCCGCCTGTTCTTCCTCACGTTTAGCGGACAGGCGCGCGGAGGTGCAGAGGCGCACGAATCGCCTGGTGTGATGACAGTGCCGATGCTTGTACTTGCTGTGCTGGCGGTTGTAGCCGGGTTCATTAATACGCCGTGGAAGCCGGTGCTTGGCGAATGGCTCACGGATGGTTTTACTATGTTCCATGCAGGCGGGCATAGCGCAGAGCATGCGGCTCCCGTCTGGGTAACGCTTCTTGCGGTAGGCGTATCGCTTGTGGGTATCTGGCTTGCCTGGTCGATGTACGGCAAGGGTACGATTCCGCAGGGAGAGGGCGGTCCGCTGTATCGCCTGTCATTCCATAAATATTATGTAGATGAAATTTACGATGCTGTATTTGTCAAACCGCTACGTGCAATTGGCAAAGGCATGTATGCATTTGATGTGTGGGTAGTGGATGGCTTGGTGCGTCTTGTCGTCGCGTTTACGAAGGGTGTCGGAAGTACAGGCGCACGGATGCAGAACGGGCAAGTACAAACATATGGCGCGATTGCCTTTATTGGCTTGGTGCTCTTGATTGCCGGTTTAACAATTGCAGGGGGGTACGCGGAGCAATGGCGAACTATTTTCTTACAATCCTAACGTTTTCACCGCTTTTGGGTGTGCTGCTGCTCGCTTTCGTTCCCAGAAGCCTGCCCGGTACAATTAAGGCGCTGGGCATCCTGACAACGCTTGTGCCGCTTGTGCTGGCAGTGATGCTGTATATCAATTTCAATTCGGCTGCGGAGGGTCTGCAGCTTGTACAGCAGTGGAACTGGATTAACATCCCGGTTGGTGAGCAGGCGATTCCGATTAAGTTTGAGGTTGGAGTAGACGGGCTGTCCATGCCGCTGCTTGTGCTCACAACCGTAATTGCGACGATGGCCTCAGTAGCGGCGCTGACGGTAAACAA
>Ga0310836_100823_pt1 | contig 21254 bp, 27 predicted proteins | sample SM_ome_4_FD_201310 | JGI IMG/M metagenome (GOLD analysis project Ga0310836, IMG submission 201310) | Sorghum-adapted microbial communities enriched on stacked mutant (SM) sorghum from Joint BioEnergy Institute, Emeryville, California... ... | reverse complement strand
CTGTATCGTTAATTCTATCTACGGATATCCGACTTTCATGAATTTCTTTAGCACGCCGGAGCTGCTGGAGATCGGAGGAATCCCGTTTGTTATCTCGCATGAGAAGCCGACCCGTCAGGAGGCGCTTACGTATTATAGAGAAGTGGCGGCGCGCCGGGAGTTTCGCATTCACACGTACGAAAAAGTGGATGCGGTAGACAAACAAGAAGACGGCACATTTACGGTACGGACAACCAAAAGGAACGGAGAGCACGCTGAGTACCGAACCCGCTTCGTTGTTATTGCAACCGGCTACTACGACAACCCCAACTATATGAATATTCCGGGCGAGGATTTGCCGAAGGTATCGCATTACTTTAAAGAGGCGCACCCGTATCAGGGGATGAAGGTGGCGGTCATCGGCGGCAAGAACTCATCGGTTGATGCGGCGATGGATCTGTATCGTGCGGGTGCCGATGTAACCTGGATTTATCGCGGCAGCGAATATTCACCGTCCATTAAAGCTTGGGTGCGTCCGGTGTTTGAATCGATGGTGAACAAAGGCTGGATAAAGGCGATGTTTGGCACAGAAGTGAAAAGTATCCATGAGGATCATATCATAGTGGAGCAGGACGGACAGGAAATGAAACTCGAAAATGATGCAGTATTTGCGATGACAGGGTATCGTCCGGATCGCACATTCTTTCATGCGCTTGGTGTTACGGTTCGTGAAGAAACGGGAGAGCCGGAACACAATCCGGAGACGATGGAGACGAACGTGCCGGGCGTGTTTGTTGCAGGCGTTATTGCTGCGGGCAACGACGCGAACGTAATCTTTATCGAGAACGGTCGCTTCCACGGCGGTATCCTTGCCGAAGAAATTGCCCGTCGGACAGCGGGATTAACGGTTAAATAAAAAGCGAGACAGTTATCTGGACCGACAGAGCGGATGCTTTTGTCGGCTTTTTTGTGTATACTTACAAACGAATAGCTTCACAATACATACAGTAAGTGGAGGTACTTATGCCAAAAGTGGTTTTGCTGACAACAGGCGGTACAATTGCCAGTAAGCCAAACGAGCGCGGTATGCTGGCATCGGGTGAAATTACCGGTGAAGAGTTAGCGGAGATATGCAACCTGCCGGGCGACATAGAAGTGCAAGTCGAATCCGTATTTCAGCTTCCATCCATGCACATTGGGTTCATGGAGCTTTTGATATTAAAAGCAAAAATCGAAGAGGTGCTTGCAGATCAGTCCGTCGATGGTGTCGTGGTAACGCACGGCACAGATTCAATGGAAGAAACGGCATACTTTCTTGACCTCACCATAGACGATGAACGTACGGTCGTCCTGACAGGCTCACAGCGCTCTCTTAGTGATTTAAGCAATGATGTCTACATAAATATACGGCATGCTATTTACACGGCTTGTAGTGCCGATTTACGCGGATCAGGAGCGGTTGTGGTGTTTAATGAACGCATCTTCTCCGCTCGCTACGTGAAAAAAGTCCACGCATCCAACATTCAGGGTTTTCATTCATTCGGGTTTGGTTATTTCGGCATCATCGACAATGATTGTGTATCCATATACCAAAAGCCGATCAACAGGGATATATTTAAGATTACAAAGACAATTCCTGCTGTTGACATTATCAAGTGCTATGCTGATGCAGACAGTAAGTTTGTGTATGCGGCCATTCAAGCAGGTTCAAAAGGTATCATACTTGAAGGGGTAGGCCGTGGTCAGGTTGCGCCGAAGATGATGGAAGGAATCGAGGAAGCCGTTCGCCAAGGCATTCACATTGTCATTACCACAAGCGCGGAAGAAGGTCGTGTACACACCACATACGACTATTTAGGGAGTGCCTATGACCTGTACAGCAAAGGTGTGATACTCGGCAAGGATTATGACAGCAAGAAAGCCCGCATACGGTTAGCAGTTATGCTGGCAAGCAATGTAGAAGATATAAAAAGTGCGTTTTAATACTTTTGCTGCATATTTGACGTCGTAACCTCCCTCAATCATATTTCTTTCATCTATGTTCCATGGTACGATGAGGTAAGGAGATCCGGAGAACAAAGGGAGTCGAATGCTATGTTATCCACCTTGGGGGCAGCACTGGCCCCTGGTATTGCTATTTTGAGTTATTTTTATCTAAAGGACAAATATGAAACGGAACCGCTTCATATGGTTGTCAAAAGTTTTATCATCGGTATCCTGCTTGTTTTTCCCGTGATGGTTGTGCAGTTCGGATTCCAGGAAGAACTTCATCTCGGCGTATTTTCGCAATCGTATTTTTTGGCAGGCTTTCTCGAAGAGTTTTTTAAATGGTTCATTATTTATTATACGGCATATAAGCATGTGGAATTTGATGAGCCGTATGACGGTATCGTGTATGCGGTGGCGGTTTCGCTCGGTTTCGCGACGCTTGAAAACTTTTTCTATCTGTTAGAGCATGGTGTGTCTACCGCATTTTACCGGGCCCTGCTGCCGGTATCGAGCCATGGATTGTTCGGTGTATTGATGGGATACTACCTTGGCAAAGCGAAGTTTTTGTCTGTTCCGCGCAGAAAGCGCATGTATTTGGCACTAAGCCTTGCGATTCCTGTGCTTTTGCACGGAACGTACGATTTCATTTTGATGGTAGGCGGTACGGTTTGGCCGTGGCTGATGGCTCCGTTCATGCTGTTTTTGTGGGCGATTGCCATTCGCCGCAGCCGTGCTGCGCTGGACAGGTCTATTGCTGCCGCTTTTGGGCGACACTATGAACAAGAGGAGGCGGAAAAAATATGACAACCGAGTACGAACGGTATAAAGTCACCATTTACTGCCTGACCTGCGGCGAGCGCTATGTGCTGCGCGGAATACGCGAAAACAACGGGAAGATTGAGACGGGGTTTAAACAATGCATCTGCAGCAACGACCGGAATTTCCATATTTATTCAGAACAGTTGTGAAAATCGTGAGGAAAAAAGGAGAGGATAGAGGAAAAAAAGATCCAGGGGAGAAAAAGGCATTCGCCTTTTTCCACATTGAAATCATTCCCTCGTTCTCTTCTCTCTTTTCCTTCGTACTACTAAAGTCAGCCGTCTTTCCCATGATTTTCATGACGGGGTTGCGTTGAAAACCATGGTGGTTTTTTGTATAAACAAGCATCTCTTTCCTCACACTATTACCAAGAATGATCGTAATTAGGAAAGGTGATGCGGATATGTATTGGAAAATCGCAGGTGTGCTGGCGCCGATTCTTGCCATAGGGGCTATCGGTGTCGGTATGTGGGGTTACCAGGAGAATCAGGAAAAAAACTCGGTGCTAATTAAAGCGGAAAACCAGTATCAGCGTGCGTTCCACAATTTAAACTATCATATAGACAAGCTGCAGGACGAGCTGGGTAAAACGATTGCCGTTAATTCTCGTCAACAGCTAACGCCGAGTCTGACGAATGTCTGGCGTCTTGCTTATTCTGCGCAAAGCGATGTAGGACAACTCCCTCTGACACTTATGCCATTTAACCAGACGGAAAAGTTTCTTGCCAATGTGGCTGATTTCAGCTATCAGACAGCAGTTCGCGATCTTCAAAAAGAGCCGTTAAGCAACAAAGAGTACAAAACGCTGCAGGCGCTTTATCGGCATTCCAAAGAAATTCAGAGCCAATTGCAGACCGTACAGACAGCGGTTCTCAGCAAACAGCTCCGCTGGATGGATGTTGAATCGGCGCTTTCGACGCAAGAAAGACCTCAGGATAATACCATTATCGACGGCCTTAAAGTTATCGATAAAAACGTTGAAGGCTATAAGGATGTCGATTTCGGTTCGGGCATCGGAAGCCTGAATGCGACACGCAAAATGAAGATTCAAGCCATTAAAGGTACGCCGATTACTGCAGAAGAAGCGAAGCGAAAAGCATTGGCGTTCACCAGAATCACGCCCGAACAGTTAAAAGAAATCAACGTGGTGGACAATGGGAGCGGGCGGGAGTACGAATCATTCAGCGTGCACATGGTTCGTAAAGCCGATCCTGCCCCGGTTAACGTAGAAGTGGCCAAGAAAGGCGGTAAGGTGGTTTGGGTACTGGACGAGCGTGACGTTCATGCGAACGTAAAGAAGCTAAACATCGAGCAGGCGAAGAACTATGCGGACAAGTATCTTGAAGAGCGAAATTATCCTTCTATGGAGGCGGTATCCTATGATGAATATGGAGGGCTTGCGGTATTCACGTATGTCTACAAACAAGGGGATATCCGCGTGTATCCGGATATGGTCACTGTGAAGGTAGCGCTTGATAAAGGCGGCGTACCGGGATTTCAGAGCGAAAGTTATCTTCTAAATCATAAAGCGCGTGTGCTGCCAAAGCCAAAGCTTACGGAGGCGCAGGCCCGTGCGAAAGTGAATCCGAGCTTGAAAATAGAGGAAACGCGTCTTGCCGTCATTGAAGACGATCGGGGGCAGGAAGTGTTCACCTATGAATTCTACGGCGGTCTTGGACAAGATCGCTACCGCATCTATATTAATGCACTGACCGGAGATGAAGTAAAAGCGGAGAAAATTAAGGCAGTTGCCTTGTAAGGAAGAATAGGGATCGGGGGGACGGGCGATACTGGTGAAAACGGAAGGAGGGGTCCGGATGAAACGAACCGAAGAGACAGCTTATGAGAAGCGTTTCACCCGCCTGGCCGCCTGGGTGGAGAAAGGACTTATTATAGCCATTGCGGCCGGGTGGTTGTTGCTCGTCGCAAGCCAGTTTCTGCTCACATATGACTCGGTCCGCTATTGGCTTGTCGATACGGTACGGCTGGAAGGCATTGCATCGCCTTAAGGCCTATGTTACTATGGAGATAATTGAATAGCATGGTTATCACCATACGTGAGTGCATGATAGCAATAAAAAGTTACGCATCAAATCAAATAAAAGGAAAGAAGCAGGCACGTCCTGCTTTTTTTGTGAAAATGAATAGAGATAAAAGATGAAGAAGCAAGAGGCTGGAAGGGAAGTTCCATCCTTGTAGCTTCTACTTTCTTCTTTGCTTAGTTAGGGTGGGATAGTACTGTGAAAATTGCAATTGACGGACCGGCCGGAGCCGGCAAAAGCACCGTAGCGCAGCGGGTGGCGAAACGGCTCGGCATGCTGTACGTTGATACCGGGGCGATGTATCGGGCTGCAACGCTTACGGCCCTTACGCGCGGCTGCTCGATTGAAGATGAGCAGTGTCTGCGTGATTTGCTTGATACGATTGACTTAACGCTTGAAATTCATGACGGAATGCAGCGTGTATATGTGGACGGCGAAGATGTGACCGAAGCGATTCGTTCCCTGGAGGTTACACGGCGTGTCTCGACGGTAGCCGCGCATCCGCTTGTGCGCGAGAAGCTGGTGGATATGCAGCGTCGGATTGCCAGCCGTAAAAACGTCGTAATGGACGGTCGGGACATCGGCACATCGGTGCTGCCGGATGCCGAACTGAAAGTTTTTCTTACCGCTTCTATCGAAGAACGCGCACGGCGGCGTCTGCAGGAGCTTGAGCAGAAAGGTGTGAAGGCCGAATACGGTGAATTGCTGCGTGACATTGAAGAAAGAGATCGTAAAGACAGTGAGCGTGAGATAGCGCCGCTAAAGCAGGCGAAAGACGCTGTGCTGGTTGATACGACCGGATGTAGCATTGATGAGGTGGTAGACCGTATCGTTTGTCTGCATCGGGAAAAAATCGGGGAGAGGGCGTAAGTCGCATGGAAAGCAAAACATATCCGTTTTTTCGCGCCATATTCCGCGGCATCTTTGCAGGACTGTACCGCTGGCGCGTAATCGGACAGGAGAACATTCCGGACGGGGAAGGACTTGTTCTCTGCGCGAATCATATTAGCAATTGGGATCCAATCCTGCTCGGCTGTGGTACCCACCGTCAAGTGCATTTCATGGCGAAGGCGGAGCTGTTTCGGATTCCTGTCATCTCCTGGCTTATTACTGACTTTGGAACTTTTCCGGTTAAGCGTGGTGCCGGAGACCGTCAGGCGATCCGCAAGTCGCTTGAGATTGTAGACGAGGGGAAAGTGCTCGGCATCTTCCCGGAAGGCAGGCGTAACCGGTCAGGGGATGGGACCGTCGGCAAAATGCTGCCGGGAGCTGCGATGATTGCACTCAAATCTAAGGCGCGGGTCGTACCCGTCGCAATCATCGGTCCGTACCGTCTTTTTGGACGTGTAACGATTATTTATGGAAAACCGATTGATTTGAACGAAGCGGTAGCGGGCAAGGAAAATGCGGAGCGCACCCAGTATGCTGCCGAAATCATTCAGCATGAGATTCAAAAACTGTTGGATATACATAAAAAGTAAGCATAACTTTCGGTGTTATTTTCCCTGTAATATAAGGCATTTTGCTTACCTGAGTGTGTATGAAGTCCAGAATTTAGCAGGTTTGGCACTAGCAATGGTGTATGCAACTTTGGTAAGCTAAGATAAATATGCTGCTGTTTGCTATAAATGCTTGTTGTTTCTTTTAGGAGGTAAGAAGCATTTATTGTTTGAATGGCTTTTATTTCAAGGAGGTATGGTCTATGGTAGAGGAAAATCAAAATGAATTGAATGGTCAACAGGGTTTGGAAGGGGTTGAGGTTAACCAGGTGTTAACCGGCACCGTTTCCCGTGTAGACGAGAAACAAGCCTTGATTGATGTGGGCTATAAGTATGAGGGCATCCTTCCGATCAGCGAAGTGTCGAGTCTTCATATCGAAAAAGTAGCCGATGTTCTTTCCGAAGGCCAGGAGATCCAGGTAAAGGTTATCCGTCTTGATCAAGAGAAGGACGAGATGATCGTCTCCAAGCGTGCGGTCGATGCGGAAAAAGCGTGGGACGAACTGCAGGGCAAGTTCGAATCGGGCGAAGTTTTCGATGCAGTGATTGCTGACAGCGTAAAGGGCGGCCTTGTGGTTGACCTCGGCGTACGTGGTTTCATTCCTGCTTCGCATGTAGAGCGCCATTTTGTGGAAGATTTCTCTGACTACAAAGGAAGAACGCTTTCCGTAAAAGTAATTGAACTCGACAAAGAAAAGAACAAAGTGATTCTTTCTCATCGCGCCGTACTCGAAGAAGAAGCGAACAAACAAAAGCAAGCGGTGCTTGAAAATTTGGAACCGGGCGCGGTCATCGAAGGCACGGTACAGCGTCTGACTGATTTTGGCGCGTTTGTTGATGTGGGCGGCGTAGATGGCCTGGTACACATTTCTGAGATTGCCTGGACCCATGTTGATAAGCCGTCTGACGTTCTGAAGGAAGGCGATAAAGTCAACGTGAAGGTCCTGAAGGTTGACAAAGCGAACGAACGCATTAGTTTGAGCATTAAAGCGACGCTGGCCGGACCGTGGGAGCAGGCGGCAGATAATTTCAAAATCGGTGATGTTGTGAAAGGTACAGTGAAGCGCCTGGTTAGCTTCGGTGCGTTTGTCGAAGTGGCTCCGGGTGTAGAAGGCCTTGTTCACATTTCTCAAATCGCCAATCGCCACATCGGCACACCGGATGAAGTGTTGAAAGAAGGCGAAGAAGTGAATGTGAAGATTCTGGATTTCAATCCGGGAGAAGAGCGCATGAGCTTGAGCATTCGTGAAGTACAGGATGAAAAGCAGAAGCAGGAAACGAAGAAAGAAGTTGCGGCATACCAGGCGGATGAGAACAACGTCGGTATGGGCGTAACGATCGGCGATCGCATGGGCGATCTGCTCAAAAAGTTTAAATCCTAATTTGATAATAGAGAGGTCGTAATGTCGAGGACTTCACGAAAACGCGAACATGTAGAGCACGCGCTAACAACCGGACAGTCCGGCACACACGGACTGTCGGATGTGAAGTTTGTGCACAATTGCTTGCCCGATCTCGCAATGGAACAAACGGATATGAGCACTTGTATCGGCGGACTCGCATTGAGTTCGCCGATTGTTGTAAATGCGATGACAGGCGGGGCAAGCGAAACATATAGTATTAATCAATCGTTAGGAATCATTGCACGCGAGACGGGTCTTGCGCTGGCGGTCGGCTCACAGATGGCGGCGATTCGGGATTCGTCGCTTGTCGAGACATACCGGATAGCTCGCCGGGAGCATCCTCATGGTATTCTGTTCGGCAATCTGGGCGCAGAGGCGACGCCAGAAATGGCTCGTCGTGCTGTAGAGATGATTGAAGCGGATGGGCTACAGATTCATTTGAATGTGATGCAGGAGCTAATCATGCCGGAGGGAGAGCGGGATTTCAGCGGGGCGCTCCGGCGTATTGAAGCGATTGTTCAGGCGGTGGACGTGCCGGTGATTGTCAAGGAAGTCGGATTCGGCATATCGCGCGAAACGGCGTGTAAGTTGACTGATTGTGGAGTGGCTGCAATTGACATCGGTGGACGTGGCGGAACGAATTTTGCGCAGATTGAGAACATGCGGCGCGCGCAGCCGTTTGCCGTGCTGAACGAGTGGGGCATCTCTACGGCGGCAAGCCTGCTGGAAGTTGCGACACTGGAGGTGCGTCCGGATATTATGGCGACCGGCGGAATTCAGACGGGCTTAGATACTGCACGCTGCCTGGCGCTGGGCGCCTCCTGCGTCGGCATGGCAGGCGTTTTTCTCCGCTATGCGGTGGATGGACGGACGGAAGAAGCGATAGAGTACGTGAACAATCTGCATGAAGAGTTGAGCGTAATTATGACTGCGCTTGGTGCCCCGACCATTGCCGCGCTGCAGCGAGTCCCGCTTGTCATTACCGGAGACACCTATCACTGGGCAGAGCAGCGGGGCATTAATTGCAAAGTGTTTGCGCAGCGTTCCTAAAGAAAAAGGCAGTTCTCGCTTTATGAGGCTGCCTTTTTCCTCATTGAAATCATTTCTTTGTTCTCTTCCCCGTTTCTATCTTGCAAACTTACATGCTATGCCAGCCTGGTTTTTCGGCAATAATACTGACAGAAAAACCGAAAAGGAGATAGTGCTTATGAATCCGGGATATTTATCGGCTTTTTGTCTGCTGCTTATTGCCGTACTGGCGTGGATGGGCTTACTGGACGGCTTACTTTCCCGTTTACAAATTCGACTGCGTACATTCTATGCTTTGCTTTTTGCGCATTATCTGGCCAGCGGCTGGTACATACCATTCGGTCCGTATATAACCCTAAGTGTGGGAACGTTTCTGCTTCCTATTGTATTTTTCCTTTTCTTATGGGGCAGGCAGGAACGAGAGAGTCGGAACTACAGTTTTGCGGCAGCATTGTTGGCCGGCGTTACACTATTCTTGCTCCGCTATATAATCAGGCTCGATCCTGTACTGCACGTTGTGGATGAGGTTTATCTTATTGCAGGCGTTGCCGTGGTTCTCACGGTAGTGATGAGCAGGCAGGCAGACCAGGCATTGATCATCATGGGGCTTGGCCTGTGTCTGATGGAAATCGTTACGCAGGTGTTGGTTTATTCATCTGTTAACGCTGTTACGCTGGGAGAATTTGCGTTTCGTGATGCGCTCGTCTTTTCGCTGCTTACAGGTCTTTTGGTGCACGCCGCAGTATTTCGCTGTATAGATGCAAGCGGCGCACTTGTACGCAAAGTTTTGGTGAGAAGGAGTCGATGAATGATGGGAAACTACACCGTCCCGGTAGTCATGGGTGTTATGTTTGGCGTAGCAGCCCGCCTGTATATGCTTCGTACGGATTATCGACAGTACCCCACATACCCCCATGGCCGGATTATTCATATTGCACTTGGCTTCATTGCCGCGCTTATTGGCTCGGTCGTCATTCCTTCTATTTTGAAGCCGGATTGGACAGCAGTTACGTTCCTGGGCCTGGCGGCGCAACAGTTTCGTGATGTACGGAATATGGAACGGAATATGCTGCAGCAGCTCGACAGCATGGAACTTGTTCCTCGCGGCGTTTCTTACATCGAAGGCATTGCCCAGGTGTTTGAAGGACGCAATTATCTCGTCATGCTCACCTCACTCATCGTCACACTGGTTGCTATTCGAGCTCCTTTCTGGTGGGCGATTGTAGTCGGAATTGCCATGTTTGCTGTCAATAGGTGGCTTATGTCAGGCAAAGTGCTCGGACAAATCGCTGATATTAAACAGGGACATATTGTTCTCGATGGCCCGAATCTGTACGTCGATGATATCTATATTATGAACATCGGCTTACAATCTGATCGGGATGCAATTCGCGAACATGGGATAGGCGTCGTGGTAACCCCGAAAAATCCCAATAGTCTGGTTACCATTGCAAATCTCGGGCAGCGTCAGGCCATTCTGCATGATGTATCATCTATTCACGGCGTATATCGCGATTCGGGGGAGCCGGCCCTCGTACCGCTTATCAAACGTGATATGCAGAACGGCAGGTTAGGCATTTTCCTGTTGCCGGAAGAGAAAGATAGGAGTAAAGTGCTTAAGACAATAGAGCGGGTGCCGGTGCTGGACAGTGCCATTCGGCTGCCGCGTGAAGCCAGCGTCAATCAGCAGACCAGGGGGACACGTTAGCCATGTCTGTTTCATTAGAAAAATACATTCTGGCGGTCATCACCATCAATCGACAGCGGGTCGGCGGAGGGGCCCCTGTTTTTTATGCAGACGAAGAAAAAGAATTGGAGCAAATTGCTTTTACGCTTGAAAAAATTCTCGACGGCATCGCCCATGAGATTACTCCGGACACGCTGATTATCGTGAAGCACTCCTGAATGAAAGCGACTCGCTTCCGCCTTGTTTGTCTTGCCTGTCCTTACAATTCATTCTATGATAGTAGAGATATTGAAAAAGAGAGGTAAGTTATGTTATGGCAAATCCTGTAGTAGCAATTGTCGGCCGTCCGAATGTCGGTAAGTCGACGCTATTCAATCGAATTGTAGGAGAGCGATTGGCGATTGTCGAAGACGTTCCGGGTGTAACCAGAGATCGTCTGTACAGCAAGGCGGAATGGCTCGGCAAACCGTTTCATTTAATTGATACAGGCGGCATTGATTTTGATGATCATGATGAATTGCTTGAATCAATCCGCAACCAGGCGGAGCTTGCGATAGATGAAGCGGACGTTATCATATTTGTGGTGGACGGCACCGTCGGCATTACCGATCAGGACCAGGACGTAGCACGTATGTTATTCCGTTCGAAGAAACCGGTGATTCTTGCGGTCAACAAGATTGACAATCCACAGCGCTTAAACGATGTATACGAATTTTACTCGCTTGGCATGGGTGATCCGTTTCCGATTTCCGGTGCGCATGCGACAGGGATTGGTGATTTGCTGGATGAAGTAATCAAGCATTTTCCGGAATATAATGATGATGAATACGATGATGATGTCATTCGTGTATCGCTTATCGGTCGTCCGAATGTAGGGAAATCGTCGCTGGTCAATGCGCTGCTCGGAGAAGAGCGCGTTATCGTAAGCGACATTGCGGGCACGACTCGTGATGCGATCGATACGCCGTTTACGTTCAAAGGTCAGGAATATGTGCTGATCGATACGGCGGGGATGCGCAAACGGGGCAAGGTGTACGAGTCGACCGAGAAATACAGTGTCATGCGGGCGCTGCGGGCCATGGAGCGCTCGGATGTCGTACTGGTCGTTATCAATGGTGAAGAGGGGGTTATCGAGCAGGATAAGAGAGTAGCCGGCTATGCGCATGAGGCGGGCCGGGGTGTTATCATTGTCGTCAACAAGTGGGACGCGGTAGAAAAAGATGAACGCACAATGAATAAATTCATTGCAGATATTCGCGAAGAATTTAAATATCTCTCTTATGCGCCGATTCTGTTTGTGTCCGCCAAAACGAAACAGCGGGTGCAAATGATTCTGCCAAAGGTGGCCCAGGTGGCAGAGCAGCATGCGCTGCGCATCGCGACGCCGGTGCTAAACGATTTGATTCACGAGGCAACGACGGTGACGCCACCGCCGAGCGATAAAGGTCGCCGCCTGCGCATCAACTATGCGACACAGGTTGCAGTTAAACCGCCGACGTTTGTTTTGTTTGTCAATGATACAGAGCTTATGCATTTTTCTTACCAGCGCTACTTAGAGAATAAAATTAGAGAAGCTTTTCCGCTGGAAGGGACTCCGATTCGCATTCTCGTGCGAAACAAGTCCGAATAAATAAGGAGAGGGGAGAGACCGGATGGGAGCGGTTGTTATCATCCTGTCTTACTTGCTGGGGTCGATTAGCTTCAGCATTCTTGTCGCGAAAAAAATCGCAAAGATTGATATCCGGCAGCATGGAAGCGGCAATGCGGGTGCGACCAACACGCTGCGCGTACTTGGCAAAGGGCCGGGAATTGCGGTGCTGCTTCTGGATGCGTCCAAAGGCGCTATCGCTGTCGGGGTAGCCCATTGGTTAACAGGAGGGAACGACTGGGTGATCGTACTCTCCGGTATTGCCGCAATTCTTGGGCATAATTGGCCGGTATTTTTCGGATTTCGAGGCGGTAAAGGGGTTGCCACTACCATCGGTACGCTGCTGGCATTGACACCGGTACCGGCGCTGATTGCAGTGGTCGTAACCGTTGCGGTCATTGCAGTAACACGCTACGTGTCGCTTGGCTCGCTTGTTTTTTTTACGTTGATTCCCGTCATTCTCATTATTACCGGGGCTTCTTTGGCCTATATTATAGGCACGCTTATAATAGCGGCGCTTGGCTATATACGCCATGCGGAAAACATTAAACGGCTGCTTCAGGGCACGGAGCGGAAGCTTGGACAGTCGAAACGGTAGGGAGGATGGATAGAATGCGAAACGTTGCGGTAATCGGAGCCGGGAGCTGGGGAACTGCGCTGGCAACAGTGCTTGCGGAAAATCATGAAAACGTCTCACTCTGGGCGAGACGGGAAGAGCTTGCGCGGGAAATAAACGAAACACGGGAGAATAAGCGGTACCTTCCCGGTATTACGCTTTCCGAACGTATCAAAGGGGACACATCGCTCGAGAGGGCAGTACGAGACAAGGAGCTTGTGGTTCTCGTTGTTCCCTCCCATGCCATGAGGGACACTGTCCGTACGCTTGCTCCGCATCTACATAAAGATACGATCCTTGTGCATGCCGCAAAGGGACTCGAAATCGATTCGCTTAAACGGATGAGCGAAGTGATCAAAGAAGAGGTTTCTGCTTCGTTTCATGAACAGATTGCCGTATTGTCAGGGCCGAGTCATGCCGAAGAAGTCGGCATGAAAGCGCCGACCACTGTTGTAGTTGCGGCCGAGAAAATGAGCGTGGCTGAGGAAGTACAGGATGCGTTCATTACAAGCCGTTTCCGGGTCTACACCAATCCGGACGTCATCGGTGTAGAGATTGGCGGCGCGCTGAAAAATATTATCGCGCTGGGCGCCGGGGTGAGCGATGGACTTGAATTCGGAGACAATGCAAAAGCTGCGCTGCTTACGCGTGGCCTGGCTGAAATCAGCCGCCTGGGGATTAAACTTGGCGCCAATCCTCTGACGTTTACCGGCCTTGCGGGGGTGGGCGACCTGGTAGTAACGGCTACCAGTCAGCACAGCCGCAATTGGCGTGCGGGCAGGATGCTGGCTCAGGGGCTTGCACCGGACGAAATTGTTGCGCGCATGGGCATGGTCGTAGAAGGGATTAAAACGACAAAAGCCGCCCACCAGTTAGCGTGTGAGCTTGGTGTAGAAATGCCGATTACACGGGAATTGCATGCGCTTCTATTCCGACAAAAGGCACCGCGTGACGCTGTCAGCGATTTGATGGGACGGGTTCGCCGGCACGAAACAGAAGAGTTGGCGCTTCAATACTTTGATAATCATTGATGGACAAATGGGCGATGACGCCAGAAGGCCGCACTTTTTCCTCCCCTTCCTCATACACTGTTGTTGTATCATGAAAGGAGGGAGATGGAGGGTATGGTAAACATCCCGAAAAAATTTCTTGATAAATTACAGGGCAGAAACGTGGACACGTCAAAGCTGGAAAAGCTGGCTGGTGGCGTGAAAAAAAGCGATCTGGATGATGATCAAAAGCTGCTTCAACTGATTCGCCAGCTGGCCGTGATCGCCAACGTATCTTTAACAAAGGAAAAGGAAGAAAAAATCATTAAGTATATTCGTACACATAACGTACAGGGCGGAGATATGAAGACGTTGACAAACTTGCTGAAAAATAAACTGTAATCTTGGAGAAATAGGCGAGGCGCGCTGTTACAGGCTTGCTGAAATTAGCATACAGTATAGCATGATTCGCGAAAATAAGGGCTCTCGAAAACGACGCGAGGATACAGAAGGAAAAAAGAGGGATAATGCTGTCCGGCATTATCCTTCTTTTTCTGTGAAAATTGTGAGGAAAGAAGGAGAGGGAAGAGGAAATAAGATCCAGGGGAGAAAAAGGCGACCGCCTTTTTCTACATTGAAATCACCCCCTCGTTCTCTTCTCTCTTTTCCTTCGTACCGCAAAATAGGAGGCCCTACGGTCAGGCCTCCTCTGATGATGTTGCAATTTCATCCATTTCCAATAATGCCTGCACAAGCGGAGAGTTCAGCAGGGAAATAATCTGGCGGAAATCGACGTTATTTAATGATTTGATAAACGAGAGTGCTGACCTCTCTCCCGTATCTCCGCTGCCCTGCTCTGCTGCCCTGAGCATCGCGCGCTTTTGACTGCTCTTTGACCAGCGCTCATACATACCAATAAGGTTGGTTAGTGTGCTGAGCGTCTGCTCCATCTCGGCCATCGTGCCGCGCATTTGGGTTGACCATTCTCTGACAGTATTAATGGATGTGCGCATCTCTTCCGGAGATTTAGTCAAAATGGACGGTAGATTTTTCATAAAGGCAGAAGCTGCCCGAAGGTCCGTTTTATTTTTAACCGGCACGATGGCCGTTGCAGCTTCTTTTTTTGCAACGACGGGCGCGGCCTTTTTGCGCTTTTTCCCGCTCGCTGCCGTGCGCCTGGATCTCTTCGTATACGGGCTTCGCCGTTTCTGGCTGTTCATGATTGCGCCCCCTTTATCCTATAGTCAACATTATAGTATGCGTTCGTCCTGTAAGAGGTTCGATTGTCCCCGGTTTGTGCTATAATGTGAGTATCCGATTTACAGGATCATTTTTACAGACAAAGAGGGAGTGCTCATGCATTTAATGTTCTATGCGCTGAGTGCAATCGGCTTGATGATTGTTGCCAGCGTTACGATTGTATTCGCGCGTAAACTGCAGTGGCGGCTGCTCAGATTCGCACTGTCTACCGTCGCCTATGCAAGCTTAATTGTGGCGTTTTTTCTTATGGTGGCCGTGTTGATTACTTTCTAGTTCCCGGTCCCATATTGCGGGCTTTGATGTATTTGTGAAGCATGAGGAGCACAATGTACAACACGCCAATTCCAATTCCCGCCCACAGTACGACATCGGCCGTATTTTCAGTGTTGGCGAGAAGGAATACGGGTGTAAATAGCACAATACCGAAGAAGAAGGTCCCTTCGAGCGCCACCTTAATCCATTCGCGGCTCATTAGCATGATGTTCAAGCCTCCTTGTATGCATGGAATCAAGCTTAGTGTAGGCCAAAACGATGCTTGTTATCCGCAAAACAATAAAGAAGCAGGGGATGTTACCATGGTGAAAATTACATTTGCGCCGGCGAACCGTCATATACAGGTCCGTGTCGGAGAAACCATATTGCGAGCCGCATCCAGGGCAAGGATCGCCATCTCCCAGCGCTGCGGCGGCAAGGGGGCCTGCACAATGTGCAAAGTGCGGGTTACTCCAGGTAGTTTTGTTTCACCTCCGCAGGAGAAAGAGAAGCGAATGATTGGCGAAGAGCATCTGGCATGCGGCATGCGGCTTGCCTGTCAGGCAAGAGTGCAGGGAGAAGCGCAAGTGGAGCTTGCGGAAAGCCGGCTTGCGTCCGTTGTGCGCACCCAGTTGGAAAAACAGCGGCAGGAGAGAGGCGAATGGTAGGGAAGTGGAAGTTACGGATGACGGGGCTTATGGCCCTGTGTTTGCTGGCGCTTTCCGGATGCGCGTATCCGCGCGCTCAGATGCTGCAGAATGCGGCACCGCCGGTTCAGCAAATTAAGATGGTACAGGATGCAGTAGATCAGTACCAGAAAGAAACAGGTGTTCTGCCTATTGTAACGAAAGACGCCGATACGCCGGAATTCGAACGGTATCCGGTCGATTTCTCAAAAATTGTGCCAAAATACATTCCGTATATTCCCGGGGCTGCGTTTGAAGCGGGTGGAAACTACATGTTCGTCCTGCTGAATGCGGAGACGAAGCCGGAAGTTCGCTTGATCGATTTAACCGTATCCCAGGGCGTTCAGAGCATGCAGGAGAAAGTAAGCCGTTATTTTGCCGACAAAAAAGAGTTTCCGCTTGGTCCGAAAGTGGGGGACGGATATTACTTGATTGATTTTGATAAACTGCACACGGGCGAGGAGTCGATCCTCAGCCATTTCAGCGGGCAGCCAATGTCCTACATTATCAACGAGCGCGGTCAAGTGGGCGTAGATTATTCCGTTGATTTGGCGCTAGCATTGAAGAATGCGCCGGAAAAACCGAAGCAGGCCGGAGATATTCGTTATGTACTGGCCGATGTCTCTCCACTTGCGCCGGTGAAATCGTTTCCATACCGTCTTATCAACGGAGAACCAAAACTTGCTCCGAGCGAATGATGACTTCTTTTTCTTTTCTTCCTGAAATAATTCTGGTATATCTTATCTCGCTTTACCATATCTTGTACAAAGCAGGACAGGGTGGGGTGCACAGACGATAATGGCGGGACCCGGCACCGTTCTCGTCGTACTCGTTCAGGCCGAGTCGAGGTCTATTTTTTCCGTCGCCCTCATAAGATGAGTAGTGTCCTTATAGTACAAGAAGTAGATGGGAAAGAAACGCGAGGAGGTATCCAGGTGGAACGTGTAGATATTTTCAAAGACATTGCGGAGCGCACGGGGGGAGACATCTATATCGGCGTGGTCGGCCCTGTTCGCACCGGAAAATCAACATTCATTAAACGCTTTATGGAATCCATCGTTATTCCCAACATTCCGTATGAAGCGGAGCGGGTCCGTGCCGTGGACGAACTACCGCAGAGCGCGGCAGGAAAAACGATTATGACGACCGAACCGAAGTTCGTGCCGAACAACGCGGTTGCCATTCATGTGACCGACGGACTTGATATCAATGTGCGTCTTGTCGATTGTGTAGGGTATACGGTGGAAGGTGCCCGGGGATATGAAGACGAGAACGGTCCGCGCATGGTAACGACACCATGGTATGATGAGCCGGTTCCATTCGAAGAAGCCGCTGAACTGGGCACGCGCAAAGTTATCCAGGAACACTCAACGCTTGGCGTGGTTGTCACCTCGGACGGTACGATTGCTGAAATTCCGCGCGTCGGTTACGAAGAAGCAGAGGAGCGCGTCATAAATGAATTGAAGGAAGTGGGCAAACCGTTTGTTATCATTGTAAACTCCCTGTATCCGGGTCGTCCTGAAACTGTAGCTCTGCGCGCTGCTCTTGAGGAAAAATACGATGTGCCGGTCCTTGTGATGAGCGTCGATTTAATGGATGAACGGGAAGGGCTCGCCGTCCTTCGCGAAGTGTTGTTCGAGTTCCCGGTCCATGAAGTTAATGTCAACCTTCCATCCTGGGTGATGGTACTGCACGAAGACCACTGGCTTCGCCAGAATTTCGAAGAAGCGGTACGGGAGACGGTGAAAGACATCCGCCGTCTGCGAGACGTGGATCGTGTGGTTGGCTATTTCGGCGAATATGAATTCATCGACCGTGCTGCGCTGGCCGATATGAATATGGGCCAGGGAGTGGCAGAAATCGATTTGTACGCCCATGACGAGTTGTACGACCGCATTCTTATGGAGATTGTTGGCGTAGAAATCCGCGGCAAGGATCATCTGCTCCAGCTTATGCAGGAGTTCAGTCTCGCAAAGAAGGAGTATGATAAGATTTCAAGTGCACTCAATATGGTACGTCAGACCGGGTACGGTATCGCTCCTCCTTCACTCGAAGAGATGAAGCTCGACGAGCCGGAGATTATCCGCCATGGATCGCGCTTCGGTGTTCGTCTGAAAGCGACGGCACCGTCGATTCATATGATTCGGGTCGATGTGGAATCCGAATTTGCGCCGATTATCGGTACGGAGAAGCAAAGTGAGGAGCTGGTGCGGTATCTAATGCAGGATTTTGAAGAGAACCCGCTAAGCATCTGGAACTCGGATATTTTCGGCCGCTCGCTCAATTCGATTGTAAATGAAGGCATTTCCGCCAAGCTGTCCATGATGCCGGATAACGCGCGTTACAAGCTGCAGGAGACACTGGAACGTATCATTAATGAGGGTTCGGGTGGACTTATCGCGATTATCTTATAGACGGGACAGAAAAAGAATAAGGTAAACGAGACGAACACCGGCTTCTCCTTATTAGGCAGAAGCCTTTTCTCTTTTAGGGAAGCCTGGGGACACAATAGGAGAAGATTGGGTGAAATCCCTTGAATTACAGCGTTTTCTATATTAATATTAGCTTGTCCACCTTTAAAAATACTTAAGTTGTGTATAATTATCCTATAATTGGTTAACAACGTATAACAAGAAAACTCCCTTTGGGAGGAGGTGAATGACATGAATAAGACAGAATTAATCACGAAAGTATCCGAAGCGACCGAACTTACGAAGAAAGATGCAACAAGAGCAGTGGAAGCGGTATTCGATGCGATTACGGAAGCTTTGAAAAACGGGGACAAAGTACAATTGATCGGATTTGGTAACTTTGAGGTGCGTGAGCGTGCTGCTCGCAAAGGCCGCAACCCGCAAACCGGCCAGGAAATCGAAATTGCTGCTAGCAAGGTACCTGCCTTCAAGCCGGGCAAAGCATTGAAGGAAGATATTCAATAGTGGCGTACATACCGTCATTGGACTTGATTTATCCATTTATGGCAAAGCAAACGGAGCTGTACGAATGTACAGCTCTTTTTCCTATCTATGTCCGAAAGTTTTGCCTGTGGGCTACGGAGGTTCGCTATGAAAGTAAATCATAAAAAAATTGAAGAAGCGGTACGCATGATTCTAGAAGCGATAGGTGAAAATCCGAGCCGTGAAGGTCTGCTCGATACGCCGGCGCGTGTGGCCCGTATGTATGAAGAGGTGTTCACGGGTCTTTCACAGGACCCTAAAGAGTATTTCTCGGTCGTGTTTAGCGAAGAACACGAAGAGCTTGTACTCGTCAAGGATATTCCGTTTTATTCAATGTGCGAGCATCACTTGGTGCCGTTCTATGGCGTAGCGCATGTAGGCTATATTCCCCGTGGCGGACGTGTGACGGGACTATCCAAATTGGCTCGAGCCGTAGAAGCGGTAGCGAAACGCCCTCAATTGCAGGAGCGAATTACCTCAACAGTTGCCGATTCGATTATGGAGACGCTTGAACCGCATGGTGTTGTGGTGGTCGTGGAGGCAGAGCATCTGTGCATGACCATGCGCGGTGTCAAAAAGCCCGGGTCCAAGACAGTAACCTCAGCCGTGCGCGGCATCTTTGCGCAGGACCCTGCTTCACGTGCCGAAGTATTCAGCTTAATCAAAGGGTGATCTGTGAACAAAATAAGTCAATCACATGTATTTGTGGGCGGCGCACGTGTTTAAAATCTAGCGCTTTCGCACATGTTAAAACAGAGGTGAATGCGCTGTGAATAAGATGAAAACAATGTATTGGTTGTGGCTTTTGCCAATCGGACTCCTCATTGCTCTCGTGTATATTAGTTTTTGGTTATATAGATAAACGTTGACAGCGCTTCCTTTTTGCGCGATAGTTAAAACCGTAGCCATCTTAGGGAAGAGTAAAGAGGGGGAGCGTTTATGAACGGAACGTCGACTGAATTTATTGTCATCAAAGCACTGGAGAATGGCGTTAATGTCATCGGATTGACGCGCGGTGAATCCACAAGGTTCCATCATTCTGAAAAACTCGATAAGGGCGAGATTATGATCGCCCAGTTCACCGAGCATACATCCGCGATTAAAGTTCGCGGCAAGGCTGTTATTCAGACGAGCAACGGTACGATTGACACGCTGGTGGACAAGTAGAAAAAAACAAGCAGGCATCTGCTTGTTTTTTTCTGTGAAAATTGTGAGGAAAGAAGGAGAGAAAGAGGAAATGAGATCCAGGGAAGAAAAAGGCCTTCGCCTTTTTCTACATTAAAATTCTCTCCTCGTTCTCTTCTCCTTCGTACCGCAAAAGTCAGCCGCCCTTCCCTTCATTTTCATGGCAGGGCTTGCGGATCATCTCCCATGGTGGTTTTGTACCTGAGATAGAGCTTACAATTCACAAGGAAGAATTATATAATATCTTAGTGTAGTACGAGTGGTAGTATGGTATACTTTATAAGTATGTTTTCAGTGAGCGTGGGAACGTTTTTTTGGGGGATGCATAACAGATGAACCTTTTGAAGCATGATTTTCAGGAAGAAATAGAAGAAGTCGTAAGGAGCATTAAACAGAATGCCGAAAACCGCGTTCTCTACCAATACATTGATAATCCACCTATCTCACAGCTTCGCATATGCTTGCTGTATCTTTTTCTTAGGCAGCGCGGCGTAAGCGGAGCGGCTCTTCGCGACTATATTGTCACTGCAACGCTGATTCAGCTCGCGCTTGACAGCCATGAGCGGGTCAGCCTGAACAAAGAAGAGACATCCGCAGGCATTAGATCGCGCCAGCTTACCGTGCTGGCCGGTGATTATTTCAGCAGCCGGTACTATTATTTGCTCGCCAACTTAGAAGATGTGCGGGCGATCGGCCAGCTGGCACGGAGCATTCAGGAGATTAACGAGTGGAAGATTAATTTGTATTGTGAGAACGATTGGACAGCCGAGCAATATTTGCAGCGAAAAGTGGATATCGAGTCGTCCTTGCTTCGGTCCTTTGGAAATGCATATGTCGGGGAAACAATGGACGTATGGATGCGTATTTTTTCACAGATGATTCTTGTTGAGCAATTGCTTGCCGAATACCGGACCTGGAATATCGAGCAGGAGGCGGGGCGATATTTTCATCTGCTGAGCCGGGAGGAAGGCACGCATAGCGCCTACCAATCGATGCTGCAGCACATCCATAAAGCGCTCCACCAGTGTCGTAAATTGATCGCGCTGGTAGAAGGGGAAGAATGGCGCGCCGAATTGAGGCACCTTGTGGACCGGTGCGCGGAAGAGTTGGACAACCAGAAAGCAAGGGCAGAGGAGATGTAGCTATGCGTCAGAAATTGCAGGGGGAAGAAAAAGCGGAATACGTACATTCGGTATTTGAATCGATTGCAAAAGAGT
>Ga0310836_100814_pt1 | contig 21403 bp, 18 predicted proteins | sample SM_ome_4_FD_201310 | JGI IMG/M metagenome (GOLD analysis project Ga0310836, IMG submission 201310) | Sorghum-adapted microbial communities enriched on stacked mutant (SM) sorghum from Joint BioEnergy Institute, Emeryville, California... ... | reverse complement strand
GGCCCACTGCTCATCGTTCAGCGCAGACGGATCGCGGGGGCGCGCGATATGCGCCTCACCGCCGTAGCGGAACTCAATTTCGGGCCGCGCTTCACCGCAACAGGGACAAGGGATCAGCAGCATTGGAAGAGCCTCAGTGCGCAACAGCCGCAGCCGCGGCCTCGTCGATCAACCGGCCGGTGCGGAAGCGGTCGAGCGTGAAGGGAGCGGCGATGGGATGTGGCTCGCCGCGGGCGATCGTGGCCGCGAACACGTGGCCGGAGCCGGGTGTCGCCTTGAACCCGCCCGTTCCCCAGCCGCAGTTGATGAACAGGTTCGGCACCGGCGTCTTGCCGATGATCGGCGAGCGGTCCGGCGTGACGTCGACGATGCCGCCCCAATTGCGCAGCATCCGCATGCGCCGGAACGTCGGGAACAACTCGCAAATCGCGTCAAGCGTGTGCGTGGTAATGTGCAGGCCGCCGGTCTGGCTGTAGGAGACGTACTGGTCCGTGCCGGCGCCAATAACGAGTTCGCCCTTGTCGGACTGGGAGATGTAGGCGTGCATGGTGTTCGACATCACCACACACGGGAACACTGGCTTAACCGGCTCCGACACAAGTGCCTGCAACGGGAAGCTTTCGAGCGGCAGACGGAAGCCGGCCATGGCCGCGATCACGCTCGTGTGCCCGGCTGCCACGATGCCCACCTTGCGGGTCTTGATCGTCCCCCGCGTGGTCTCGACCGCCTCGACCGCCCCATCGGCGCCGCGCCGAATGCCAGTCACCTCGCAGTTCTGGATGATGTCGACGCCGAGCTTGTCGGCTGCGCGCGCATAGCCCCAGGCCACTGCGTCGTGCCGCGCCACGCCGCCCCGCCGCTGCAGCGCCGCACCCAGAACCGGGTAGCGGAGATTGGGTGAGATGTTGAGCGGCGGACAAAACTCTTTCGCCTGTTCCGGCGTCAGCCATTCGTTGTCGATGCCGGCAAGCCGGTTGGCATGGACGTGGCGCTTGAAGATCTGCACGTCGTGCACGGTGTGGGCCAGCATCATCACACCGCGCGGGGAATACATGACGTTGTAGTTCAGCTCGTCGGAGAGCGTTTCCCAGAGCTTCATCGCGTGCTCGTAGATCGCCTCGCTCTCCTCCCAAAGGTAATTCGAGCGGATGATCGTCGTGTTGCGTCCCGTATTGCCGCCGCCGAGCCAGCCTTTCTCGAGCACCGCGACGTTACGAATGCCGTGCTCCTTGGCGAGATAGTAGGCGGTCGCCAGCCCATGCCCGCCCGCGCCGATGATGATGACATCGTAGAACGGCTTTGGGTCAGGGTCGCGCCACTGCCGCGGCCACCCCTGGTGGGCTGTCGCCGCCTGCCTCAGCAAGCTGAACACCGAATACTTCAACGGATGCTCCCCGCTGCTAACGGCCCGGCGCAGCACCGGCACACCGATGGCTACGCGCGACCGCTCTGAACGCATTGAAAGGCCACATGGTTGGCGTCCAAACGGAGCCCTGACCATGCGTCGCCTTGTCGTCTCCCAGCCCCAAGGCCAGCCGGAGCACATGCTTAGGCTAGCGCGGCTATGGTATCCAGTGCGGTAACGGCTTTTTCTTTCCTAATTCCGTCACGCCCTGGTCGAATGCTTGCGAGCGCGCTAGTAAATCATCGGCAGATTGGCTTGAATATCCCGCGCACAGACCTGCCACAGCAGGAGACCGCGCCATGCTGGTGCGCTGTTTCGTGATGGGTCGTCCGGACCCGAGAGCCTCATGCCCGCATCCGGGGGGCAGGGCGAAGTTTTCTTCCACCCATTGCATATCTCCATAAATCCAGAGCGTTGAGGGGACGCGCAGCTATGTCCTCGCCAAGCACCGATCAGACCACAACTCACACAATCGGGTTTCTGCTCACGCCCGAGTTCTCGATGATTGCCTTTACGTCATCGATCGAACCGCTGAGACTCGCCAATTTGGTGAGCGGACAGAAGCTGTTTGCCTGGCGGATTTATTCGCCTGACGGCAACCCCGTGGCCGCCTCCAATGGCCTCCGGATCGAGGCGGACGGCTCGTTCAACGACGTCGGGCCGATGCCCGAAATCATCGTCTGCTCCGGGGTGAACGTCCACAAGCACGACCACACCCAGCTGATCGCTCGTTTGCGCCGGCTCAGCTTCTATGGCGTTTCGATCGGTGCCGTTTGCACCGGGGCCTATATTCTTGCCAAGGCCGGGTTGCTCGACGGCTATCGCTGCACCATCCACTGGGAGAACAGCAGTGCCTTCCGCGAGGAGTTTCCGGATATCGAACTGACCGACGAGCTGTTTGAGTTCGACCGGAACCGGTTCACCTGCGCCGGTGGGACTGCGGCGATCGACATGATGCTGTCTCTCATCGCCGATCGCAAAGGTGCAGACATCGCGGCCCTTGTGACGGACGAGCTCATCCATCACCGCATGCGCGCGCCGAACGAGCGCCAGCGCATGGATCTCAGGGCCCGCCTCGGTGTGGCGAACCCGAAGATCCTGACGGTCGCCGCGCTGATGGAAGAGAACCTCGAGGAGCCGCTGTCCTGCTCCACGCTTGCCAAGAGGGCCGGGTTGTCGCCCCGGCAGCTGGAGCGGTTGTTCCGCAAATACATCGGCGAAACACCGACGCGCTATTATCTGCGCCTGCGCCTCGAGAAGGCCCGCCAGCTGCTACGGCAGACGAGCATGCCGATCCTGTCGGTCGGGCTTGCCTGCGGGTTCATCTCCGCGTCGCACTTTTCCAGCAGCTACAGTCACCACTTCGGCAAGACGCCATCTGAGGAGCGTTCCGCAGTCAGGCGGAAAAAGACGGATCAAGTCCCACCTCCCGCTCACCGCGCTCTGGATGCGGTTGCGGCTCCATCCCTGCTGAAACCGATGGCGGACGAAATCGCCGCAGCCTCTTTGCCTCCCGTAATGGACGCTCCTTCGCCAGCTCCGGAAGGCGATGCGGGGACAGCGGAGATCTAGCCCCTCATCCATTGTCCGGCCGAGCTGCCGCAAACAATTGAGAGCCGGCCGACCGTGCTTCTTAAGAAGCGAGCGGGGCGGAGCCGCCTTGGAAGCAACTCCGCCCTGCCGGTTTTTCCTGAGGCTCGGATCAGAGCTTGCCGGTCACCCAGTAGTTCACCCGCGCCTCGTTCTCCTTGATGTACTTGTCGATCGCCTGCTCGTAGCTGGTCTCTTGAGCCTCGGCCATGATCTTCTCGACGTCACCGATCGGGAGCACCATGCGGTTGAGGAACTCGTAGACTTCCGGATGGTCCTGATAGAAGCCTTTGCGGACGATCTTGTTCACCCTCTCCAGACCGCCGAGAGTGCGCTTGGGATCCTCGAGGTAGCGCAGTTCCCACTTGGCGAACATCCAGTGCGGGCTCCAGCTGGTGGCGACGATCCACTCTTTGCGGCTCGTGGCCCGCTCGACTGCGGCCAGCATGGCGGCGTCGCTCGCGGAAATCAGCTGGTAGCCGTCGAGCTTATACTCCTTGATCGCCTTTTCAGATGCCTGCATGAGGCCGGCGCCTGGATCGATGCCCTGGATTTTCCCGCCCAGCTTCTTCTGAACGTCAGGTTTCTTGAGGTCCTCGATGGTCTTGACCTGATCCTCTGGCACATAGGCCGGCACCACCCAGCCAAGCTTGGCGCGAGTGTACATGGGGCCGAGGTCGTCGATGTCCTTGCGGACCTTCTCGAGATAGGCCTGGTGCGTCGTCGGCTGCCAGGACATGAGCATGCCGTCCAGCTTTCCACTGGCGACAGCCTGATATTGGATGCCGATGTCGGCCAGCGTCAGCTCGACTTTATATCCGAGACGATCCTGTAAAAGCTTCTGCGCCAGCTTGGTGACAGCCTCCGCATCGGACCACGCCGTCCAGCCGATGTTGATCTTTTTCTCCTGCGCCTGGCCCGGGGCGCTTGCGAGCGCCGCGGCGCCCATAGCGATGGCCGCCACCCAGTGTTTCAGCTTCATGAAGTCTCCTCTCCTTTGGCTTATTTGGACTATGATCAGCCCGCCTCGCCCTCGATGCCGGGACGGGCGTGCTCCTGTGACCAGCGGCCTTGCGCCGGTCGCATTCGGGCGAGCAGAGCCCATAGCCAGGAGTGCTGCGCTGCACCGCTCCGGCCGAAGCTCTGCGTCAGTCTGTCGAGGATGATCGCCAGCAGCACGACGCTGAGGCCGCTCTTGAACCCGAGTCCGATGTCGAGCCGCTGAATGCCCTGCAGCACGACATTGCCCAGGCCGCCTGCCCCGATCATCGACGCGATCACGATCATCGACAGCGCCAGCATTATGGTCTGATTGACGCCGGCCATGATGGACGGCAGCGCCGTGGGAAGCTGAACGCGGAACAGAAGCTGCCACTCGGTGCAGCCAAACGCCCGCCCCGCCTCGACGATCTCCACCGGAACCTGTTTGATGCCCAGTGACGTCAGCCTCACGGCAGGTGGCATCGCGAAAATGACCGTCGCTATGATGCCCGGCACACGCCCCAGACCAAAGAACATCACTGCCGGAATGAGGTAAACGAATGCCGGCATCGTCTGCATGAAATCGAGCATGGTTTTCACCACGCCTTCGAACGCGGCGTTTCGGGACGCCATAATGCCGAGCGGAATGCCGAAAACGAGGCTGAAGATCGTGGCGGCGATCACCAGTCCCAAAGTGGAGACCATCTCTGCCCACAGGTCCATCGACATGATGAGCAACAGCGAGGCGAGTGTAAAAAGCGCAAAGCCTATTCCGACCCGCCAAAGCGCAAGTCCGACGAAAATCGCGACGATCAGCCAGTCGGGAACTGATGTAAGCGCCGTATTGATAGAGCCGCCAAATCCGTCGACGACCTCTGCTATGAAATCCAGCGCCGGCTGGAAATTATCGAGAATGAATTTGACGAGGGCTTCGGCCCACTCGCCGACAGGAAGCTCGACCACGGATCAGCCCTCCCGATCCAGTGTTTCAAGGAGTGCCCGCTTGGAAATGGCGCCGAGATAGACTCCCTCATCATCGACGACAGGGACCGGGCATTCCGAAGCGGCCACTTGGCGCAAAATATCGTGGATCAGAGCATCGTGGCGCACCGGTTCCACGCCAGGAAGAAAGGCACGGGCAAACCGCGGACTCTTATTTTTCAGCTCTCGTTCGAGCGATTCACGCGAGACGATTCCCTGGAACCGATTCTCGGCACACTTGACATAGCCATAATACTCGTTGTGCTCGCGCAACTGATTCAGCGCCGGCTCCAATTCTCCTGGTACGCGCAGGACAGTATTCGCCGCTTCGTAATGGGCCACATCCCCGGCCCGCAAAACTTTGGCGATATTCACGTTTCGGAAGAATGCCTGGACGTATTCGTCAGCTGGATTGCGAAGAATCTCATACGGCGTGCCAACCTGCGCAATTCGGCCATCGCGCATAATGGCAATCCGGTCGCCAATTCGCATGGCCTCATCGAGATCGTGCGAAATAAAGATGATCGTCCGCTTCTGGGTTTCTTGCAGCCGGATCAATTCGTCCTGCATTTCGGAGCGGATCAGCGGATCGAGCGCAGAGAACGCCTCGTCCATCAGCATGATGGTGGGATTGTTGGCGAGCGCTCGGGCAAGCCCCACCCGCTGTTGCATTCCGCCCGACATTTCTCGCGGATAGCGGTTTGCATAAGCTGCAAGACCGACCTGCTCGAGAGCCTCCAGAGCAGCTTTCCGCCTTTCGACGGCAGGCATTCCAGCGACGGCCAATCCGAATGCGGCGTTATCGAGCGCCGTCAGGTGGGGCATCAGCGCAAATGACTGGAACACCATGCTCATATCGCGCCGCCGCACCTCGATCAGCTCTCGTCGCGACATCTGCGCGAGATCGCGGCCGTCGAGAAGAATCTCACCTGCGGTCGGTTCGATGAGCCTGTTCAGAAGACGAATGATTGTGGACTTCCCGGAGCCGGAAAGGCCCATGATCACGAAGATCTCGCCAGCACGGACTTCGAAACTGGCTCTGTCTACGCCGACCACAACCCCGAGTTTTTCGTGGATCTCATCTTTGCTGGCTCCGGCTGCCAACATTTCGAGAGCGGGTTTGGTTTCGCGGCCGAATATCTTGGTAAGTCCGCGCACCTCGAGACGAACCTGCTGCTCGTCCCGGGAGTGCTCGCGGGGAGCGTTTGCCTCGCGCAACTTCGCGTCCTGTCGATCCAGAACCGCATGCGCAGCAGCAATAGGCATGAATACACTCCCCCTTTCTTTCGGATCTGTTGCGTCGCCGCGCAACTTGCACCTCGTTCCATTTTTGTTTTCGACGACAACAAAAGCGCCGATATGCCGCGCCGACTGGCTCCGACCGCGACAAGATTTTGCCAGCATTGACGGTTGGACGAACCGCCTCTTTCTCAGGAGCGACGCAATCCTGTGAACCCGCGACACGCACGCACCAGCATGCGATAGCGATTTTCGGTCCCCCTTTCGCAATTGCGACGCGGAAGACCGCGTGTACCAGCGTGCCCCAGTAGCAGGGCGTCAGGATTGCCGAGATTCAACCTCGAGCCCGCCCCCGTATGCCACACACCGGCCGCCATGTCAGCCCTTGGAGGTCGTTTTTCATATTAGCCAACGATTACAACTAGCTCATCGGCTAGCGCTTGTTCGGCGCACTTCGGCGCTCTGTCCGATTTTTGCCGCAACTTGCCACCAAAGTTGCAACAACAAGTGTGGGGGATTGAATGCAACGAGTCTGGGTGGCCAGTGTCTTGGCAGTCATCTTCGCTGCCGTCCTGACACTGATTGGAGTTCAAACCGGCGGGCTGGCCGCGCCCACATCGAACATCGGAAACGCGAAGACGGTAGAGACGGTCAAGTACTACGACGTACGCGGCTCCTCGATCGAAGATCTGCGCCGCGATGTGTTCACGCGCGGTCCTTACGATAAGTACAACGGTGAGCGCTATGCCGGCTGGGCGGAGTGGCGAATTCAATGGAGCTTCGACCGGCGCGAGGTACCGCAGGGTTGCGCTGTCAACCAGGCATCGACCGAGACACACATTAAGTACACGCTTCCTCGGTGGGTCGACGCCGATAAAGCGCCGGCCGAGCTTCGGGATCGCTGGCAAGAGTTCGTGGAGGCCCTCACGTACCACGAGTTTGGCCACGGGCGCCTCGCGCGCGAGCTGGCCGAGCGGATCGAGTTTGCCATCGAGAGCCTGCCGCCGGAGCCGACTTGCGCGGAGCTCGATCGCAAGGTGAACGAGCTCGCGACCAGGATGATCATGGAGGACGAGACGCAGGAAGCGTACGACCGGGAGACGCTGCATGGTCAAACGCAGGGCGCGGCCTTCCCGAGCATCGTTGTGCGGGCCTCCGCGAACTGAGCCCAATTCACGAACCCTCTGCCAGCACCTAACGCGGCCTCTATCAGGGTCGCGGCTTCGTCAGGATGGGTGCGTAGATGATCGCGAATCCAGCGAATCCAAGCACCCACGCCGTCGCCGACAAGTGCAGCATGGACTCCCGGGCGACATCGAACGCAGCGACGATCCGAGCAACTCCCGCCACCGTAACCGCCGCGTAGGCCATCGTGATCGGAAGCGTCGCTGTGAGTGGCCTTCCGGTGTGCCCGAGGCTGGCGCGCGTCATCACGGCCAAGATCATCAAACCGATGGCGCCAGCCGTCCAACTGTGAAGGGCGCCTGACAGGATCACCACGTCCGGTCTCCAAATGGCGACTGCAACCAGCAGGAAGCCGACCGGAATGAACGCATATGCGACGTGCAGCACCAAGACCAGGGGCTCGGCTGCGGTCCGATCCCCCGCCCACCGCGCCAGCCTAACCGCGTTCGCTACGCCCGCTGCAACGGCCAAAAGAGCCGTCAAAGTGTTCTCCGGCAGAGCGACCCAACTGACCAACGCGAGTCCGCTGACGAGCATGACCGCAGCATCGAACTTCGAAAAAGGTATGGGCAGCCTGCCCGGACCTTGCCGGACGAGCCAATTGCGGGTGAAGCTTGGAATGATGCGGCCGCCGATCAGCATGATGAGCAGAATAGCCGCAGCTATTCCAATTCGATTGCCGTAACCGGACCATAAGCCCCAGATGACCTCGGCGTGGAAAACGGCATTTCCCACAATCAGCAACGCCACCGCAATGAGGACCTTCAAATTCCTCGTGTTCTTGCCAGCTATGATTTCTCTGGCGACGACGGCCGCAAGAACAACGAGAAAACTGAGGTCAATGGCAGAAGCCAACGGAGCGCCGATCCAATCCGATATGAAAATTGCTACCCGCCCGGCAACCCAGATCAGGAACAAGGCGAGGAGCGGCATTCCCGTTACGGGCAGGCGCCCCGTCCAATTCGGAACGGCGGTGAGCAAAAATCCGGCCAAGGCCGCAGGAACAAAACCGTATATCAACTCATGCGCGTGCCATTCGAGAGGGGCAAATGCAGTCGGCAAAGCAATTTGTCCGGCGAGCACGGGCAACCAGATTGCCACGGTCAGTGCTGCCCAAATACCGGCTGACAAGAAAAACGGCCGAAACCCGTAGCTCAGTATGGCTGGGCCCTTATAGCCACGAACTTGCTCGGCAGTCGTAGTCACGATGGTACCTAGTCCCTTGCCCCGTTCGGGGCCGATTACTGATTTTGATTTGGTTTATTGCCGCTCTCCAACCTTGCATGGTCGAGGCCGTACTGGAGCATCAGCTTCAGACCCGCCTTGGCCGGATCCTCGGCTTTTCCGAGTCTCCCCAAGAGGGTGAGCCAAGTCTCGTCGTCGGCCTCCTCGATGAAACGACCGACCGTGTCCCGCACGGCGCTGGCAAGATCGCAACCATCATCCGCTGCGGCCTGTTCCAGCCGAGCCAGCAACGTAAGGTCCTCGAGGCCGATGAGGGCGTCGAGAATGGTGGCCTCGTCCTGCCAGGCTACCAGCAGCTCACCAAGCGTCACTGCAATGGCCCTCCCGAAACACGCATGTCTGCAGGTGTCGGCAAGCTGACGCCGCTTACGTCGCCCATTGCTGCGAGGCGGGCCACGTATTGCGCGATGGCGGTCCGGCGGCTCCGCTCGGCGAGGTAGCCGGCTATACGATCGCGCACGAGCTCGAACGGCAGCTCGCGCCCGTCGATGCGGCGATCCAGGCGGATGATGTGAAACCCATACCGGCTTTCGACCGGCTCCTGTGTCATCTCTCCGGGGGAAAGGCGATAGAGCGCCTCCTCGAATTCCGGAATCGTATCGCCAGGTCCGATCTGCCCCAGGTTGCCGCCGGACTTGCCCGATGGGCACGCCGAGTGAATATCCGCCAGTTTCCCGAACAATTGCGGAGTTGCCCTGAGCTGACTGATCAGCTCGGCGGCAGTGTGCCGAGCTGCATCTCGCGCCGCCGCGTCATTTGGATGTGCCGCCACGAGAATATGCGACGCCTCGAACAGATCGCGAGAGCGGAAGCGTGCCTGGTTCTGCCCGTAATACCGCCGGCACGTCTCCTCATCCGGCTCCGGCGTCACGACCTCCTGCTCGACCAAGGCGCGGATCAGCGCTTCGTCATCAGTTTCGCGCCGACCTTTTTCATCACGCAGCGGCTCAGGCGAAAGCCCCTTTCGCCGCGCTTCCTGCAGCAGCAGTTCGCGAACGACGAGTGCGCGGGCGGCAGCGGCCCAAGCCTCTACGGGCGTCGGAGCGGGATGGTGCTGCACCTCGCGCGAAATGAGGTCGCGAGGGATTATTACGCCGTTGACCGACACCTTCGTTCGGATCGCCCCGGCAAGCGCCGATTTAACCGAACAGCTCATGTGATCACTCCGCAGGCTCGATGGCTCGGCCGCCGCTCGTAGGCGCAATCGGCCTGCGGGTGCGGACGACCTGATAACCCCGTCGCCCGAGATACCAGACCGGCGCGCTCCAAACGTGCACAAGCCGCGTGAACGGGAAGATCAAAAAGATCGTCATGCCAAGGAACAGGTGCGCTTTGAAAATCGGATGCGCATCGGCGACCAGCATCCAGGGATCTGGCCGCAGCAGAAGAATGCCCTGCGCCCAATTCATGAAACGCACCATCTCGTTCCCATCGAGGTGACCGATGGAGATCGGAATGGTCGCCAGCCCCAACAGCAGCTGAGCAATCAGGATCAGCAGAATGCCGGTATCCGCGAACGACGAATTGGCGCGAATACGCGGATCGAGCAGACGCCGATGCGCAAGCAGGAGGCCGCCGACCAGCATGGCAATGCCGGCAATGCCGCCGACGACGATGGCCAGAATTTGCTTGGCGGTGTGGCTGATGCCGATCGCATCGAACACCCAGATAGGAGTCAGCAGGCCGATAAGGTGTCCAAAGAAAATGACGAGAACGCCGATGTGGAACAGGTTCGACCCCCACATGAGCTGACGCCGCCGGAGGAGCTGGCTGGATCCCGCTTTCCACGTGTACTGCTCGCGGTCGAAGCGCAGAATGCTGCCGAGCACGAACACGGTGAGGCAAACATAAGGATACCAGCCGAAAACGATGTGATTGATTGCGTCCCGCATTTCGAATGCTCCAATTTGATCGCCTCTAGCTCCCAAAGAGGAGAGAGCTAATCGCGTGGCGTGTAGGTCACGACGGGGCGACTGCTCCTGTCCCCAGGCTGCTCGACTCCAGGCGCCGGCCGGCGCGCAGCGCGTAACTTCGCGGCGAGGCTGTCGGTGCCGCACTCCGCGGCCGCACCTGGGCCGAACTTCACCTCCTCTTCCATCCACGCCGCATCGAGGGCTTCGAGGTCGTTCGGGTCGTCGTCGGGCGCGGCCAGCAAGGCTTGCAGAATGTCGCTGGCCGGTGCCGAGCGGCTCAGCGCCTGAAGCGATAAAAAGACCGCTGCATAAGGCGACTTGCGCCGTTCCAGTCTTTGTCGGATCGCCTCCAGAATGTGCGCCGTTTCGGCGAGCAGCTCGCGCGCCTCAGCTGCGGGAATCGTAGACAGAAATTCGAGAAATAGTGGCAGGTAATCCGGCAGCTCAGTTGATGCGAGCCCCAGGCCGTGACGCTCGTAGAGCTCTTTCAGATCCACCATCGCCTGGCCACGATCCCGGCTCTCGCCGTGGACATGCTCGAACAGGTTGAGCGACAAGGATCGCGTGCGGTCGAACAGCAGAACGTAGCGCTCCTGCAGCTCGTAAAGGTCCCTCGTCGCCAGCTCTTCCAGAATGCGATTCAATTCCAGCCGGCTCTTCGGCGGCAGAGATGCTTCCAGCTCGATCGCGGAGCGCATCTCCGGCACTGCCGCCTGCAGCTCAGCGCTCGGATAAGTCAGGAGAGCGGACAGAACTTTCAACGTATTTTTCATAACGCCCTGGGCCTTTCGATTTCTGCTCCCATGGTGAGGGCCCGGCTCACGCCACCTCCATTGGGGTCTTGCTCTTGGCCTTTTTCGGCCCGCCGAACAGGCTCACGCCGGTGCGCCCGTCCGAACAGCCGTTGCCGAAAGTGAAACCGCAGGAGCCCCGAAGATCGTAGGCATCCTCACCGAGCTCGCGGTGGGCCGTCGGAATAACGAACCGATCCTCGAAATTGGCGATGGCCATGATGCGGTACATCTCCTCGATCTGGAGGCCCGTCATGCCAACCCTGTTTGCGATCCCCTCATCAATGACGCCATCGATCGTCTTGGCCCGCATGTAGGCGCGCATGGCGAGCATTCGCTCAAGGCAGCGCGCAATTGGCTCCTCATCACCAGCGGTCAGCAGATTGGCGAGGTACTTGAAGGGAATGCGCAATGAGCGAACGTCCGGCATTTCGCCGACCGTTCCCATCTTGCCCGCTTCGGCGGCGGACTGAATAGGCGAGAGCGGCGGCACATACCAGACCATCGGCAGCGTGCGGTATTCCGGGTGCAGCGGGAAGGCGACCTGCCACTCCACCGCCATCTTCCAGACAGGCGAGTTCCGCGCCGCCTCGAGCCATGCATCCGGAACACCATCCGCGCGGGCCTGGGCGATCACCTGCGGATCGTTGGGATCGAGGAACAGATCGAGTTGCGCCTTATACAGATCCTTCTCGTCCTCTGTGCTCGCGGCTTTCTCGATTCCATCGGCGTTGTAGAGAACGACGCCGAGATAACGGATGCGGCCAACGCAAGTTTCCGAGCACACAGTCGGCAAACCTGCCTCGATGCGCGGGAAGCAGAATGTGCACTTCTCGGATTTGCCGGAAGACCAGTTGAAATAAATCTTCTTATACGGGCAGCCGGAAACGCACATCCGCCAGCCACGGCATTTTTCCTGGTCGATGAGAACAATGCCGTCCTCTTCCCGCTTATAAATGGCGCCTGACGGGCAGGCCGCGACGCAAGTGGGGTTGAGGCAGTGCTCGCAAAGCCTGGGCAGGTACATCATGAACGTGTTCTCGAACTGCCCATAGATCTCGCGCTGCACCCCTTCGAAGTTGTAGTCCTGTGAGCGCTTCGAGAATTCGCCGCCGAGAATTTCCTCCCAGTTCGGCCCCCACTCGATCTTCTCCATGCGTTCGCCGGAAATGAGCGAACGTGGACGGGCCGTAGGAAATGCCTCGAGCTCCGGTGCAGTCTGCAGGTGCTCGTAGTCGAACGTGAACGGCTCGTAATAATCGTCGATTTCCGGCAGATCTGGGTTCGCAAAAATCTTCGCAAGCACGCGCCACTTGCTGCCGATTTTCGGCTCTATTTTTCCACTCGCCTTACGCGTCCAGCCGCCATTCCAGCGGTTCTGGTTTTCCCAGTCTTTCGGATATCCGATTCCGGGCTTCGTCTCGACGTTGTTGAACCACGCGTATTCCATACCCTCGCGATTGGTCCAAACGTTCTTGCAAGTGACCGAGCACGTGTGGCAGCCGATACACTTGTCGAGGTTGAGCACCATTGCGATTTGAGCACGGATTTTCATGGCCTAACCTCTTCTCGAACCTTCATCCCGCCCAAGGGGGCGTAGCGAGCGACCGTCGACAACTTTTCCCGTGGCGCGAAGCCGGTCATTCCGCTGCCTCCATCTTCGCATCGGCAGCAGGCCGTTCCAGCCAGTCGATCCTGCGCATTTTGCGGACGATAACGAACTCATCGCGATTGGTGCCGATCGTGCCGTTATAATTGAAGCCGTAGGATTGCTGGGCATAGCCGCCGATCATGTGCGTCGGCTTCAGCACCGCGCGGGTGACCGAGTTGTGAATGCCACCGCGTTGCCCGGTGATTTCAGACCCCGGCACGTTCACGATCTTCTCCTGCGCGTGATACATGAGGCACATGCCTTCTTTCACGCGCTGCGAGACAACGGCGCGTGCCACCAGCGCTCCATTCGCGTTGTAGGCTTCGATCCAGTCGTTATCGACGATGCCGGCCTCCGCCGCGTCCTTTTCGCTGATTCACACGATCGGCCCGCCGCGGCTTAGTGTGAGCATCAGCAGGTTGTCTGTGTAGGTCGAGTGAATGCCCCATTTCTGGTGGGGCGTAATGAAATTAAGAACGACTTGGCGCTCACCATTCGGCGTCTTGTCGATCACCGGCTTTACCGTCCGCGTGTCGATCGGCGGCCGATAAACGCAGAGCGTCTCGCCGAAAGCGCGCATCCAAAGGTGATCTTGATAAAGCTGCTGCCGCCCGGAGAGCGTGCGCCACGGAATGAGCTCGTGCACGTTCGTGTAGCCGGCGTTATAGCAGACCTCCTCGCTTTCGAGTCCCGACCAGATCGGCGAAGAGATGATCTTCCGCGGTTGCGCGACGAGATCGCGGAAGCGGATTTTCTCGTCCTCTTCGGCAGTGCGAGATGCGCGTGCTCGCGGCCCGTCGTATTGGACAAGGCTGACCACGCTTTAACGGCGACCTCGCCGTTCGTCTCCGGTGCCAGTGAAAGTATGACCTCGGCCGCGTCGATGTCCGTATCAATCCGGGCAAGCCCTTTAGTCGGCCCTTCCTCCTCGACGACGCCGTTGAGGCGCTTCAACAAATCAACCTCATGCTCGGTATTCCAGCTCAGGCCCTTGCCGCCGTTGCCGACTTTCTCCATCAGCGGTCCGAGCGCGGTGAAACGTTTATACACATTCGGATAGTCGCGCTCGACGACTGTCACAGCAGGCATGGTCTTGCCGGGAACAGGCTCACACTCGCCTTTTTTCCAATCTTTGACCTCTGTGGCCTGCGCGAGCTCAAATGGAGTGTCGTGAAGAATAGGCGTGAGCACGACATCCTTCTCTACCCCCAACACCTCGGGCGCGACCTCGGAAAATTTGCGCGCGATTGCCTTGTAAATTTCCCAATCGCTTTTCGCCTCCCAAACAGGATCGACCGCACTCGTCAGCGGGTGAATGAACGGGTGCATGTCGGAGGTGTTGAGGTCGTTCTTCTCGTACCAGGTGGCTGTCGGGAGCACGATGTCGGAGTAAACGCACGTCGTCGACATACGGAAGTCGAGTGTCACCAGGAGATCGAGCTTGCCTTCCGGTGCCTCATCCCGCCATTTCACCTCTCTGGGTTTCTGACGCCCAGTTTCGCCGAGGTCCTTGCCCAGAACGCCGTGCGTTGTGCCAAGCAGGTGCTTCAGGAAATACTCGTGCCCTTTCCCCGATGAGCCGAGAAGATTGGACCGCCACACGAACAAATTACGCGGCCAGTTTTTGGGATTATCGGGATCCTCGCAGCTCAACCGAAGCTCGCCCGACTTCAGCTTCGCCGCGACATAGTCCTTCACCTCCATGGCGGCAGCGGCGGCCTTCTCAGCAATTTCGAGAGGATTGGTCTCCAGTTGCGGCGCCGACGGCAGCCAACCCATGCGCTCTGCGCGGACGTTGTAGTCGATCAGAGTTCCATCCCACGGCCCTTCAGGCGCTATTGGTGAGAGGATGTCCGAAACTTCCAGCTTCTCATATCGCCACTGGTCGGTGTGGGCATAAAAGGCGGATGTTGAGTTTTGCTGGCGTGGCGGTCGCGCCCAATCGAGGGCAAACGCAAGAGGCAGCCACCCGGTCTGCGGACGCAACTTTTCCTGACCGACATAATGCGACCAGCCGCCGCCGGACTGACCAACACAGCCGCACATCACCAGCATATTGATGACGCTGCGATAGTTCATATCCGAGTTGTACCAATGGTTCATGCCGGCGCCGATAATCACCATGGAGCGGCCATTGGTCTTCTCGGCATTGCGCGCGAACTCCCGCGCGACGTGGATGATCTTGTCACGCGACACGCCGGTGATTTTCTCCGCCCAGGCCGGTGTGTAAGGCTGCTCGTCATCATAGGAGCTGGGCACGAATTCGCCGCCGAACCCGCGATCGACACCGTAATTCGCGAGGAGCAAATCATAGACGGAGGCGACCAGCGCCTCGCCGTCTTTCAGCGTCATGCGCTTCACGGGGACATTGCGAGTGAGAATGCTCGGATGGCTCGTGCCCGTGAAATAATCGTGCTCGCGGTTCCCGAAGTAGGGAAATGCGACAGGCGCAACGTCATCCTTGATCGGCGCGAGCGACAGCCGCAGCTTCACGGCATTTCCGCGCGAATCTTTCTCCTCGAGATTCCATTTTCCCTTTTCGCCCCACCGGAATCCGATCGAGCCGCACGGTACAACCAGATTGCTCGAGATTTCATCGTAGGCGACGGTCTTCCAATCGGGATTGTTGGCCTCGCCCATATCGCCTTCGAAGTCGGAGGCGCGCAAGAGACGGTCCGGCACCAGCCTGTCGCCCTGCTTCACGAGGCGGACCGGCATGGGCATATCGGTGTACCGCCGGGCGTAGTCCTCGAAATAGGGCACCTGACGGTCCACGTGGAACTCGCGCAGGATGACGTGTCCCATTGCCATGCCGAGCGCTGCATCGGTGCCCTGCTTCGGCGACAGCCACAGGTCGGCGAATTTCGAAGCTTCGGAATAATCCGGGCAAATCACGACGCTCTTAGCGCCCCGATAGCGAACCTCAGTGTAGAAATGGGCATCGGGAGTACGCGTCTGCGGAACGTTCGAGCCCCACAGGATGAGGAAGCCTGCATTATACCAGTCGGCCGATTCCGGAACGTCGGTTTGCTCGCCCCAAGTCTGCGGGCTCGATGGCGGCAAATCGCAGTACCAGTCGTAGAACGACATCGAGACGCCACCGAGCAGCGACAGGTAGCGCGTGCCCGCCGCGTAGGACACCATCGACATCGCGGGTATCGGTGAAAAGCCGAAAATGCGGTCCGGCCCGTAGGTGCGGATCGTATAGGCGTTGGCCGCAGCTATGATCTCCGTCACCTCATCCCACGTGGCGCGCACGAATCCGCCAAGCCCGCGCTTTTTCACATAAGCCGCCCGCTTCTCCGGATCCTCGACAATAGAAGCCCAAGCGGCCACTGGCGCCAGAGTGCGACGCGCCTCCCGCCACAGCCGCAGCAGGCGCGAACGCACCAGTGGATATTTCACACGATTTCCGGAGTAGAGATACCAGCTATAGGAGGCGCCTCGGGAGCAGCCGCGTGGCTCGTGGTTCGGAAGATCGGGGCGCGTGCGCGGGTAATCCGTCTGCTGCGTTTCCCACGTGACGATGCCGCCTTTGACGTATATTTTCCAAGAGCATGAGCCCGTGCAGTTCACGCCATGCGTCGAGCGCACGACTTTGTCGTGCTGCCACCGATTGCGATAGCCGTCCTCCCAGGAACGATCCTCGTTCGTGGTGATTCCGTGCCCCTCGGAGAAGGGTTCCTGTGCCCGCCTGAAAAACGTCAAACGATCGAGGAAATGGCTCATGGATAGCACTCCGTTTTTCACGCTTCCGCGGGTCTTGGGGTCATTCCATCACCGCCACGCTCGACATCGTACAGAAGGCCGCCGGGCCGGGTATAAATGGCCCACGTCAGGACGATGCAGGTGATGTAGAACAGCAGGAAGACGACGAGCGCCGCTTCAGGCCCACCAGTCAGCACGATCGACGTGCCATAACCTTTCGGGATGAAAAAGGCGCCGTAGGCCGCAATTGCCGACGTAAATCCAATAATGGCGGCACTCTCCTTTTCGGCGTGCTGTAGACGCTCCGCTTCCGTGGCGCGGGGCATCAGCCGATCCATCTCCTTGCGCATGATGGCGGGGATCATCTGGAATGTCGATGCGTTGCCGACGCCGCTCGCGAAGAAAAGGAACAAGAACATCGCGAAAAAGCCGGCGAAGTTTTCCTGGCTAAGGAAATAGAGGACGCCGAGCACGCCGAGCGCCATGGCGATGAACACCCAAAGCGTCACACGGCCGCCGCCGTACTTATCGGAAACCCACCCCGCAGATACGCGCGATAGCGACCCGATCAGGGGGCCGAGAAACACGTAGGGCAGCACGTCGATCTCGGGAAACTGAATCTTGGCGAGCAGCGGAAAGCCGGCCGAATAGCCGATGAACGAGCCGAAGGTGCCGGTATAAAGCCAGCACATGATCCAGTTATGCTTGCGCTGGAAAATCACCGACTGCTCGGCGAACGAGGCGCGCGCTGTGGCGAGGTCGTTCATACCGAACCACGCCGCAAATGCTGACGCGATAATGAACGGCACCCATACGAAGCCCGCGTTCTGCAGCCAGAGCGGCACTTGGCGGTCGCCCTCAGAAACCATGACGGGCTCGCCGCCGAGCCAGCCGAATACACCGGCCGCAATCACGAGCGGCACCAAGAACAGAAACCGGAGAGTTTCGCAAAATGGTACGACGAAACTCCGAATGATTTCGTTTTCTCGGTCAAAGGTCCACGATTTGCTACGAACCGGCGCGTGCTTGCCGAGGCAGGCCCTTCCATCGAGCGCTTCTTCAACAGCGGCGTCATGCGGCTGAAGGAAAAACTCGGGCCGATCAATTGGCAATTCATGCCAACCGAGAAATTCGATCCGGCAGACTTCGAAAAATTCCTTCAATTGCTACCTGCGGAAATCGACGGCTACGCTCTACGGCACGCCGTCGAGGTCCGGCATGAGAGCTTCTGCACGCCCGAATTCGTCGAGTTGCTCAGCGCGCGTGAGGTGGCGGCTGTTGTCGCCGCGGACTCGCAATTTCCCCAAATTGCGGATTTCACGGCGCCGTTTGTTTATGTCCGGATCATGGGGACTTCGGCGGATGCGGAATCGGGCTATGCGCCACGTGAAATCGACGCATGGGCCAAACGCGCACTGGAGCTGGCGGCAGGCGAAATCCCAGCAGGTTTCCGCACCGTCGGAGCAGCAAAGAAGCGCCGGCAGCCGCGCGACGTGTTTCTGTACGTCATCAGTGGGCATAAGCCCAAAAATCCGGCTGCCGCGCTCGCCTTGATCGAGCGGGTCAATAAGCGCGAGAGCTAGGCGCAGCTACTTCGAGATGGCTGACGCAAGCGCGCGCTCCAGATCTGCTATCAGATCCTCGACGGCTTCGATTCCGACCGAAAGCCGCAAAAGGTCGGGCGGACAGGGACTGCCCTCGCCTTCGACGCTGGCGCGATGCTCGATCAGGCTTTCGACGCCGCCGAGGGACGTCGCCCGCTTCCACACGGAGACATTTGCGGCCGTTGCGATCGCTGTTTTCTCGCCGCCTTTGACGCGAATGGAAAGCATGCCGCCGAATCCACCGCGCATTTGGCGAGCAGCAACAGCATGCCCTGGATGGCTTTCGAGACCAGGGTAAAGGACCTCCTCGACCTGCGGGTGGTTTGCGAAATGCTGGGCGATCGTCATCGCCGCCGCGCATTGGGACCGCACCCGAAGGTGTAGCGTTCGCAGCCCGCGCATCAGGAGCGATGCCTCCATCGGGCCTAGGATCGCGCCGTGGTGACTGCGGATTTCGGCGGCGCGCTCATAGAGAACGTCTTTCGCCGCGAAGGCCAGCGCGCCCGCGATGACATCGGAATGGCCGTTCAGGTACTTCGTCGCCGAGTGCATCACGACATCCGCGCCCTCGGCCAGCGGGCGAGACAAGATCGGCGTCGCGACAGTCGAGTCGACAGCGAGCGAAGCGCCCGCGGCATGGGCGATTTCGGCTGCACCCCGGATATCCGTGATGGTCCAGAGCGGATTGGCCGGCGTTTCGATCCAAACGAGCTTCGTTTCTCCGGGGCGAACGGCAGCTGCGATCTCTTCGAGGCTAGAGGCATCGACAAGAGTGACGCTCAGGCCGTGCGAGGGGGCATCATGGAGGAGCCAATTGCGCAGCCCCCAGTACATGACCCGCGGCGCGATGACGTGCGCGGGCCGGGGCAGAGCGAGGAAAAGCGAGGTCGCCGCCGCCATCCCTGAGGAGAACAGCAGGCAATCGGCCGCGCCTTCGAGAGAGGCCAGCACGGCCTCGGTCTGACGCACCGTCGCGTTATCCGCGCGACCATAGGCGAACCCTTTGCGGTACTGGTTGTCGGGATCGCGGAGATACGTCGTCGAGATATGGATCGGAGGGACGATGGCTCCCGTCTCGGAATCCATTGCTCCGCCAGCTTGCGCGAGTATGGTCTCTGGCCTCAAGTCTGCGGACATGTGCTGCTGTGCTCCTCGGTTTCAAAGCGAGCTTAGCAAAGCGGAAGCTCAATGGATAAGAGCGTGAGGGCTGCTGAAGACAGCGACATCACGAGGCACCCCACGACTTCACGATTTGGCCACTCACGATCTCACGCCCCCATGACCAACGACCGCACGATCCTCATCACAGGCTGCTCGTCCGGCATCGGGCTCGCCTCGGCTCGGATGCTGAAAGCGCGCGGCTGGCGCGTGCTGGCGACGGCGCGCAAAGCGGAAGATTTGAGGCGCCTGGCAGAGCAGGAAGGCGTTGAAGCGCTTTACCTCGAATTAGCAAACCCGGATGCGATAGCCGCCTGTGCAGCGGAGGCGCTGAGGCGGACAGAGGGACTGCTTTATGCCGTGTTCAACAACGCCGCCTTTAGCCAGCCCGGCGCCGTCGAGGACATCACGGCCGAAGCGTTGCGTCACCAGTTCGAGGTGAATGTCATTGGAACGCACGACCTCACGCGACGGCTCATCCCCGCCATGCGGAGCAATGGTCAGGGGCGAATCGTCAACTGCTCCTCCGTGCTGGGCCTCGTTTCGGCGCCATGGCGCGGCGCTTACTGTGCCTCCAAATTCGCGCTCGAAGCTCTCACGGACGCGTTGCGGCTGGAGCTGCAGGGGAGCGGCATACATGTGTCGCTGATCGAGCCGGGGCCGATCCGCACGCGGTTCGTCGAGAATGCGCGTGCGGCTGCGGTTGCCAATGTCGACATCGAGAACTCGGTCCACCGCGAGCGCTATCACCGGATGCTCGCGGCTTTGGAGCGCGGCGGCCGCCAGACCTTCAAGCTGGAGCCGGAGGCTGTTGCAGCCAAACTGGTGCACGCGCTCGAAAGCCCGCGCCCCAAGCCGCGCTACTACGTGACGGTTCCGACCTATGCCGGCGCATTACTGAAGCGCGTTTTGCCGACCCGTCTGCTCGATCGGGTGGCCAGTCGCGCGTGACGTTGCTCACTCGGCCGGCTGTGGTGATGCCATTGCCGGCTTCCGGCGCGCCGCAAGTCCGCGCACCACGACGTAAAACACTGGCGTGAAAATCAGCCCAAAGACGGTGACGCCGATCATTCCCCAAAATACTGCAGTGCCCAGCGCAATGCGCATTTCCGCGCCGGCGCCGCTGGCGAAATAAAGGGGCAGCACCCCACAAGTGAATGCCAGCGACGTCATTAAGATGGGACGCAGGCGAAGCTGACCAGCCTCCACAGCGGCGGTCACACGATCCTTCCCTTGCTCTTCAATCTGTCGTGCAAATTCGACAATGAGGATGGCGTTTTTCGCCGCCAATCCGATCAGCACGACGAAGGCGATCTGGGTCAGGATATTGATATCCTGCCCGTGCAGCCGCACGCCGATGAGGGCCGACAGCAGGCACATCGGCACGATCAGCATGATCGCCAGCGGCAGCGACCAGCTCTCGTATTGCGCCGCGAGGGCCAGGAAAACGAACACCACGGACAGCAGGAAGATGTAATAACCGGTACGCCCGGCGCGGACTTCCTGATAGGAAAGATCCGTCCATTCATAGGTCACGCCTTCAGGCAGCACCTCGGCCGCAACCTCGCGCATGACCTCCAAAGTTTGCCCTGATGAAATGCCAGGCGCCCCCGAGCCGGTAATCTCGACCGTCGGGAAGAGATTGTAACGCGGCACGCGATCCGGGCCAGAGATTTCGCGGAAGGTCGCGACCGAGCTCAGCGGCACCATCTGCCCGTCGGCATTTGGCACGCGAATTCGACCGACGTTTTCCGTATCGAGCCGGAACCCGCCGTCTGCCTGTGCGGTGACGCGGAATGTGCGGCCGAACATGTTGAAGTCGTTGACGTAGGCCGAACCCATGTAAATCCGCAGGGCCTCGAAGATATTGTCGATCGGCACGTTCAGCATGCGCGCCTTGGTGCGATCGACATCGACGAAAACCTGTGGTGTTGACGTGTGAAAGGTCGTGA
>Ga0310836_100810_pt1 | contig 21471 bp, 20 predicted proteins | sample SM_ome_4_FD_201310 | JGI IMG/M metagenome (GOLD analysis project Ga0310836, IMG submission 201310) | Sorghum-adapted microbial communities enriched on stacked mutant (SM) sorghum from Joint BioEnergy Institute, Emeryville, California... ... | reverse complement strand
ATTTTTCTTGGGCTTACCTTTCAGACTTTCTATTATATCGAAAAAAACATTGAGCCCGTCCTCCATTCGATTGCCCGCATCCGTGCAGAACAGATGGCGACCAAAGCGATTCATGATGCGATTAATCAAAAAATTATTAAAGAAACGGATTTTAAAAAGCTGATAGATATTAAAGAAGACAAAGATGGGAAAGTTCAGGTAGCGACCTTTAATTCCAATGAATACACACGCATTGTATTCGAATCGACAGAGAACGTTATGCATGCATTGAAAGACATGGAGACGACACCAGAAAAGATTAAGCTCGGTCAGGCGCTGCGCAGCAACTTGCTGGCGCAGTTGGGTCCCGAATTACCGATAACGCTTGTGCCATACGGAAATGTACACGTAGAGCTTGATACGAAAATGCAGCAGGCCGGAATTAACATGGTGCTGATTACCGTGTTCATCATTATTGAAACAAAGGTGAAAATCGTTATTCCGTTCTCGACACAACCTGCGGTAGTCCAATCAGAAGTTCCGATCTCCAATGCGCTGATCGTCGGTGATGTGCCGCAGTTTTACTATGACGGGACGGGAAAGCCGGTAGGCAGTGAAGTCCCCGGAGTACAGCCGCCGCCGATTTTACCGCCCGTACAGATGAATACCACAAAAATTCAAGAATAGTGATAAAAATGTTTAACCGAAAGGGGAGCGGGGAATAATACTATTACTAGCATGAGAATTTTTTTCTCTCTCTTTCTCCCCCTATATTTCCACTGCTTTGCGGAGCAGTGGATTTTTTTGCCTTTCTTTCGGTATGAAAAGAAGGCGGAAAGGGTAAATCTGTATGGCGCCGCCGACTTCGTTGTTAAGCGCAGCCATTGCTGGTATGTTTATGTAGAGGAAGAAAAAGGAGGGTCCGCCACATGAGGATGGTTGACTTAATCGAGAAAAAACGGGATGGAAAAGAACTGAGCAAATCTGAAATCGATTTTATTATCAGCGGCTATACAGAAGGCCGGATTCCGGACTACCAGATGTCCGCACTGGCGATGGCCATTTTCTTTCAGGATATGACACGGGAAGAGAGAACCCATCTAACAATGGCTATGGTAGAATCCGGTGACCAAATTGATCTGTCGGCAATTGAAGGCATTAAAGTAGATAAGCACAGTACCGGAGGCGTAGGCGATACAACGACGCTTGTGCTTGCACCGCTTGTAGCTGCGCTGGGCATCCCGGTAGCGAAAATGTCAGGCCGGGGGCTTGGACATACCGGTGGAACTATTGACAAGCTGGAGGCCGTACCGGGGTTTCATGTGGAAATCGATAACCAGAAGTTCAATGAGCTGGTCAATACAAACAAGGTGGCAGTGGTTGGTCAGAGCGGAAATCTAACACCGGCGGATAAGAAGCTGTATGCTCTGCGTGACGTTACTGCGACGGTGAATTCGATTCCGCTCATTGCAAGCTCAATTATGAGCAAAAAAATCGCATCCGGCGCCGACGCTATCGTACTCGACGTCAAAACGGGCAGCGGCGCGTTTATGAAAGATTTGGAGCATGCGCGCGAATTGGCGCAGGCAATGGTCGATATCGGAAACAATGTCGGTCGTAAGACGATGGCCGTTATCTCTGATATGAGCCAGCCTCTTGGATTTGCGGTAGGGAACGCGCTGGAAGTGCAGGAAGCGATCGATACGCTGCGCGGCAAAGGACCGAAAGATTTAGAAGAACTGTGCTTGACGCTCGGCAGCCATATGGTATATCTCGGCGGCAAAGCAGACAGTCCGGAAACGGCGCGCACCCAGCTCGAAGAAGCTATTCGGAACGGCAATGCGCTTGAGAAATTTAAAACATTTCTGTCGGCTCAAGGCGGAGACCCTTCTGTTGTAGACGATCCGTCCAAACTGCCGCAGGCAAAATATACGTTTGAAGTGAAAGCGGGTGAGGAAGGACATGTAGCGTCCATTCAAGCCGATCGGATCGGCACAGCCGCGATGCTGCTTGGTGCCGGCCGCGCTACCAAAGAGTCGGTGATTGACCTGGCGGTTGGCGTTGTGCTGCGCAAGAAAATCGGCGACAGCGTGAAAAAGGGCGAACCGCTGGTGACAATTTACAGCAACCGGGAAGATGTAGCGGAAGTCAAAGAAATGATCGAAGACGCCTACCGGATTGTGCCCGAAGCGGTGGAGGGGCCGCCGCTGATTTACGATGAGATTCGAGTAAAATAAGACTCAACATTCCCCTGTCCGTGGTACGAAGGCAAAGAGGGAAAAGAAAGAGGGTACGAGCTGAATTGCGAGTCTACTTCCGCTTGGGAGCCGCGTAAAAGCGTTCCATTGCCCGCTTCTTTTCCCGTCCAAGCAACCTTTGTGTAAAAAGAAGTTAACCACAGAGTCTGGTGGTGAGCCTAAAAGAAATATTAAATTTTTGTCTGCTGATCCTGCCAATACTTATCGCGCAGGACAGTCTTTAAAATCTTACCGGATGGATTGCGGGGCAGTTCGTCTATAAAATCAACAGATTTAGGCTTTTTGTAGCTGGCGATTTTGCCTTCGCAATAACGAATGACATCTTCTTCGGTCAATGCGGCCCCTTCTCTTAGAACAACGATCGCTTTTACCGATTCACCCCATACCGGGTCAGGTACGCCGATAACGGCCGCATCAAGAATCTTCGGATGCGTATACAGCACTTCTTCGATTTCACGGGGATAAATGTTCACGCCTCCGCTAATCAGCATGTCTTTCTTGCGATCTACAATGTAATAGAAGCCTTCTTCATCCTGCATGGCCATATCACCCACGGTAAAATAGCCATTGTAGAACGACATTGCCGTCGCTTCCGGATTTTTGTAATATTCGTCAAGCAGATACGGAGCTTTAAAATACAATTCGCCGATTTCTCCTTGGGCAACAGGCTCTTTATCGTCATTCAGAATGGCGCATTCGACAAGCGGGAATGGCTGTCCTACGCAGCGCTCTTTACGCTGAATGTCTCTTGGCTTAATGTTGAGCGTAATCGCACTTTCAGTTGAACCGTAGAATTCATGCAGATCAGCCCCGGGAAAGAAGGCGAGGATATCTTCTTTCGTTTTGGTCGGCAGCGGTGACCCGGCCGAGATGAGCACGCGCATGGAGGAGAGATCGTGCCTGCTTTTTATGTCTTCTTTTACATTGACGAGGAAGTTGTACATCGTCGGCGCAAGGAACGTATTAGTGATGCCATGCTTCTGAATATCCGAAAGCACCTGCTCCACCCGGAACATCTCATGGATGACGAGTGTGCCGCCTACGATCAACTGCATGACCAGAAAAATCCACGGTGCCGCATGGTAAATCGGACCGGCAACGAGGTGTACATCCGATTCGTCGATTTTATATTCATAAGCGGCAACCATGCCGGTAAGGATACGGGAACGGTGGGAGATAACAACACCCTTCGGTTTGCCGGTCGTACCGGAAGTATAGCCGATATAGAAAGGATCTCGCTCGTTCACCTCTGCTTCCGGTTCGTTGTCGGAAGCGGAAGCAAGGAATGCTTCATAGTCGAGCATCTGAGGAATGTTCGTTTCTCCTATCGCCACTGCGGTATCAAGCTGCGGCATGGACGGCAGCAGCTTACCGATTTCTTCGGCGTATTCCGCTGTAAGAATGATCGCACGGCTATCCGAATGATGGATAATGTATTCAATCTCCGAACCAACCAAACGGTAGTTTATCGGAACGATAACTACGCCAATCTTCGCAAGACCAACCATGATGTCTACATAGGCGGCATGATTTTTCATCATGACCGCAACTTTGTCTCCTTTTTTGTAACCTCTAGATAGGAAAGCGTTTGCAAGGCGGTTGGCACGAAGATTAAGCTCGCCGTATGTGCGCATGGTGCCTTGGAAGATAACGGCCGGCTTGTTTCGATATTTCCCGGCGTTTTGTCTCATTATAGTTCCAAACGTTAGCATGGTTTCAATCCTTTCTATACTATTCTGTATGATACGAAAATTATATCATTAAACACAAGTATGAAAGAATATAATATTTGACCCAAAAAATTAACACTTTTTAGACTTGATGTGTGATATAGTTTAAACTATGCTTCGCAAGGGTTAAATAAGGGGTTTGAGCTATGAAACAGGGGGGATTGGGGTGCATATACCACAATTACAAATCGCGCATATGAAACCGCGCGTACCGATTATACAGGGGGGCATGGGTGTACGGATTTCGCTGAGCAATCTGGCGGCGGCCGTCGCAAATGCCGGGGGCATCGGCATTATCTCCGGAACGGGAATTCCGGTTGAAGAGATGCAGGCCCATATTCGCAGGGCGAGAGAGTTGACAAAGGGACAGGGATATATAGGGGTTAATGTATTATTTGCAATGAATAGTTTTCCGGAAACGATAAAAGCGGCCATGGAAGAGAAGGTCGATTTCATTATTTCCGGCGCCGGATTCTCACGGGATATGTATGCCTGGGGACGTGAATACGATGTTCCCGTTATTTCCATTGTTTCTTCCGCCAAATTGGCTAGGCTGGCAGAGCGGCTCGGCGCCGCCGCTGTCGTAGTGGAAGGTTTTGAAGCGGGCGGACACCTGGGAACGGACCGGCCGTTGTTCGAGATTCTGCCTGAGGTAATTGAAGCGGTCAGCATCCCGGTCATCGCTGCCGGCGGCATTATGACGGGAGCGGATATTGCGCGGGCGATTCAAATGGGCGCTTCCGGCGTACAGATGGGAACCCGGTTTGTAGCGAGCGTCGAATGCGACGCGCCGGACGCATTTAAACAGAAGTATATCGAAACGGTAAGCGCGGACGATCTCGTACTGGTAAAGACGACTGTCGGCCTTCAGGGCCGTGCCATCCGCAACCGCTTCACCGAGGCGATTAGCGGCGATAATAAGTTGAAAATCGAGAAATGCTACGATTGCCTGAAAGCCTGTTCCTACCGGTTCTGCACACTGGACTCGCTCGTTACGTCCGTAAACGGCGACGTGGAAAACGGTCTGGTATTCGCGGGAGCACGCGTGCATGAAATCGATCAAATATTACCGGTTCAGACGATTATTGACAGGCTTATGATTGAATACGAAGCGGTTCAGGAAGTCGCAAAGCACCATATTCTTTAGCCTTTCGGCAGCTCCTCTTTAGGTTGGAGCTGTCTTTTTTTTGCGAAAATAAGGAAAAAAGAAAGAGGGAAAGAGGAAAAGAGCCGAGGAAGAAAAAGGCGTTCGCTTTTTTCTACATGAAAATCTTCTCCTCATTCTTTCTTCTCTTTTCCTTCGTACTATATGACCTATTGTCTAACTAATCTGAAGAAGGTAAAATGACGTATTTGGGTGGTAATATAAAAACAACACCAATCTAGTGTAAAATTAACTAGCATAGTGGGAGATGTTAATCACATGGAAACAACTGAAGCAACCTTCTATGATGCGGTCATCGTAGGCGGGGGTCTGGCCGGATTATCGGCCGCGGCATACCTGGCAAACAAAGGGAAAAAAGTGGTTGTGCTCGAACGAGGTAATCTAGGCGGGCGAGCCGTAACATTAAAGATTAAAGGTTTTTCGTTTAATTTTGGCGCGCATGCAATCTATGGACGTGACACTTCTATGCTGCGCAAATTTGAAAAAGAGCTCGGAATTAAAATCGATTGGCGGGACTTCGAGCCGAACAAAGCGAAATACGATATCGGTGACAAATTAACGGACGTTCCAGCCAACATTCAAGGACTATTCAATACCTCGGTGTTAAATAGCTTAAGTAAAATTAAGTTTACATTTGAGATTTTTAAAACAATGCTGCACATGGAGAAGGGCCATCCGCATTTATCGATTGAGAAATGGATGGATGAAAAAGACATCAGGGGCGAAGTAAGAGAAATGATGTTAACGCTTGCCTCCTCGAACTTTTTCACCCGTGAGCCTGAACGGATTCCATCCGATGTGTTTTTCAACTATTATCAACGCCTGTTTACTACCAACAAGCCGGTGGCTTATATCGGTGGAGGCTGGCAGGCTCTCATTAATGAGTTCGTTCGGGTCATCGAGGAAAACGGCGGTACGATTGTAACGAAAGCGAAGGCAGAAGCGGTAGAGGCAGAGAATAGCCGCGTTACAGCTGTACGGACTACGCAGGGGGTATTCAAAGGGCAAGAATTCCTTTTCTGCATGCCACCAAAAGAATTGGAAAAGATTGTTTGCGGTACAAAAATCGAACACTTTATTAAACAGTATTCCAGCTATGAACCAAGTTATGTATACGTATACGATATTGGCCTTGAAAAACGAATCGAGGTGCCATATACGTACATTTATGATAAAAAGAACAAAATGTTTATCACCGATATTTCACACTACGATGAAACGTGCGTGCCGGAAGGCGGCCAATTGCTGCAGGCCATTGCCTACCTAACGGAAGAAGATTTAAAAGACAAAGAGAAAATCCAGCAGTATCACGAGAAGATTGAAGCGCTTTATGATAAGCACTTTGCCGGTTGGCGCGATCGTCTGGTCGTGCCGCGCGTATCGAAGCGCGCCGCTGCTCAGGAAATTAAGTGGACGATGAACCAGAAAGCCATGCCGCTGTATTTACCTGACTACCGTAACGTGTTTTTTGCAGGCGACTGGTGCGAGGGCAAGGGGCAGCTGTCAGAGTTGTCATTCCACAGCGCATATGAAGCAAGCAAACTTATTCTGCACAAGTATTCCTATGTGTAATGAAAAAAATTGAATCACAAGGTTTAAAACAAAAAGAAAAGAGGAAGAATAAAAATAGTTATAGGAGTAAGTGTCTCCCTATATTCTCCCCCCTTTTCCTCTGCCGCCTGAGATAGGCGGCGTTTTTTTTACGATATGGAAAAGTATATTTCGCTTTACTTTGCAAGCAAGAAAAAATGGCCGCTGGTTTTCTTATGCTCTATGAAATCGATTCCAGAACGCTGTGATTTGTCCGGATTTCATTTAAAAGCAGATTAATTATAGCTTTTGCTGTCATCTTGCTGCTTCCCAGCCTGGTGATAGGGGGTGCATCATATGAAACAGCCAAAAGAAAAGTAGAAGAGAAGATTGTTCAAAGCGCGCAAGAGAATGTGGTTCTGCTCGATGGACTCATTACCCGTACCATCGAGCCGGCGGTAAAAGACATAGAGTACATGGCAGCCACCCTGGAACAGAATGGAGCGCAGGTTAACGAGGCGGGGCTGTGATTACGGAGCCGTATATATCCACAGCGTCGCCCTGGCCACAGAAGACAAAGCGCTCGTCCTTTCCGGTCGTGCGGTGCGTGCCGTCAAACAGGGACGCGCCAAGTTTCTTGCAGAGCTAGCGAAGAAGATGGCGCGGTGCAAGAGAGGAAGCCGACAGTGGAAGAAGTATCTTCGAGCCAAGCGCTACCTCCAGCAGAAAAGCGACGCTCAAGTCAAAGATTGGCTGCATAAGACGACAAAGCAGGCGATAGATTTTCTCCTCGCTGAACAGGTGACCCATCTGGTCATCGGCAAGGTGGATGGCATCGAGAAAAACACCAGGAAAGACACAACGAAGAAGCAAAAAACCACCCAGCGCCGCCGTCAGCAGCTCTCCTTGTGGGAGCATGGCCGGCTTACGGCGTACCTCACCTACAAAGCAAAGAAAGCCGGTGTGGTGGTGGAAGAAACCGGAGAAGCCTACACCAGCCAGGACTGTCCGTTCTGCGGCGGTCGGCACCAAACAAGGACACGCCACTTTTTCTGCCCGGTGACAAAGACCGGGAGGCATCGGGACGTGAACGGGGCACAAAATATTGCCCGAAGAAAGTATCCGATGCCAGTGACAGACGTAAGCGTCGTATTCAAACAACCGATCTGGAACAAGAAGTATCGCCGGGGGAACGGCGTAGATGGCGACGACCTCGCCCGCGCAGAAGCGTGGTAATCCTGCCGTGTTGCCTGCCCATAGCCTGGCCTCTGCCTGCGGGAAAACTTCCTGCCGGTACGCGAGGTGTTCGCAGGAAAGAATCCCACGTGCTTCAGCCGTGGGAGAAGGTCAAAGTATAACGGTTATGTTTGGTTATCTTGAAACAACGGGTAAGAGAAGAATAACGTATAAGTAAGCGATAGTTACACAATGCTAACTAACGATAAATTGGAGAAAAGGATGAAAAACGTATATGGATAAAGTGCTTTTTCTGAAAAGCTTTCTGCGTTCCCCGCTCCAGGTTGCGAGCGTTATTCCGAGCTCCCGGTTTCTTGTTAACCATATCGTGAGGCATATTAATGAAATCGGTCCTGTAACTGCGGCCGAGCTGGGAGCCGGTACAGGCGTGCTGACCCGGGCGCTTGTCCACAAATGCCCTTCCATCGAATCGCTTATCGTGTTTGAAAACGAGGAGAATCTAAAGCATCACCTGCGGGAGGAATTTCGGCAAGTTCCGGTATACGCGGATGCGTTTACGCTGTCTGAAGTGCTGCAGGAACAAAATACCGGACAGTTGGACTGCATCATTTCAGCGCTTCCCGTATCCTGGTTTTCCAAAGAACAAAACGAGCAGTTAATGGAGATGATACACAGCTGTCTGAAGCCCGGTGGCTATTTCATCATGTTCCAGTTCTCTCTGCAGATGCGCAAATACCTGCGAGTCGTTTTCGATGACATCATCATCAAATATGTACCGCTGAACTTTCTTCCGGCATTCGTATACTACTGCAGGAAAACATGAATAAATCTGCCCTGCATCTGTAGGGCAGATTTATTTTTGCTTATGGGGAGGTGCATTGCTTTTGATGACAACCCGCGTACCGAGCGGAATATTGCGGTAAAGCCATTCAATATCTTTATTCTGCATACGGATGCAGCCCTGGCTTACATGATGACCAATACTGGCAGGGTTATTCGTACCATGGATGCCGTACTTATAACCACCTGTCCCCGGTACGTTTAGCCCCAGCCAGCGTGTGCCCAGCGGGTTCTTCGGACTTCCACCAGGCACATTTTTCGGCAGGTACCATGGTTTTTCTATTCGTGTAACGATTGTAAATTCTCCTTCCGGCGTCAAGCTTTTGTTTTTTCCGGTCGCTACAGGGAACACATAGACGGGAATGTCATTTAAAAAAATAGTGAGCCGGTTGGTCGATTTATTGATTTCGATGAATACCTCGTCTTCCAGCGCAGACCCGGAAGAAGGAAACAAGAGGAGAAAAGAGAGCAGTACAGAAGCAAGAATAGGAAGTGAAAGATGAAGAAATTTACGCATATGGCTTACTCACTTCCTTTATTTTTCTTCTTTTTCTTTGCTTTGTACTCTTCTCTTTCCCAACGCTTTAACAAAGGATACGGATCGTATGAGTATTCCGCTTTGCCGTTATCCCGATAAACACCATAATGCAGATGCGGCGGGAATTTGCCGGAGGTGCCAGGCTTTCCGTAGCCCGAGCTACCGACATAGCCGATGATATCCCCGGGTTGTACAATGTCTCCGACTTTAAATTTCTTATTGAAGCCGTTGAGATGGGCGTAGTAATGATACAGCGAATCAATATCGCGGATGCCGACACGCCAGCCTCCATAAGGGTTCCAACCCATTGTCTCGATAACGCCGTGCCTGGTGGCGCGGACAGGTGTGCCGTAACCGGCAAAAATGTCCGTCCCTTCATGAATACGCCGTCCTCCCCAGCCGCGCGGGTCTCCCCAGGTGCTGCGATAGCTGTAACTATAGTGAAGCGGAACAGGAAACGCACTACCGACCAGGTGCAGACGGTTATGGTAGCGGTAAAGGGATGCCAGCTCAGAGACGATTTCTACGTTTCTATCCCGGGCATAATAATTCCACAGTGCGATGCGGATGTCGTCCTCCGTATAACCGAACCCGCTTAGATAGCTGGCCATCGTATAAACGGCGTCGAGGTCATTATCGGGACTGGCTTTGCCGTCCCCGTCTCCGTCTTTGCCCAGGCCGCCGAAAAACGCGATGCTTGCCGGATTGGTATCATCGGAATTAGGATTAAGAAAGCCACACCATACTTCGGGTGTGAAGGCAATGCCAATTTTGCGTGCAGAAGAAGCGGCGCTTCTTTCGGCCTCTTTCTTCTTTGGATTTTTATGGATGCTGCGCTCATACTGATCAATCGCTGCCAGGTAATACCACGGAATGCCGGTAATGGCTTGCATGTGTTCAAACAGCAGTTGCCGTTCCCGATATAAGGCTGCTGTTTCCGATGTTCCGGAAGAGGCGGCATGAGCAGGAATTGAAATCGGGAACAGGCTTAAAACAATAAGAAAAAGTAATGCTTTGTACCACATAACATCCTCCCAAGATGAAAAGTCTTCGCCTTAGTGTGCGCAGCAGAACTGGTTTTATATGTGGAAACCGTAGCCTTACGCACAGGTTATGGCCCATTGCGGAGACGTTTGGAATTGCTTTACCGGCCGCGCTTTTTTACAATAGGGAAGAAGGAAAACGATAAAAGAATGGAGATGAGCGCTTCATGGCAGAACGGAAGCCGGAGTGGCTGAAAATCAAACTGAATACGGGCGAGAACTTCAAAGAGTTGAAGCGGATGATGCGTGGCAAGACGCTGCACACAGTTTGTGAAGAAGCGCGCTGTCCGAACATATATGAGTGCTGGGCGAACCGTACCGCCACTTTTATGATTTTAGGTGATATGTGCACGCGCGCGTGCCGGTTTTGTGCGGTCAAAACAGGCCTGCCGACCGAACTTGATTTAGCTGAGCCGGAACGCGTAGCGGAAGCGACGGAGCAGATGGGACTTAAGCATGTCGTCGTAACTTCCGTAGCGCGCGATGATTTGAAAGATGGCGGCGCATTAATTTTTGCTGAAACGATTCGAGCGATTCGCAAGCGGGCCCCTTTATGTAGTATTGAAGTATTAATTCCTGATTTCCTGGGCAACTGGGATGCGCTGAAGACTGTGATGGATGCCAAACCAGACATCTTAAATCATAATATTGAAACGGTGGAACGCCTTTCAGACCGTGTCCGGTCCAAGGCGAAGTATAACCGGACGCTGGAATTATTGTCCAAGTCCAAAGAGTTCCAACCTGATGTTCCGACCAAATCGAGCATCATGATTGGTGTTGGGGAGACAATAGAGGAAATTATTGCGACGATGGATGATCTTCGTCGTATGGATGTTGACATTTTAACGATCGGTCAGTACTTGCAGCCGACACCCAAACACCTGCCGGTTAAGAAGTTTTACCATCCGGATGAATTTGCGAAGCTGAAAGAAGAAGGGTTGAAGCGCGGCTTCAAACATGTTGAATCCGGCCCGCTTGTGCGCAGCTCCTATCATGCACACGAGCAGGTTGAATCGGCTGCTAAAGCGCTATAACGAAAGCAAGCCCTGCCGCGTAACACGGCGGGGCTTGTCGTTATTTCTTCATGTGATGCATTTGCATCGGCATACCGGACTTGCTGGTACTGGATTTGTTCGACTCGTTGTTCGTCGACAGTTTGTGCATGGTATTGGCCTGGTGGCCAATCATTTGTTCGAACTGCTGGTCGGTTTTCGTACCCATCTGCATCGCATTGTTGTGTACTTTTGTAATTACATTTTGGTCGTTTGTTGTGTACACTTTGTAGTAACGCGGAGATACGTTTTCGCAGCCTTTCTGCACTTTCTCCAGTGTTTTCTGGGCGTTAGCCGGGCTTAAGCCGGAAGTATCGCAGCCGACGAAAATCTGGTTATCCGTTGTAAGAACCGTTGTGCGTTTGACACCAGGTACCTGCTTGGCTACCCGGGCTACGGCCGAAGCCAGCATCTGGCGGTCGACATAGACGTTTGGTGTAGCCATATCGTAATTGGCCTGTCTTCCTTGATACAGTGTGCTGTTGTTCGGTGCAGTCCGGTTCTGCACAGTCGTACCGTTGTACGTACGGCCGGTAGCTGTCTGATTATCACCGAGGTGAGCATAGCCAATGTTTGGCTGGTTGCTGCGTGTCATTACGTTGTAATTTTGGGTGTACGGCTTATAAATAGAATACTGCTGCGCGTTATATCCCGTCATACCGTTTGTGCCATACAGTCCGGTTGTACCATACGTTCCTGCTGTGCCATACATGCGCTGGCCATTATTGTTGACACCCAGATCATTCATGCCCTGTGTGCGCATGATTCTGTCCCTTGAATCGCGCAGAGCACTCGGGCGATAGTTCGTCTGGTCTTTAATAATGCCATTACGGTACGTATCGTAGCGCCCATCGCCAACATTGTTGTAGCCGATAGCATTGTTGTAACGGTGATATTTATCGTAACCCGTTATGGTACCGGTCGGGTTATTCGGCCCGACATTCATTGGTCGGTACTGATTCGTGCGGGCATTATCCGCCGCAGGAGAGCAGGCAGCGAGCGAAACGGCAAGGCTTACTGCGGAAAGCACTGAGAAGAATTTTTTCATTGTTCCACCTCCTATCCTGTAGGTTGCCCGGAGGTGGCGGGAGTTTTCGTGGGAATTTTGTGTGCCGTGCAAGAAATTGTGGTAAAATAGGAGTCGCGCGCCACCATAGTGTTACGGTGGCCGGAGAGGAGGCAACTGAAGTGATACGGGTCCAGGACCAGGTCTACGAGTTGATTGAGGAAAATAAAAACGGGTTCAACCAGGAAGCATTCAAAGAGCGGTACAGTGATGTTCTGGCCAAGTTCGACTACATCGTGGGCGACTGGGGATACGGTCAGCTTCGGTTGAAGGGCTTGTACGAAGATACGAATCGCAAAGCGCCGTTCGATGCACGAATTAGCTTTTTTGACGAATATATTATAGAATATTGCAATTTCGGCTGCGGATATTTCTTGTTAAAGAAAGTGAAGCAGGCAAGCCGCTTGGAAGAGACGGAAGAAATCGAACAGCTGGAAGACGGAGAGCTGGCAGATAAAGCGGACGAGAAGCAGCCCCGAAGCAAGGATGGCAAACGTCGGGATAAGCGCCGTCCCCGCTCCCGCCGCGGCAAGCCGAAAGAGCAGAAGGACAACAGGGAAAAACAACCTGCGCATATAGAGTAAACAGAGTAAAAACGGGCATGATGGCAGAAAAGGAAATCTGACATGGATGCCCGTTTTTCAGCTATTCTCTTTGTTCATGAGTCGTGCCCGTTTTTACTTCATTGAGCATAGGCTCTTCGTTCTCCGCAGGGTTGTCGTGCGTCGGATGTCCTCCGGGATCCTGGCGTGGAATGCCTTCATGCAACGAACGGTATTCATACGCAAACGCGGACTGAGCCTTTTCTCCGGTATCCCACGAACTTTTACCCAGGAACGGGTGCGCGAACGCGGCCGTACCATACGGACCTTCCGGGAATTCTTCCGGATAGCGCGTATGAATTACGCTCTCTTCCGTTTTCAGCGGGCGAAATTGTTCTTCCTTCTTATCCGGCAGCGCTTTTCTCCAAAACAAAAAAATCCCCTCCTTCGTGAATAAATAAAGGATAGGGATAGTATCTACTAAAGCATACAGCTTATGCAGAGGAATCAGATGCTTAAATACAGGAACTCCCGCAACTCCTTCGCTTCCGCTTCTGTTATGTTGAACGCTTCTTCCAAATAGCCCGGCTCATCCAGATCTTTCTGGCCGAGAATCGCCATTCGGTGCGTCAGAATGTTGAGTACCAGACTCTTGCCGTAAAAGTTTTTCGTTTTAATGATTGCGATATCGTGGCGGGCTTCTTCACCCATAAAGCTTACGTATCTTGTTTTTGTCTCTTCCGTATGATCATACAGAAACGTCCAGTCTCCGTGTTGTGCCATGTGTTTGCCTCCTGTGAGTTGTATTTACTGCATATGTTAACATGCTTTCGTGGGCGGAATCATCATGTATATGCCGACAATAGTAAAAAGTTTATCAAATGTAATTATATGATAATTGAGCAGGGGCGGCAACGTTCAAACGTGTTCCATTTTTCTGTGAAAATCATGAAGGAAGAAGGAAAGGGAAGAGGAAAAAAGATCCAGGGTAGAAAAAGGCGTTCGCCTTTTTCCACATTGAAATCCTCCCCTCATTCTTTCCTCTCTTTTCCTTCATACCACAAAAGTCAGCTTTTCTCCCATCATTTTCATGTCAGGGTTGCGGCTCATCGGTCCTGGCGATTTTCTGTTCATATGTATCTGCTTTGAGTCATGGTATACTGTGGTGAGAGGCTGAAATGGTCAAGGAGTGAACAAAATGGAAATGGAGAATATTATGCAGGGTGTAACAATTTTCACTTTGCTTATTCTAACATTCGCGATTACAATTATCGCATCAAAACGAAAAAATAAAAAGAACGGAAAATAGGAGTGGAGCATACGGATGTACCAGGTCAATGTGGAAAAAATCGAAGAGCATTTATCCTATCTTGAGCAAGTTCTCGCCGATATCGCCCCGAAAGTGAAAGAGGGAGCGGGCGCGCCTGCGGACTCGCTGACGGTGCTGGCGCTTGAGCGCGCACTGCATATTGCGCTTGAAACCATAGCCGATGTCGGCAATTACTTAATTGATGGTTTTATTATGCGCGATCCCGGCAGTTATGAAGATATCGTCGATATTCTTGAGGATGAGAGAGTGGTTGATAAAGAGATGGCAGCCGGACTAAAGACAGTGGTTACGATGCGCAAAAAGCTGGTTACAAACTATACAAGTGTGGACAAACAAGAAGTATTTGCCCTGTTGGCTGCCCAGTTTTCCCATCTTGAACAATTTCCGGTACGTGTGCGTGATTATTTGAAGCAGGAGTTGTACTAAAACGATAACATCGTCACTATAGTTTTTATATTATATTGTATAGAAATTTACTTACCTCATAAAATCGGGTACAATATAGAGGAGGAAGGTGAGGGAAGATGAATAAAGACAAATCCTCTTCTACGCGCAATCAAATTTTGCATATGCTGAAGATGAAAGGCTCGATGACAGTGGGCGATATGGCGCAGGAACTGGGCATTACCGAGATGGCTGTGCGTCGCCACCTGAATACGCTGGAGCGGGATAATCTCATCCAGGCGCGCCTGCTGCGCCAGGCGATGGGCCGGCCAACCAATGTGTACTCCCTGTCTGAAGAAGCCGATAATATGTTCCCTAAGAATTATCAGGATTTGACATTGGAATTCCTTAATGATATTGCAGAGCTGCAGGGAGCGCAGATGGTAGAAGCGCTGTTTAAGCTTCGCCAGCAGCGCCAGGAGAATTTGTACCGCGATATTGTGCCTTCCGACAGCAACTTTGAGAAGAAGCTAGAAGCCCTTGTGAAGATGCAGAACGAAAAGGGCTACATGGCTGAATTGAAAAAGGATGAAAAAACCGGCAAATATATTTTTGTGGAAACGAATTGCCCGATTTCAACCGTCGCCAAAGAATACACATACGCTTGCAATTGTGAAAAGACGTTGTTCGAGAATGTGCTGAACGCCGAGGTAGAGCAGGAGCAATGCATGGCGACCGGCGGCGATAACTGCGTATACATCATTAACGAAAAAGACGGAAAAGGCGCAAAGGAAACGCGTTAATGCCGAAAAAATGAACAAAGAAACGAACCGCACAGACCTTTATGGACTGTGCGGGTATTTTTTGCTGTTAATTTTGTACGGCGGAGGCGGCGATCAGCTTAATGGCATCGTCGATGCCGCTCAGTGTACCGCGCTGGAGGACAAGCTCCTGTCCGATACATAGAGCCAGCGTTTCGCCTTTGGCACGCAGCGCCGGATCGGCGATGCTCTCCAGGTCTGAGACGTGCGCCAGGCCGATGACACGGCGCATCATTTTGCAGCCCGCGTAGCCTGCGGCGTCTTTCAGTACATCAAGCAGGTAGGCATCCAGGTATCCCGGTGTTTTCGCATAAGGCTCCTGCGCCTGCTCTTCCCATAAAGTGCGGAATTCAGTTTCAAACACGCGCCATACTTCCGATACCGTCTCCAGCAGATACGCCTGGTATGCTTCGCGTTCCTGCGGGTCCGGCGTATGGCCTTCATGTGCCGCGTAATTGAGCAGCAGGTTAGCAATGACGGCTCCGATATCGAAGCCCATGGGGCCATAATAAGCGAACTCCGGGTCGATGACTTTCGTATCTTGCTCTGTCACCATGATGCTTCCGGTATGTAAATCACCGTGCAGCAATGCCTGACCGAGCGTCATGAATCTTTCTTTTAGCCGGGCAACTTCAAGCTTAAGCTCATCGTTGCTCCAGATGCGCTGGACCGTATTGGTGATGAGCGGATTGTACGCATTGGACGGATCGTCAAGGAACGGGTACGTAAATACAAAATTCTCCGTAATATTGCACAATTCCGGATTGGTAAAGGAAGCGGCTTTCCGCTTCTTCTCAAGCGGGGACATCGCAAGATCTGAAGTCAGGAACAGCGTACGCGCCAGGAATGTTCCGATTTGCTTTGCGAAGTTCGGATAGCGTTTTCTTTCCACCAGCCCTTTGCGCATAATCTCATAATCAGACAGGTCTTCCATGACGATAAGAGCCAAGTCGGTGTCATAGTGATAGACCCGTGGAACGGACCCCGGGCACAGCTCATTTTCCAGAATCAGCGCCTCGCTTTCAATGCGTGCGCGATCCAGCGTAAGCGGCCAGGAATCGCCGATAACGCGGACATAGGGAAGCGCCTGCTTGAAAATAATGCTTTTGCCGGACGGACCTTCATCTTTGATATGAAACACGAAGTTCAGATTTCCGTCGCCGATTTCACGGCTGACAAGCCGGGCGTCCTGCGGGAACAAGCTCGGAATCTTGCGGGCGTATTCAACGGCCTCTTGTTCGGTAAGTGTGCGGTAAGACATCTCTATTTCCCCTCTCTGTCGGTTTTTCTATCAAATAAAAATAAAAACCCCTCTTTGCATTTGAAAGAGGGGTAGACGATCATCTTAACCTTATCTTTCAGAATGCGAATTCTGCAGGAGTTAGCACCTTACCGCTATAAGGCGGCAGGTTGCCGGGTTTCATCGGGCCAGTCCCTCAACCATCTCTCGATAAGCGTTATTCGTATGTGATTACATTACTAAAAATGTAGAACGCTTTGCTTGATTTGTCAAGCAAATGTAAACAGTCCACTGGTTGAGAAAAATTTTGAAAAAGTAATTGACACTCTCATACAATCCGGGTATGATTAGTTTCATTAAGAATAGTGAAAATAAAACACACTTATCCAGAGAAGGCGGAGGGATTAGGCCCGATGAAGCCCGGCAACCTGCTTGTATCCGTACAGGCAAGGTGCTACTTCCTACAGGACGATGTTCTGAAAGATAAGGATGTGAAGCCAATGCACAGGTACCCTCTTTCAGACATGGAAGAGGTTTTTTATATTTTTTATGTATTAATAATGTTTTTGTCATAAACATGTTCTCATCGAGAGAAGGCGGAGGGACTGGCCCGATGAAGCCCGGCAACCTGCCTGTATTCGTACAGGCAAGGTGCTACTTCCTGCAGGAGAGATCCTGAGAGATGAGAGGCAGCATCCTGTGAACTGAAGCGCCTCTCTTTCAGATGCAAAGAGAGGCGGTTTTCTTTTTTCATGTGGTTGTATAACCATATGAAGAGAAGGATGGAGGGATAGAAGATTAGAGCTAGCGGTGGAAAAAAGCGAATGCTTTTTCTCATCTACAACTACCTTCTGTCTTTTTATCTTCTTTCTAAAATTTTTAAATGATAAGGGGAGTTTTTGAGATGAAGAAAAAAGTACAAATCCTTTTCTCTGCGTTCCTGATCGCAATACTGGCAATTGTGTCCAGTGCATGCGGCACGCAGAGTACAAGCACGGGAGAGCAGAACGGCACGAAAGGCGCAAATGCAGCCGGATCGCTTGCGGGCAAACGAATTGCGCTTGTTATGCAGATGAACCTCGGTACATTTTCTGCTCAATACATAAGCGGGGTGAAAGAGGAAGTTGGAAAGTTTGGCGGGCAGGTCACGGTGTTTGCGTCTGACGGAGATTTAGCGCGTATGGCGGCCAATGTAGATGCAGCCATTAATCAGAAGTTTGATGCCATTCTTATCGACCACGGCACACCTGAAGCGCTGCAGAATGGTGTTCAAAAGGCTGTGTCAAAAAATATTCCTGTTGTGGTATTTGATGCTAATATAAAGGTTCCGGGCGTTACTGTTCTTCAGCAAGACGATCAGGAGATGGCCAGGTCCGTGCTTGATAAGCTGGCGAAAGACAGTGGCGGCAAAGCGAATATCGTTAAAATTTGGGTAGCGGGATTTGCTCCGATGGAACGTCGCCAGGTGGCGTATGAGGAGTTCATGAAGAACAATCCGGGAATCAAAGAAGTAGCGGCATTCGGATCGGCTACGGCCAATACGGCGCTAGATACACAGGCGCAGATGGAAGCCGTGTTGAAGAAGTATCCGAATAAAGGCGATATTACCGCAGTATTCGCTGCCTGGGATGAATTCGCAAAAGGCGCAACCCGGGCAATTGAACAGGCTGGCCGTACGGAGATTAAAGTCTACGGTATTGATATGAGCGACGAGGACTTGCAGATGATTCAAAATCCGAAGGGACCCTGGGTAGCTTCCGCGGCCGTAGATCCAAAAGATATCGGCCGGGTTCAAGTACGCTATGCATACCAGAAGTTGCATGGCGATAAAACCCCGGACAACGTTGTGCTGAAGCCAGTACTCGTAACGAGAGAGCAACTGCCTGCTGAAAAAGTGACGACTGATACGTTGAGCAAGCATATTAAAGATTGGGGCTCAAGCCAGCAGGGCATTGTTGATTGGATGAAGAAGTAAGCTGTTTTCCCACCGGTTCGGGCGATCCGGTGGGCTTTTATCTGAGCGAAGGAAGAAATGGAGGAGAACGGTATGGCACAGACGGCCGTAGAGCTGCGCATGCAGAATATAAACAAATCGTTCGCCGGAGTGCATGCGCTTAAACGTGTAGACTTTGCCGTGCGCGGCGGAGAGATTCACGCGCTGCTCGGAGCGAACGGAGCCGGAAAGAGTACGCTGATGAAGATTCTGTCCGGCGCGTACCGGGCGGACGGCGGAACCATTCAATTAGACGGGCGGACGCTTGCCATCGCAAGCCCGGCTGACGCGAAGGAAGCGGGGATCCACTGCGTATATCAGGAGGTGGATACGGCGCTCGTTCCGTCGCTTACCGTATGCGAGAACATTCTGCTGGATCGGAAACCGGGAAAGGGAGGCGCGCGCTGGATACGCTGGAACTCGCTGTACCGGGAAGCAGAAGCGATTCTACGAGACATTGGCTATGAGATTCCGGTAAAGGAAAAAGTGGAAAACCTTACCCTTTCAGAAAAACAGATTGTCCTTATTGCCAGAGCCGTATCCCAGCAGGCCAAATGCGTAATTTTCGATGAACCGACCGCTCCGCTGAGCATAGAAGAAGCGGAACGGTTATTTGAAGTAATGAAGCGTCTCAAGATGGGTGGTGTGGCCTGTATTTTCATCTCGCACCGCCTGCCGGAAATCATGGCTGTATGCGATCGGGTCACGGTGATGCGGGACGGGCGCCACGTGTGGACGAAAAGGACGGAAGAGATTGAGATTCCGCATATTGTTGAAGCGATGCTGGGCAAGTCGTTTCAGGAGGAGTACCCGAAGGTTGCTGCCAGGATTGGTGAAACGCTGCTTGAGGTGCGCGGCGTGTGCCGGGGCGTGAAAGTGCGCGGCGTTGATTTTCATGTGCGCAGTGGTGAAGTCGTCGGTATTGTCGGTCTGGTGGGTGCAGGCAAGACGGAGCTGTCCCGTCTGCTGTTCGGCGCGGATGTGATGGAAGGCGGGGAAATTGTGCTGGGTGGACGGAGTGTACAGCTGCGCGAGCCGCGGGATGCGGTCCGGGCCGGAATGGTCCTCGTGCCCGAGGAGCGGCGCAAGGAAGGAATTCTGGTTGAGGAAAGCGTGCGAAGCAACTTAACGCTGCCTATCCTGAAGAAATTTACCGCAGGCGGATTTATCCGCCGCCGTGAAGAGAAGGAACACGCGCAGCATATGATCCGTGAACTGGGGATCAAGACACCGGATGAGGAAGAAGCGGTCGGTTATTTAAGCGGCGGCAACCAGCAGAAAGTCGTTATCGGCAAATGGCTGGCGACGGAGGCCGATGTGTTCTTGTTTGATGAGCCGACAAAAGGGGTCGACATCGGTGCGAAACGAGACATTTTTACATTAATTGGCCGCCTTGTGCAGGCAGGAAAGGGGATTGTGTATCTTTCCTGCGAGATTTCCGAAATCATCGGTATCTCCGACCGTGTATTAGTTATGTGCGACGGTCGGATTGTGAAGGAGTTAACCGGCAGCGAAGTAACATCAGAGAACATCTTACTGTATGCGAGCGGGGGAGAAAGCCATGAAGAAAAATAAAGTACTGGATTTTTCATATAGGTACGGAGCTATCTTTGTCATTATTGCAGTCATTGTATTTTTTAGTATCGTAAACCCGAATTTCTTAACGTATGATAACATTGCAGACATTCTGCGCTACATTTCTATTGTAACTCTGGTAGCTATCGGCGTTACGTTTTCATTAATTGTGGACGGGTTCGATTTATCCGTCGGCTCTACTGTTTCGCTGACAACCGTAGTAACGGCGTCACTTATGGTATGGTATCAGATGCCGCTCGTGCTGGTTATTGTCATTCCGCTGCTGCTTGGTTTCGTTATTGGACTGGTCAACGCATTTCTTATTGTGAAAATCCGCATTCCGGATTTGCTGGCGACGCTCAGCATGCTGTATATTATCGCGGGTGCGCATAAGACCTATACACAGGGGTTCTCCATTTACAACAACATGCCGATGCCGGATGGCACAACGGCAAAAGGTGTACTGAGCGAGGCGTTTCTATGGATTGGCCAGGGCCGAGTGCTCGGCATTCCGGTTCCGGTCATCATCATGCTCATCGCAGTTGCTGTGGTGCATATCTTCCTGAATTATACGCGTGGCGGGCGACTGCTCTATATCACCGGGGGAAATCAGGAAGCTGCGCGGTTGAGCGGAATCTCCATTTATAGGGTGCGCACGATTGCGTATGTACTCTCCGGCGTGTTTGCCGCACTGGCAGGGATTATCTTTACCGCTCGTGTCGGCTCGGGACAGGTGGATGCGGGTTCTCCGCTGCTCATGGAGGCGGTAGCGGCTGCGTTCGTCGGCTTTTCCGTGCTGGGAGCGGGCAAGCCGAATGTCATCGGTACATTCCTTGGCGCGTTTCTTATCGGTATCTTACTGAACGGTTTGACGATGCTGAACCTTCCCTACTATGCGTTCGATATCGTAAAAGGTGCAGTGCTGATATTCGCGCTGTCTATGACATACTTGCACATGTACCGCCGAAAATCGTAATCTGTCCTTACTCTGTTCAATTTGTGATATGATCGAAGGGAATAGAGACAATGATGGATAGGATATGAGGAGGCATACAATGACAGAGCGCACATATAAGGGATATTTGCTTGATTTGGACGGCACGGTTTACCGGGGCGGAGAAGTGATTCCGGAAGCCGTTACGTTTATCGAGACATTGAAAAAGCGAAATATCCCGTATTTGTACGTCA
>Ga0310836_100799_pt1 | contig 21635 bp, 23 predicted proteins | sample SM_ome_4_FD_201310 | JGI IMG/M metagenome (GOLD analysis project Ga0310836, IMG submission 201310) | Sorghum-adapted microbial communities enriched on stacked mutant (SM) sorghum from Joint BioEnergy Institute, Emeryville, California... ... | reverse complement strand
GCATAAAAAGAGCAGAGGGAAAGAATGCTGCTCTCAAAGTTTTGCAGCTTGGTCTCCACCAATAGTTTAATCAGCCGTCCTAATCCCGTGTTCCGAAGATCGTTTATCGAGAATGCAGCGGAGCGGGAGAGCTGGGCATATGCCTGGCAAATATACTGCAGGCCGGACAGGATATCTTCAAAACGATAGGACAGCGTTTGATAGAACGCCGTATTTCCTCCGGCTACCAGATGACTGCCGATGACATTCTGCTGTACATGGATATCCCCGTCCGCGATAATCCTTCCGTATGTAACCGAACCGTGCACAAGCACGTTGCCGGTAGCTTTCACGCCGAGGCCGTCCGTTACATTTCCCTTGATGATCACGTCTCCGTTAAATTTGATGCTCCCTGTTTTTAATGTGAGATCCTCCGGATGAATATAGACGGGATAGACACGGATTTGGTTGTTCTTATATTCCGGGCGTCCGTCAAACGCGGCAACTACATATCTTCCGTCGTCTGTTTTCCTTGCTCCGGGTCCTACTGTCAGCGGAAGAGGTTTGCCTGGCTCGGCGGGAATGGGCGTGCCGTATACCGTGAAGCCGTTGTGTCCTTCGGTTGGCGGCACGATTTCCAGGATTTTTTCACCGGCTTTCACGCTTCCGACGTCCCGCAGCGCAAACCAGTCAATCCGCTCCGTCGTCTCCTTCATTCGTTTGTCTGATTTACCATAGAGGGGAAGGAATTGTGTATTTTCCCCGTCTTGCTTTGGTTTACCCGCTGCAATGATCATAGGCAGCGTTCGGCTTTGTTTTCCGGCCACCTAGGAGGCAATTCCATCAAAGTTGATGCCATAAACGATGCCTCTGCGTTGCAAATGTTCGTATATATCCCCAATCGAAAATGGAATGGTTTTTTTCTCGATTTCATCAAAATGAAGCTCCGCTCTGTCTGAATAATGAAGTATGACAGGTATACATTCGTAGGCCACTTCTTCTTTTAAACGGATGGATACTTCCATCTCATCTTCAGAAACGTAAATCTCGCTCCAATCTTCCAGCTGTTCTCCCGGTACAGTGCGGACTATAGAAACGGCAGGATCAAGAAGAAAAGGTTCGTTTACCGCTATGCCGTTCTGGTAGAGAGTCGTGAAGCGTGGCGGGTGAAGATAGAGCGGCTTTTGGAAAGCGTCTTCGGGTAGTATGAGCGTATCCTTTTCCCAATAGTAAGAAGAAATATCTGGTTCCGGTTCAAACGAGATTTCTATGGGTGCCGTATCGTTCTCCTCCTCTTTCTGGAATTGTTCCAGAAAATGCAGCACATTCTCCTCCAGTGTCTTGCGGTCGGAAATTTCTTTGCGGGTCAGGCGCACGATGGCCGGCCGTTTTTTTAAGAGTCCTCTTTTGCCATGGTCAAGGACCTCGATATCAAATTCTGCATAATCCCAGCCTTTTTCCTGCAGTGCCTGAGCAATTGCATCTTCTACCGTTTTTCCGATAGCAATATGTTCCATGTTTCGGTCCTCCTTTTCTACGGTGTATCAGATTTGTTGAACAGCAATCCGATGGTCGTTCCGGTAGAATCACTTTTTACGTACAGTTTGTCCGACGATTGTGTCATTACATGAAATCCCTTGCCGAGAGATTGTTGAGTAGAGAAACCGTCTACGAGCGCCGCTTTCGGCAAATCTTTCATCTGGATTCCCGTTCCCCGGTCAGTGATGGTAATAAGTACGGACGTGTCATTGTGCCAGCATTCGATGCGGCATGCTTGCGCGTGCCGCAAGGCGTTGGTGGCTGCTTCGTTTACGGCCAGCGTAGGTAAGAACGCCTTAATACCGTGAATCGCAACCTCTTCTTTAATCATGCTGCGCATAGGAGCGAGCTGTTTGGCGTCATCAATATCAAGGTATGATTGCCTTTCGTATGAATCCAGCAGCGTTTTCATCTCTGCCTGATTTAGAAGATGGATTTTTCCTTTTGTTAATGAGAGAATAATATCTTTATAGTTTTCCCACTGTTCCTGAAGCAACTGTTTTTCCTTCATTACAATGTCGGAGATGTCGAGAGTAATAAAACCGCCTCGATATAAATCGAAAGGAAGCGCATGAACATCTACATAGGTGCGGCTTTCTTCGTCAATGAGAACGCTGCGGGCCGGCCTCTGGTTCCTCAATGCTTCTCTCATTAATGGCAGCAAGTCTTTTTCCTGAATAAAGGAAAAGCTGTTTCCGCTTAACAGTCTAATTTTTCCGCGGTCGTAAATGTAGCTGTTCCCAACGGTCATACGATCCAGCAGTTCGGATTTCGCCAATTCGATATAAAGTTCATCGCGGATTTGCTGTCTAATATCCGCATTGAGTTTTTCCGTTAGTTCATGAACAAGCTGCTTTTTGTCGGTAGAGATAGCATCGTATTCTTTCTTGGATAGTCGGCTGTCTCTTGTTCCTTTACGCAGAATTTCAACGATATCGAAAGGGATCAGGTTCTGTATTTCTTTTTTATGAATAGGGGTGACGCGCGCTTTTATTTTGTTTTTGATCTCTACTAGATAATTCTGAACAGGGGCATTGGTTTCAATCAGCATGCCGACCGGGCTAATCCCGATAAGTTTTCCGTTGTATGAATTTCCGCTTTCATCACGTAAGCTGACAGGCAGGGGAGGGAAAACTTTCTTTTTCAGTGTCCCGCCTTCGAAGAACTCCAAGCAGGTCTGGCAGTTGATATTTGTTGGGCATTGGTTACAAAGCTGCATGCACTGTCCCGCCTTTCTTCTGAGATTTCTCGTGATGTCTCATCCCCGTTTCTGCGAATGACATAGAGAGAAGGGTAATATCGTCATGCAATCCGTGTTCATTCTTGTCCGTCAAGTCTGAGATAAGCTGTTTGGATAGCTGATATACCGGTCTGGATGCGGGCCAATCGGAGAGGTATTGCTGCAATGCTGACCGTCCCCAGCTTGGTTTTTGGTTGCGAATTTCGATAGCACCGTCCGTATACAGAAGGAGATAATCTTCTTTGTTGATTTGGTCTGTGCCTTCGTTGAATTGCGGATTCGGCAGCATGCCCACACTGGCATTCTTCCCGAGTGTCAGCGTCCGAACCGTTCCGTCCGCACTTCGAATGAGCGGGGGATGATGGCCTGCACTGCAATAAGTAATCGCTCCGCTCACAGGATCGACGTCGACACACAGTATGGTAATGAAGGCGGTGGATGCTTTTAGATTCTCATAAAGCTGTGTATTGATGAAGCTGAGCAGGTCCTTCGGTGACAGGGACCTTGTCATCCTTTCTCTTGTAATGGCCGATAGTGTCGTCATCAGCAGAGAGGCAGCCAGCCCTTTACCCATCACATCGGCGATTAACAGGCGAATTTTTTTGTTGTTAGTATAGGCGATGTCATAATAATCGCCGCTGACTTGTTTTGCAGGACAATAATCGGCATCGATTCGCCACCCTTCAATTATGCGCGGAGTCGGCTTCAGCAGCTGGAACTGAACCTGTCGCGCGAATTCAAGGTCCTTGTTCATCGCCTCTTGAATCCGCAGATCGCGCAGTCGGCTTTTTTCCTGAAGTATATAAAAGTTCTTCATGAAGTGCTGCGAACAAATGCTTTTTCCGATAATCGCAAACGTAGTTATAAACGGGTGGTGTGCGAACAGCAGAACAAGCACCGCCGTACTGAAGAAAACATACGCATACATGAACCACTCGCTGACCTGGATTTTTCCTGTGTATTCCGCCATGGAAAGTCCTGTATTCCTGGCTTTGCCTTGAACTTCAAGGATAAAATAAGTGAGTTGATACGCACTCAGTATGAGCAATAGAGGGAATATCTCCGGCTTCCATGCATAGAGTGGGCCACATGCGATATAAACGCAAGTTGAGATAAGCAGTGAGGCCAGCTGCCGTCGGCCTTCCCGCCGTATGATGGGTTGCCGAAAGAAAAGACAGCCAAGGAATGTTCCTGTGAAACTTAATACGATGCTTTCTAGTGGACCGTAGTAGAGAAGTATAATCATAGATAGCGGATAGGTAACGTTGACGCTCATTTTGTTTTTGATGGCCGGATTGATATGAGAGAACCACACAAACAAAAAGAGAAAAAGCACCATTTCAGACAAAACATTAAGCAGGCGATTCGAAAAGAAGTTTATAAGGTAATAAGCAGTGAATTCCAACCCTGTCTCTCCTTGCGTTATGAATGTTTCTTAAACATTTCTTATAACAACTATACTTAGGTAATAATACCTGCTTGGCTATGAAAATGTAATTATTTGTCTAATATTATATAACATTTGTAACATTAAATATAGTATATATGTTGCATGATAGCGAAAAATAATGGAATATATTTACGAAGGAAATGAGAGAAAAGAATGAGAAAATGATTTCAATGTAGAAAAAGGTAACCCCCCTTTTTCTTCCCTGCATCTTAATTTCCTCTTTAGATTAACAACATGTAGATGTTGTAATTTACGGAAATCTCAACTAGAATGGTAACAGAGAAAACACCCACTTTTAAAATTGGAGGGAAGCATTATGGCAGTAGAACGCGAAGGAGCAATCACATTCAAAGGAAATCCGGTAACACTTATTGGTGAAGAAGTAAAAGTGGGGGATACGGCGCGTGACTTTACCGTACTGGCGCAAGGCTTAAAACCGTACACACTAAATGACGGACAAGGAAAAGTACGCTTAATCAGCGTCATTCCTTCTATTGATACGGGGGTATGCGAAGCGCAGACCCGCCGTTTTAACGAAGAAGCGGCTGGACTTGAAGGGGTAGAAGTTCTGACGGTCAGTGTGGACCTGCCGTTTGCGCAGGCACGCTGGTGCGGTGCGGAAGGCATCGAGAACGTGAAGATGCTGTCTGACCACCGCGATCTTTCTTTTGGCGAAGCATTTGGCGTAGCCATCAAAGAACTTCGTCTGCTGGCCCGTGCCATCTTCGTATTGGATAAAGACAACAAAGTAACGTATGTAGAATACGTATCCGAGGCGACAAACCATCCGGATTACGAGAAAGCCATCGCTGCGGCGAAAGAAACGGCAGCGAAGTAAGTCCAATTGTTTATTGTGACTGGTAAATATGACCCGGTCATTTGAAAAATAGGTCCCAAATACTCTCTTGTGTGCGGTACAATAGATGCATGCGATTCGTTTCAGAACGAGGGGAGAGGGACCTATTGTCATTTGATGTATCTAACTGTCCGCGCTGCGGGCGTTTATTTCGAAAAGTACGGCAAAACGTCTGTCCGAGTTGTGTGAAAGAAATCGACCAGGAGTATGAGAAGGTCTATAAGTTTATGCGGAAGAAAGAGAACCGGAGCTGCAACGTCCATGACTTAAGCGAGGCCACCGGAGTATCGATCAATCAGATTACCATGTTTATTCTTGAAGGGCGTCTGAGCATCGAGAACAATCCGAACATGAGCTATCCGTGCCGCAGCTGCGGCGGGCCGATACGGAGCGGTTCGATTTGCGAGAAATGCGCCGGCAACTTGAAGAAGATTGCCAGTTATATGAAGGAAGACGAGCAAAAGCGGCAGGAGGAAGCGGAACGGCGGAAGCGTGAGCGGTCGGCATTATACCGAAGCGGCCATAATGAGTAAAGAAAAAAATAGTAAACTTTTTATGAAGAATGCCGATTACTTTAATAACAAGTAGTCGGCTTTTCTTTTTAACCGAAGGGCCACCAAGCGACCGTTTGTCTTCTGTATGGAAAAAAGGACGAGCGGCATAAGCCCGCGAGTTTTTCTTACGCCGACATAAAGCCGGAGGTAATATAACCCATACGGTGTAAACCGATGAAGGATGAGGAAAGAATAGTGGTATCTGTGCAAATTGTAAAGAAAGCCGGGGTGACACACAATGAGAATCGAAAGACCGAATCATATCCAGCCTATCAACCCGTACCGCCAGCAGGAGATGAAGCAGGAAGAGGCCAGAGCCAAAGGCAAAGGCCGTGATCAACTGGAGATTTCAACGGAAGCACTGGAACTGCAGAAATCACAGGAGACTGCGGCCGAGCGTGCCGAGCGCATCGCGGAGTTGAAAGAGCAGGTGCAGAACGGAACGTATCATGTGGATGCGAAGGTGATTGCCGAAGCATTGCTGCGCAAAGGTCTGTAGGCAGAAATAGATATACCGGATGGTGACACATTATGAACGATTTATATACCGTAATTGAGATTCTGGAACGGCTGATTACCGAGCATGAGCGGATGCTGAAGCTGGCCAGGCACAAGAAAGACACGCTGATCAAAGGCGACATCGATGAACTGGCCCGCATCCTGCAATTTGAATCTCGCTGCATCAACACCATCCAATCCCTTGAACTAGAGCGAGAGAAGCATATCTCGCTCTATTTAATGCGGCGGGGAATTCGTAAGGAGACTTGCTACCTGAGTGATTTAATTGAGATAGCTGGAAACCCCGAGATAAAGAAAGCTTTATCGGCCTGCCAGCAGAAGCTAGGAAGTATCATCGCCGAACTAAAGTCTGTGAACGAGTTGAACCAGAAGCTCATCGAGCAATCGCTGGAATTTGTGAATATGACGCTGGAAGAGATGACGGCACTGCCAGAGGATGAACTGGTGTATCGCAGGCCTGCAAACCCACCTGGCGGACAGATAAAAACGACGCAGCGTTTTTTTGATTCGAAAGCATAAAAAGAGAGGAGAGAAAAGGAATGTCGTTTTTTGGGCTGGAGATTGCTAAAAGGGGGCTGTTCGCTCAACAAGGAGCATTACATACAACCGGGCATAACATTGCGAATGCGAACACGGAAGGGTATACGCGCCAGCGTGTAAATATGGAAGCCACTCCTGCGTTCCCATACCCTAGTTTAGTGAACCATACATCAGCGGGACAGATAGGAACCGGTGTTATGGTTGGGGAGATACAGCGCTTACGAGAAAGATACCTGGATAATCAGCTCTGGACAGGGCATAAATATCTTGGGGAATGGGAAGCTAAGTTTGATATTCTTTCTAAAATTGAAACTATTATGAATGAGCCATCGGATCATGGCTTACAGAATACGATGGATGCATTTTGGAAATCGTGGCAAGATTTATCAGTTAACCCTGAGGACAAGGCAGCGCGTGAAACCGTACGGCAGAAAGGGATTGAACTTACGGAAATGTTCGCGCATCTTAGCCGTTCATTGAAAGACTTGCAGGATAGTGTAGATAGAAAGATTGAAGTTACGGCGGACACGATAAACAAATATGCAATAGAACTGCGTGAGTTGAACCGGAAGATTAGCGATCTTGTTCCACATGGATACGTACCAAATGACTTGTATGATCAGCGGGATCTGCTGCTTGATAAGCTATCGAAAATAACAGACATTAGAGTTGAGCATATGAAGGATGCAAATGGAAAAGAGAATGGTATGATAAAGGTCGACCTTGTAGGTGTAGGGCCTGGTTCTCCGCCAACGAACTTTACGCTGGTTGATGGAAGAGATGATGTGTTCGGACCAACTGATCCTGTGCTGGAAGTAAAGAAAGATGCAGGTGGATGGAACAGTATTGTAGGGAAAAGAGGTGGTAGCATTGCTCTCAGTTTTTCTGAGGGTGAACTAGGCGCATTATTTGAATTGCGTGGTGTACCGAGAACAGTGGAGGACTTTAGTTCAATTGTAAAAGGGCTAAAAGCGGATGCAATTTTACCAGTTGCCGTAAGTAAAAATCAGACGCCTAGTGATAGTGTGTTAGAAGAAGGCGACCAGCTTACGATTAAATTTAGTCGTGAGTTGATGCATACTGATGAACAATTAAAGAAAATTCAGGATGAAGTGGATGCAAAATTTGGGGCTGGGGTGTTTAAGGTAGAGACGAACGACTACCGTACCTTTACGTTGACTGTACAAGCAGGGAAAACGATTAATCCAGCAGGTAAGACATTAAGCTTTGGTACGGACACGCTAGTGAATGTGGAAGGAGATACGAATGCTTCTAACATTGATTTCACATTTTCTGATCCGAGTGCACCAAGTATTAATAGTGTTAATGTAATATCGGCTGCTTCGAATGATAAGAAGCTGGTGTCTGGAGATAAAATTGTCATTACGTTTGATCAAGCATTAGAACCTGATCCTGGCCCGAAAGATGCACTAACGAATGCACTAAATATTGCGTTTCCGCCTAATGGAGCTGATAACTTTGGTATTGTACGTAAGGATGATAAAACTTACGAATTGAAAGTAAAAGATCCAGCTGCCCCTACAGATCCGCCGCTAACTGTGAATTTAGGGAATGGAGTAAACATTACCTTGAATGAAGGTGATTTGAAGGATGTAGATGGAACAAGCAATAACGCTATTACATTTGTATTGAGTGATTCACCGGCTGTTGTCACTTCCAGCGTGCCAATGAAAGGCATAGTGGATGGAACGATTGCAGCTTACCAGGATCGTATCAATTCTCTTGCTTTGGAAATGGCGCATTATATGAACCTGGTACATACAAAAACGGCTTCCGGTACAGGGAAAGCGTATGACCTGGATATGATTGCAGGAAAATCTACCGAGCCTGTCCCTTTCTTTGTCAGCAAAAAAGATCCAACCAAACCACCGGAAAATGCCGCAGATATTGAGGTCAATCCAGCGATTATTGCTTCTATTAATAAGATTGCTGCAGCAACTGACCCTAACAAAAAAAGCACAGGAACATCTTTCAAAGGGGATGGGTCCAATGCGGCTGCGATTGCCGCGCTTAAGTTCATGAAAGTGGACTTTTTAAGTACTTCTCCTAATTCATATGGAAGTGTAGCTGAGAGTACATCGTTTGATGACTTTACCCGCTCCATTATCGCCAAGTTAGGGATTGAGACAGCAGCAGCGAAGAATTTTCAAGGAAACTCTGAATCCGTAATACAGCAAGTTGTTAATCAACGGGAATCTATATCCGGTGTTTCGCTGGATGAAGAAATGTCCAACATGATTAAATTCCAGCATGCATATAATGCGTCTGCACGAATGATTACGGCAGTGGATGAAATGCTGGATAAAATTATCAATGGTACAGGGCTTGTAGGCCGATAAGAAGGTAGGGGGATAGCGTCATGAGAATTACACAAAATATGTTAAATAATACGATGATGCGTAACCTGAATAATAGCTTGGCAAGACTGGATCGCCTGCAAGATATGCTGGCCTCAGGGAAGAAAGTATCCAGACCTTCCGATGATCCGGTAGTGGCAGTCAATGGCATGCGGTATCGTACCACTTTGAATGAAAATGAACAGTTTCGCCGCAACAGCAACCAGGCGATGAACTGGCTGGACTCTTCCGAAAGTGCAGTGTCGGAAGCGAAAGACGTGCTGCATCGTGTGAGCGACCTTGTCACACAAGCAGCAAATGATACGTTAAGTGACGGAGACCGGGAGAAGATTCGGGCAGAGCTTATCCAGCTTCGCGAACACCTGGGGAATATTGCGAATACAACGCAGGGAGGACGTTACCTTTTTGGTGGAACCGACACAGTAACCCCCCCATATGGCGAAATCAAATTAGATCCGCCTCGTGTAGATCCAAATGATACGAAAGACTTGGATCAGGATCGTCGTATTGATCAGGATAAATTGCCGTATGCCTCATCAAGCGGATATGTGAATAAGAATCGTGAAAACATTGAGATGGAGCTGTCACAGCAGAGTTATTTGCCTGTTAATGTAGACGGTGTTCCTTTGTTTGGTCAGTCGAATGACAATCTTGTTCCGGCAGATGGAGTGCCTTTGTTGTCACAAGGATTTGTTAAGGTTGAAACGGTTAGCGGAACGAGAGGCGCGAACGAATTAAAAGCAGGAGATAAGCTTACCTTTACTTTTGATAAAGATCTAGATGCTGCGTCGCAGGCAGATATACAAACGGCACTGCAAGATGCATTTGGTGCGGGAAATGTGAACATTACGCCAGCGCCTGCTCCTGATAATAATAAAGCATTCATTGTAGAGGTAACCGCAGCGAATATCGACATTAGTACTGAGCCAGGCTTAAACAAAGGAATCGTAACCATTTCGAAAGATAAAATTAAGTATGCAGACGGTACAACAGCCGATATTGATATGAATTTTGCCGTTTCGAATAAGGAGACACCTACTGCTCCGCCTATGGACGCAAAATCGTTCAAAGATCAATTAGTCGCACAGGATCAAGCGTGGAAAACGGACCTTTTCGGCACGCTGGACAAAATCATTAACGAATTAAAGCCATCGCCTTATATGACAGATAAATACGGTCGTATATTGGCAGGAACAAAGAAAGATGCGAACGGGAATCAGAAGCCTTTGACAGAAGTCAAGACCATGATAGTAGACGGTAAAGAAGTAAGCTACATTGCATACAAGCTATATGATCCAAAAGATCCGAATCAATATCCGCTATTGAAATCCGCGGATCAACTCAAGCCGAAAGGCAAAGAACTCACCGGCTACATTGATATTGTAAAAGGACATATGGACAATTTTCTTCAGGCGCAGTCTTCTATCGGCTCCAGAATGAATCGGATTGAATTGATTCAGAATCGGTTAGATACACAGCATGACGGTGTCGAAAGAATGATGTCTGATGAAGAAGACGCAGATATGGCCCGCGTCATTATGGATTTGCAGAACAGTGAGAACGTGCATCGCGCGGCGCTCGCATCCGGCTCGCGTATTATCCAGCCAACTTTGCTTGACTTCCTGCGCTAAGGAGGGATAGGGAGTGAATTTCCCGCAGTTGGAAGTGAATCAGACGTTTAGCCGGTTGGGGTGGGATACACAGCGCCCAAGCTATACATTTGAACCAGGGCATACGACGATTACGATGCAACCACAAAAGGCGGAGATGCGGACCAATCGCACTCCGCCTCAGTTGACCATTGATCAAAGCCAGTGCTGGGCGGATATGGACTTAAAGCATATTTTCCGGCGGATTGCGGAAGCGGCAGCGGATGGAAAGCAGGAAGCGCTTCAGTATATTGCGCGTGTAACGGCTGAAGGTGAGCAGTTTGGCGCTATCGAAAGTCAGGGGAACCCCATTGCCAGTATCGCAAAAAGTAAGGTGATTTCACCTCAGCATCGTTTTCAGTATGGAAATGTACCGGGGAATTTCTCGCTTAAAATCAGTTTTACTCCAGGGGAGCTTCAGACGGAATGGACTCCAGCGAAGATGAATATGGACGTGCAACAAACCCCTTTTCACCATCAATATGAAAAAGGCAAAATTTCGTACTATATGCAAAAGAAAAGCGAGTTTCATTTTCAAATGATTGGTGGTAATGTAAACGTATCATATTAAAACATTATACGCGGCTTTTTAGTCCGCTAAAGGAGTTCTGCTTTCGTATGTCAAAAAAGGTATCCTCTAGCTTGTTTGGTGAAATCGAATACTCCCAGGATGAAGTATATTCCTTTGCGAATGGGATTCCCGGGTTTCCCGGGGAAAAGGCGTTTGTTTTCCGGGAGATCGAAGAGAGCCCATTCACAGCGATGCACTCCACGGGGAAAGATCTGTATTTTCTATTAATTAATCCGTTCCTGTTTTTCCCGGACTATGAGTTCACCATTCCTGATTATATGCTGGAGCAGCTTTCGATTGAACGGCAGGAGCAGGTGGCCTGCTACTCTGTTGTCGTGCTGCGGGAACCTTTGCATGAATCGACCGTCAATCTGGTCGCTCCCATTATTGTGAATAAGCAAAATCGCCGCGGTGCGCAGTTGGTTCTTGAGAATACAACCTATTCGGTACGTCAGCCGATTTTTGTCAATGAGGAGCAGAAAATCGATGAAACTGCGGCAGCTGTACCCGATCAGGGATAGGTGGTGACAGCATGCTGGTATTAACACGCAAAAAGGGCGAATCGATTGTTATAGGTGACAATGTTACGGTTAAAGTTATAAGCGTTGATGGCGATCAGGTGAAAATCGGGATCGAAGCACCGCGCAACGTGGAGATTCATCGGCAGGAAGTATATGAAGCGATTCAGAAAGAAAACCAGATAGCAGGAGCGAAAAAACAAAAAATTAGTTTAGAGCAGCTGAAGCAATGGAGCAATCCTATGACTCTTTTACAGAATAATAAAATCGAATAAAAGGCTTATCAACTCTCCTTGATTTTGAATCTGGGAGAGTTTTAATTTTTTTACGTTTTTTTCAAAAGTTTTTTAAGTAAGCTATTAAATTTCAATTGCGGTATCCGATAATAAAAGTGTAAAAGAGAAGTAGAACTTATGGCGTACGACATAAGTGTATCTCTTTTTGCTAAAAAACGTCTTAGCAACCTATATATCGTCAGTTGTTAAGAGCAATCTGGAAAAAATAAGTTTTAGCAGCATTTCATTTCAATTAAAGAGCCACATGGCTTTTTAATAAAACAAGCGGACAAGGACGTCTGCGAAACAATCAAGGAGGAATATATCATGATTATCAATCACAATATGAGTGCATTAAACGCTCATCGTCAGCTTGGCATTAACAACTTCAACATGTCCAAGTCTACAGAGAAGCTTTCTTCTGGTCTTCGCATCAACCGCGCAGGTGATGATGCAGCAGGTCTGGCTATCTCTGAAAAAATGCGTGGTCAGATTCGTGGTTTGGATCAAGCATCCCGTAACTCTCAAGACGGTATCTCACTTATCCAAACTGCAGAAGGTGCATTGAACGAAACACACAGCATTCTTCAGCGTATGCGTGAACTTGCTGTTCAATCAACGAACGACACAAATACTGCGGACGACCGCAAAGAACTGCAGAAAGAAATTACACAATTAAAAGATGAGATCGACCGTATTGCTAACAATACAGAGTTTAATACTAAGAAGCTCTTAAACGGTGACTTGAGTGCAAAGCAATTTAAAGACGACTCTGCTACAGTAGCAAGTAAAACAGGAGACTTCAGTGTTACGATTTCTACTGGAGGTATTGGAAATGGCACAGCTGGTGACGAGGTTGTAACTGCTGATGATACTTTTGTAGTAAAGCTGACAGCATATGATGCTACTGCTGATACGTACAGCTATACAATTACTACAGAATCTACAGGTGCATCTGTTACCACTCCAGGTCTAAACAATGCAGCTGGTCAAACAATCACTGTTGGCGGTGGTGTAGATGTTAGTGTAGATGTAAATAAAATGAAAGTTGGGGATTCATTCACAGTAGTAACCCGTAAAGGTGTAAACGCCGCTGGTGGTACCACTGGTGAATTAACTTTCCAAATTGGTTCTAACTCTAACCAAACACTAAGTGTTGGTATTGAATCAATGAAAACAGCTGATTTGCATATTGACAAGGTAGATGTTACATCCGCTGAGCGTGCTACAGCTGCTATTTCTACAATTGATGAAGCGATTAAAGCAGTTTCTGCTGAGCGTTCCAAACTTGGTGCATACCAAAACCGCTTAGAGCACACAATTAATAACTTAGGTACAGCTTCTGAGAACCTGACTGCTGCTGAATCTCGTATCCGTGACACTGATATGGCGAAAACAGTTATGGAGAATACGAAGAACAGCATTCTTGCTCAAGCTGCTCAAGCAATGTTGGCTCAAGCCAACCAAAATCCACAACAAGTACTTCAATTACTCCGTTAATTTTAGCGGGAGATATGAGAGAGACTCTGGCTCTGCTGGGGTCTCTTTTTTCTAGCCGCCGCATGAAAGAGAGGAATATAACATGGAAAAGCAAATCGATGTAATGAAGCGAACGTTGGAACTGTCTGAAACGATGGGTGAAGCATTAGAGCATATCAAGAATCAAGTAAATGAAGGGAAGGCAGAGAGTACGATTCAACTGGCTAATGACACAATGACAGCCTTTGCTTCTATTGTACAGGGTATGCGAGGATTCCTGAATGAACTCCCGCCCAACCAGGTAGAGGAATATACAGATAAGCTTCTGAAAGGCTTTGACGTTCTCATTACAGCGTATGAGCAGCATCAGGATGGAAAAATATTAGAAGTGCTTCAATTCAACGTACTGCCAGCTTATAAGAAGTGGAATGGTGAATTGGTACAGTATTTACAACCGTATCTTGTATCGTAAAAGGGAGACCGTCAGAAGAGAATGACGGTCTTTAGCACGTTTCCCCCGCTTCAGTGAGTTGTGGTAAGAATGGTTGAGTATAAGGTGTCTTATACTTCATCATGCTATATATGATGTTGACCAATCTTCTCATGACATAGACCATCTCTTGTTTAGAAGTATATCTCTGTTGCTTATACGTGATGGAGTTCCTCGGATTACCTTTCTTATCAACTTGTATATGCTGAAGTGCAAGGAAATAGAATGCTTTGTTCAGCCGCCGCTTTCCGTAGCGGTTGCGAGTTTGGCGGTCACGATTCCCCGAACTATGATTAAGCGGTGCGATACCTGCCAGTTTAGCTACTTTATCGGCAGAAGAGTAATGTTGAATATCTCCAATGTCTGCAATAATGGTAGCGGCTGTAACCACGTTTACACTTGAGAAAGAGAGGTAGAAAAGAAGTAAAGTAAAGAGGTTGTATGCCATGATTAAACGTCCTGTGTGCGCCGAATGCATGCCAAATTTAAAACATAAATGCCGTAGCTGCGATAAAGATATTACAGCAGGAGAATACTGTAAGGATTGCTTGGCAGGGCTTCGTAAAGATGTTCTGGCTAAAAAAATGGAATTCGCTGAAAAAGAAAAGGTAGAGAAAGAGAAGACAAACCAAGAGCAATTCGGGTATTTGTATCGAAGCAGGGATTTATTGGAGTGATCCAAAGGATTTTAGAAAAAAGAGCTGTATAGGCTGTGATTTAAAGGGGGGGAAGAAGTATGGTTGAAGAAAAGGAAGAGTATAGACAGCCTTTTGCTATTCAATTATGGGGAACAATTTTTAAGCAGTTAGGCAGAATTGCCATTTTTCCATACGTAATGAAAATTCCATGGGTAAAAAAGCATTGCTATCACTTTGTGGAGTTCTGGGTCATGGGTCACACTTTACTTGCCCTGTTCTTATTTATTTTGGGACGTAATATCCCAACCATACCTAAAGGGCTTGTTATTTTCTTTCTAGCCTATGGGTTTTTACGAATCTTTGAAATGACGGTCTACCAGGTTAACGTGTTGCTATTCGATCCATACCGAAAGCCGGATTATGCGGTAAACAGCTACCGTCGATTGGTCATCTTACTATTTCATAACTATGTAGAAGTGATTTTGTGGTTTGCTGGTTCTTATACGTGGCTTGCCAATCTCGGATTAGGTATTCTACCACCAGCCATGATGGGATCATGGTTCTCTACCTTTATGTACAGCTTTCTTACGATGGTCGGATTTGGAGCCAACAGCATTAGCGAATATACGCTGTCTCACTTAACGCCATGGCATACAGTTCTGCTGCTTCAAGCGATTATCGGTTTATTTATGACGATTGTTTGCCTGGCTCGTTTTATTAGTCTACTTCCAGCTCCTGATACGCAGAACCCGGAAGAGCAAAAGGCAGAAGAACAGGAACTCAGTCAGGAATTAACAGAGGTAAAACAGAAGCTAACGGACTTACAAATGGCCTTGGATAGGATGAATGAGAAATTAAATCGGCAGGAAGAAGAAACAATCGAGCTGATGATAAAATAATAAAAGAAAATCTTGTGCTTACGGATAGTGGCAGTCTATTTTACCAGAGGTCAGTCATAGGAAGGTGTTCATTATGATTAGCAAATACAATGACAATCAGGCTGTACTGCATAAAGTAGACAAGGAAGAAGAACGCTTCCTGTGCGAACAGCTTGTATGGATAAAAAAACGGATGGATGTACTGACCACGATTGAAGAGAAACTAAAACAAATAAGAACACTCGCCCTTTATGTCGTGGAACATAAATTAAACGAACAAGAAGTTGGCCAAGTTCAATTGGAAGTCGATGATTTACTAAGGGAGATTATGCTGTTGAGTCAAGACAACGAAGTATACCACTAACCATATCGTGCATATATAAGAGGAAGTGGCCGCCATACAACGACGGCCTTTTTGGTTTTGTCGACGAGAATTATTCAACAAGCTCTACTATAAAAAATGAGTTGTTATTTGCAGATGAATAAGGACAAATCAGGTGATTTCACTAAACCGGTAACGATTACTCCTCCGTTCGACAAGTCAAAAGTTGATACAGATAAGTATGGTATTAGTATCTTCTGGCTCAATGAGGAAACAAACAAATGGGTTGAGTTGGATGATGTAAAAGTTGAAGCCGATAAAGTAAGTGGTACAGTAAATCACTTCACTAAATTTGCTGTACTTGCTACTGCAAAACCCGTGAGCAAATGGCTGTTATGATTGTAAATGCTTTAAAACTGTCGGAATCTGCAAATAGTAAAGTATTTAAAGACCAGGCATCTATTTCGAAATGGGCACTTGGTTCTGTACAGACAGCAGTTGAAAGCAAAATTATGAATGGATAGATACCCTGACAATACAATCAAACCGAAAGGAAAAGCGACAACAGCCGAAGCTGTCACAGTGATTGTCAATGCGTTAAATAAATAGTTTTTCTAATGGACAAGCCCCAAGAGATAGCTCTCAAGGGGCTTTTTCTTTATTAAAGTTAATGGGGTAATGAACATGAAGAAGAAGTCACGTAGAATACTTTTCAATAATTTTCTTTTTTCTTCTAATTGAATTAGATGTGATATCCGATATTAGTGGTAAAGGGATTACATTGGCACGGGGAGGGGAATGTATGTCAAATTTCTCTATTCAAAATAATGGAATGACACCTGCGATCCATTCATATAGGGAGTCATCTTTGCCGCAGAAATCACAGGGAGAACAAACTCACAGTAAAGATATTCAAGCAGACGCTCCACAACACAACAGCCAGGGGAGTTGGGTGGCTGAAAATCAAAAGTATAGCGATCAAAAAGAGCGTGATAAGCTGAAAGAGGATGCTGATAAGTTATTTGAAAGCCTAAATATGGGAATAGCCTTGAAATTTCATGAGAGAAGCAATCAGTGGTACGCTGTCATTGAAAATAAAGTCACTCATGAAGTGATTAAGGAAGTTCCACCGAAAGAGGTTCTTGAACTTCGGGCCCGTCTTAAAGAAATGATCGGTTTTTTTCTTGACAAAAAAATTTAAATGAAGAAAGGAAGAGAATAAGTGTACGGTACAAATATAACAAGGATTTCCGGCATTGCTTCTGGCATGGATACCGAGTCGCTTGTCAAAAAGTTGATGGATGCCGAGCGAATTCCCGTCAATAAACTTAAGCAAAATCGTGAAAAACTTGGCTGGCAAAGCGATGCGTATCGAAAGTGGAATACGGACATTTTTTCTTTCCGTACGAAAACGCTGTTTGATATGAAAATGTCGAAAACATATGGCACGTTTAACGTTTCTTCAAGTGAGTCTGATAAGGTGACAGGAGCGGCAACCGCTGATGCTGTTCCCGGAACATATAAAATAAAGGTAAATCAAATAGCAGAGGGTGCCACTTTCACAGGTGTACCTTCAGTAAGTACTACCGATAAACTGGTCACTAATCCCGGTGGTTTTACCTTTTCTGTAACGGTAAACGGGAAGAAGAGCGACATTACGATAGATACAGACGATACGATTAATGATCTTGTTAGCAAGTTAAATACAGCAACATTCACAGAGAATGGAAAAACGTTATCTCTTGGTGTGCAGGCAATGTATGATCCTGCGTTAAATCAATTGATTGTAAAAACAAAAAACACAGGATCAGGGCAAGAATTGAAGTTCAGCGCGTCCGATACAACAGGTTTATCGAATTTACTTGATAAGGTTGGAATTAAGCAAAAGCCTTTGGTTTCTTTGACTACTGATCCTAATGCTAAGCTGAATACAGCGGTTTCGGGTGAATTGATACTTAAGGTAAGTGGTAAGCCTGATGAAACGATTTCGTTTGGTGCAGGTAGCACAGTGAAAACCGTTATTGATGAGTTTTCGAAAAGAGGATTGAATGTTTTGTTTGATGAAAACACGCATTTATTTAGCATTTCTTCAGACGATCCGAGTGTGACATCTATTTCTATTGAGTCAAAGAATACAGATGATGACTTTAGTGCCATCGGGTTGGCAGCAACAGAAAAAAAGGATTCGGTTCAAGCTTATACAGCTATTGGAAAAGACGCACTTGTTACCTTCAACGGAACGGACGTACGAACTTCTTCCAATACGGCGACATTCTTTGGTGTGAACTATACATTCAAGGATAAAGAGACGACAGAGGTAACGCTGACAGTTACTCGTGACTTGGATGCTCAGATTAAAAATATTAAAGATTTCATTGACAAGTATAATGAAATACTGGAAAAGCTGAATAAAACAATTGATGAACCAGTGTATAAGCAATATCAGCCATTAACGGATGAAGAAAGAAAAGCTCTCTCAGAGAAGCAAATTGAACAATGGGAAGAAAAGGCGAAAAGTGGTTTGTTGCGTCGGGACGGAACGCTATCTTCGTTAGTTATGAAAATGCGAACGAGTATGATGGCTACCGTTGACAATGGCAGCATATATAACTCACTTTCTGCAATTGGAATTAAATCAGAGAACTATAAGGATAAAGGAAAGCTCACGGTGGATGAGGATAAGCTGCGCAAAGCGTTACAGGAAGATCCGGAGGCAGTGAAAAATCTGTTTATACAGGGATCGGATATTACCGCAGAAGATGTAAAGAATGATCCGACTAAACAGGGACAAAGAGGCTTGATTCATCGTTTGAATGATGATTTTAGTGAAGCGTTTACGGCGATTTCCAAAAAGGCAGGAGTAAGTGGAAATGCACAAGATGACCAGAGTGTTATTGGTAAAATGTTACAAGATATAGATAAAAGAATTAACCGAATGGAAGATCGCTTGATTGATAAAGAAAACCGATATTATAAACAATTTACAGCAATGGAAAAGGCAATGAGTCAGTACAATTCCCAGGGAGCATGGCTGGCACAACAGTTTGGAGGAGGTAGGTAGGATTATGACGAATTTAGCTGCTCAACAATATAGACAAAACAGTGTATTAACCGCTACACCAGGAGAACTTACCCTCCAATTGTACAACGGGTTGGTCAAATTTATTAAGCTGGCAATTGTAAGTACAGAGCAAGGAAAGGTGCCGGAAGCGAATGAGAACTTGATCAAAAGCCAGGATATTTTACGTGAATTGCTTTGCACGTTGAACACCAAGTATCCCATTGCAAAAGACATGGCAGCTATGTACGAGTATATGCTGGAGTGCTTAATTAAGGCTAATATTCATAAAGATGTAGCCATGATGAAGGAAGTATTGGGATATGCGGAAGATTTTCGTACTACATGGGCACAGGCACTTAAGATGGTTAAATAAGAGCAATTATGGAAGGAAGTAAATATATCCTGAAAAAAGAGTTACTTTTGAAGATGAAAGAAGAGACAGTGGCACAATTGCAAGCTCTCCAGCAGGAGAATGTGGAGAAGTTTCTTTTGCATGTGGAGAATTGCGGGCAGATTATTGCTCATATTAGTGAAATCAATGAGCAAAACTTAGGGACCGCTCCATTTGAAGAGCAGGAGATACAAAGAATTATAAAGGAAATTATGGATATTCGTCTGCAAATCAATCCTTTGCTTCTGCCTTTACGCGAGAAATTGCAGCAAAAATCTTTTGTGGAGAAGAGAAAAGCGATACTTCAGCAGGGATATCATGATGACGATATACATCCGCCCAGTATTTTTTTCGATAAGAAGAATTGAAAAAGCTTTTCTGATTGCCATAAGCGCAATCAGAAAAGCTTTTTTTATGAAATAGACTTATAAATAGCCTGATTTTTATCCGATATCAAATTATAGAAACATGCACGGAAAGGTGGACATCGTTATGAAGGTATCGGATATAAGAAGCGGTATGGGAACTTCTCAAGTAGGCAACAAGAATACAGAATTGCAACAGGGACAGACGGTAGAAGTTTTGATTAAGCATAGGGTGTCTACCAATAAAGCTATTGTTGATGCTGGAGGGAAGGAATTCAGTGCGGTATTTGAAGATGGGGTTCCTTTAGAAGAGAGAATAACAGCACGTATTACCAGTCGCAATGGGATTGTGCTTCAATTGCGTACCGCATCTCCTTCCGCTTCCAGGCAAGAACAAATCCAGCTTTCCGCTGATGCTCTGGTGGATAAAGCAATTCGGGAAGCAGGAGTGAAGATTTCATCTGAAGTAAGGGAAGCTGTCCGCAAGTTAGTAGAAGAACGAAATTCCGTTACGTCGGATACTGTCCGAGTAATAGAAGAAGTAATAAAAAAAGGTGAGGGTTCAATTCAGCAAAAAATAGATGTATTGTCCGTTATGGCACAAAAGAAAATCACTGTAACCCCTAAAAGTTATGAAGCGGTTTTTCGCGCCTTATACGGACCATCGCTAGACAAGATTATAAATCAGTTGGCAAAAGAGGCGCCTGACCTGGTACCCGATCCATCTGTGCAAGTTGAGTCGCCTGTGATAAAAGCAGAGCGGTCTTCTTATGTGAGCATTCAGCCCTCGGATTCATCGGTAAGAAAGCTATCACAACAGTTTGAAATTCTTTCGAAAGCACTCAAAAGCGAGCAGCCAATTAATAAAGAAGCATTGCAGAAGCTAGTGGAACAGATCAAGGGAAATCAGGAACAGAGTCAATTGAGCCAGGAGGTACAGCAAAAGGTTCAGGCAGTTGTACGCCAGGTGGAGCAGGCGATTGCAAATACGCCAAAGCAACAGACGGTGGTATCCCCGAACTCACTGAACCGTTTGATTAACAAGGCACTAGTAGATGAAGTGGTAGAGCGAGTGAAGCAGGAAAGGAATGCGCCTCCGGTGTCACGAGTGGAACGTGTCACAGTAGAAGGAAAAGCAGAGGTACAGCGCACACGTCTATCGGAAAAGCTAGAGACGCTTGCGCAAATGGTGAAAAATTCGCAGCCTGTCAGCAAAGAACAGCTTCAACAACTGGTACAACAAATCAAGGAAAGCCCTGAACTGGCAAAAGTAAGCCAGGAAGTGCAGCGGAAGATTCAACAGATTGTACGTCAGGTGGAGAACGTGCTAGAAGCGACTTCTCCAGCAAGCCGAACCGTATCTCCAGAGAAGGTAGCACAGGCAGTACCACCAAAAGTGATAGAGCAGGTAGCTCGCCAGGTAGCGCAAGAAGTGGATACAGCTAACAGAAACGCAGGAAGTTCAATGCGTACCGAAGACAATGTAGAAAGCCAAACGCTCACACAGGGACGAGAACAATCGTCATCGCGAATCTTGCAACAGATAGAAGTTTTACAGAAAGTACTCAAAAGCGAGCAGTTGATCAATAAAGAAGCGCTGCAGAAGCTGGTAGAACAAATCAAGGGAAATCCGGAACAGAGCCAGTTGAGCCGAGAGACGCAGCAGAAGGTTCAGGCAGTTGTGCGGCAGGTAGAGCAGGCGATTGCAAATACACCAAAGCAACAGACGGTGGTATCCCCGGACTCACTGAACCGTTTCATTAACAAGGCATTGGTAGATGAAACGGTAGAGCAAGTGAAGCAGGAAACGAATGCGCCGCAGGTGACACGAGCGGAACGTGTCCAGGTAGAAGGAAAAGCAGAGGTACAGCGCACACGTCTATCGGAAAAGCTAGAGACGCTTGCGCAAATGGTGAAAAATTCGCAGCCTGTCAGCAAAGAAC
>Ga0310836_100790_pt1 | contig 21793 bp, 20 predicted proteins | sample SM_ome_4_FD_201310 | JGI IMG/M metagenome (GOLD analysis project Ga0310836, IMG submission 201310) | Sorghum-adapted microbial communities enriched on stacked mutant (SM) sorghum from Joint BioEnergy Institute, Emeryville, California... ... | reverse complement strand
ATTGGATCAGAATGAATAGGAATTTGCCTTCCAACAGAATGGGTTCTGAATGAAAGGGATAATCATGCAAAAGAGCTGTCCAGCCAGTGACAGGAGTCCGGCAGCTTTTTGATCATGAGGCCTGCTTGCTGGGTACATAGTCGCGAAATTTTGAGATTGGTGAAAACTGGGTAAGGAACGGTGTTGTTTTTGCCGATATAAGTAATGAAAGGGATTTCTCAACGACTCTCTAATTGGAGGAACTGATGGGGAACTCGGCTTACCTTAAAAAATATGTGGAAAACCACCCACATAATAAAATGGCTTGGTATCTGCTAGGTAAAGAATATGAAGCAAGCGGGCAAGCGGGGAAAGCCCGCTATTGCTATATTCAGGCGGGCAACGTGTACGAGGCGTTTGAATCCAGCAAAATTCCGCTGCCAGAGGAAGTGCTGGCCGGTTATAAAGAAGGGCTGTTGCAGGAGTCGCACCGCAAGGAGAAACGAAGCCGCTTCCTGCGCAAGCTCAGTCTTGCGCTGCTTCTTGCGCTGCTGATGTGGATTCCCTCGGCGGCTCACGCGCCGGGGGAGGGGGATCGACAGGCGGCGGTGCCCGTGAACGCCGTCGATGCAGGTGCCAGTGACGATGCCGACCACGAGGAGGCATCGGAGAAACCGCTGAAGCCCGCCGGGGATGAGGCGGGCGGAGGCGCGCCTGCGGGAACGCCGGCTTTCGCGGAGCCGGCGTTCACCGCCATCGGCTTCGCCGGCGACCCTGCCGGGACGCAGGCGGCCGCCGTAAGCGGTTTGCTCGCGCTGCAGCAGCAAACCGCAACCCCTCTGCTCCATGCCGTAGCGCTGGGCATGGAGCAGGCCGGCGACTGGCTGGTCTGGTCGGACGACCTGCCAGTCGCGTATGGCTTGGAGCAGAGTCCGGCCGAGGGGCGGACGGCGCTCCAAGCCTATGATGCGCGCGCGTGCGAATGCGCGCCGCCGGATTCAGCCGCGCTGCAACAGCGCGCGCGGCAGTGGATCCCGCAGCAGGAATCGCTGGGCGTGCTTGCCTCGGCGATGATCCACTACAAGCAGGCGAACGGGGCATGGCCTGCGAGCCTGCAAGAGCTGGCGGGGCCGTATCCTGACAACTGGATTGCCGGAACCGATTCGACGATGGAGCAGGCGTTTCAGCCGTTGCTTGTACAGTTAAAACGCAAAGGCGTTGACGGCGCAACCGGAAATGCGGATGCGCCAGAAGTGCTCGCGAAGGGGATGGCACCGGGGCAGCAGCCTTTTTTTGCCGAACCTTATGAAATGATCGTCGATACGGACACGCACACTTTGGCAGTGGTCAGCGGGAACGTCTTGATTCGAAGTTATCCCGTTGGATTGGGCGGCTCGCAGACACCAGAGGGTACGTTTGTTATTTCTGAAAAAGTGATCAACCCGAACGGGAAGGATAACGGCGAATTTGGCAGCCGCGGCATGCAGCTATCCGATACGAACTATGCGATTCACGGAACAAATGAGCCGGATAGTATTGGAAAGGATGAGTCGTTAGGTTGCGTCCGGATGGGGAAGAAGGATGTGGAGGAGCTGTTTGATTTGGTTCCGAAGGGAACGAAGGTGAGGATTGGGAAGGGGATTTTGCCGAAGCTGAAGAACGTCCCGGCGGAGCGTTTCGCCCTGGGCGATAGACAGGATCAGACTAATCCCCACCGCACTTACCATTGGCTGAACTAGCTTAGGTTACAATTAAAAGGACGGTAGTCACGATGACCAGCGCGGCAACGATGGATATGGACCAGATGAGCGCTTTCTTGTTGACTTCGTCCTTTTTCTTCTGGAGTGTAGGCGGCATGCGCTTGGCAGACATGATCATTTCCCCTCTCTAACCTAGTTTTAAGCGATATTAGAGGTGCTTTCCCCCTTATTGTAATGGCTTTCACGGCAAAATTCCATCACCTTGTTGTTTCTTTCACGTGGCATATAGGTTAAACTTTTCTTTTCCAGCGGAAACAGCTAAACTGATATTAGCAAAAATGCAAAGCGTAAGATCGGAGTGAACTGTACAACGTGTTGTATCGCACATTGGGAAAACCGGTATTTTTTCGGATGGATCCGGAGAATGCCCATCATCTCGTTATCAACGGATTACATACTGCTGCTGCCGTTCCTGGAATGCTGCCGCTCTTGCGCGGAATGTACGGCGTGCCGGAAGCTCCGGAGCTCGCGACGGATTTATTTGGAATTCATTTTCCTTCCCCGGTGGGGTTAGCTGCCGGTCTTGATAAAAATGCCGACGCGGTGCCTGGTTTCTCCGCCATCGGATTCGGATTTATGGAAGTGGGTACGGTCACGCCGCTGGGACAGCCCGGCAATGATCGTCCAAGGTTGTTTCGCTTGCCTTCGGACGAAGCGTTGATTAACCGGATGGGCTTTAATAATCGCGGAACGGAGGCGATGGCACAGCGTTTAAAAGCGCTGAAGCACCGCCCGATTCCGATTGCCGTCAACATTGGCAAAAATAAAATCACACCCAACGAAGAAGCCTATCGAGATTACGAGAAATGTATTTCGGATTTATATGAATACGCCGATTTCTTCGTTGTGAACATCAGTTCACCAAATACGCCGGACTTACGTAAATTGCAGCATGGCAATGAGTTAGCTTCGCTGCTAACTGCAGTAACGGATCGGATGGCGGCCGAAGCGAAGCGGCATGGTAAATCCAAAGCAGTGCTGGTTAAAATCGCGCCGGATGTAAGCTTGGATGAGCTGGAATATATGGTCGACACCATTCGCAATAGCGGCGTTTCCGGCATAATCGCCACCAATACGACGTTGTCGCGGGACGGCCTCACGCACCAGAACGCTCGGGAAACTGGAGGCTTAAGCGGAAAACCGCTGAACGCGCGATCCACAGAGATCATCTCGCGCGTGTATCGGCAAACGGAAGGCCGATTGCCGATTATCGGATCGGGCGGGATTTTCACAGCGGAAGATGCCTATGCCAAAATCCGGGCTGGCGCCAGCTTAGTCGAAATCTACACTGCGTTGATCTACAAAGGCCCGGAAATCAACCGCAAACTGCATCGCGGCTTGCGGGAGTTGCTGCGCCGGGACGGCTATCGCCATATCTCCGAGGCGGTTGGGGCGGATCTCCGATAAGCTAAGCCGGCATCGATTCAAGCCGGGGGACAGAAGACAGGAGGCATAAGGATGGACAGTAGAGATTGGGGAACATTTTTGCTTCCATATGAACAAGCGGTAGAAGAACTGAAGGTTAAATTCAAGACGATGCGCGCCGAGCTGAAGAAACGCGAAGAGTATGCGCCGATCGAATTCGTAACCGGACGAGTCAAGAAAATCTCCAGCATTTTGGACAAGGCGAAGCGGTTAAATGTGTCCATGGACAATCTGGAGACCGGAATCGAGGATATCGCAGGCATTCGCATTATGTGTCAGTTCGTTGAGGATATCCGCCGGGTGGCGGAATATATTCGTATGCGTAAGGACCTGAAGGTTCTTTACGAAAAGGACTACATTACAAACTACAAGGAAAGCGGCTATCGCAGCTTCCATATGATCGTGGAATATCCAGTGCAAACCGCGCTGGGTCAAAAGCAAGTGCTGGCCGAAATTCAGATTCGTACGCTGGCGATGAATTTTTGGGCGACGATTGAGCATTCTTTGAACTACAAGTATCGGGAAAGTCTGCCTGAAGAAATGCGGGGCCGGCTCAAAAAGGCTGCCGAAGCTGCATTCGTACTGGATAATGAAATGTCGAGCATTCGCCAGGAAATTTTGCAGGCGCAGAAGAGCTTTGAGGACGATTCTAATGTGGTTTCCTCCGTGCTTGCGTCGATTCATCAGCTTTATTTTTACCATCTGGTCAAAGAAGCCATCGAAAGCCAGGAGCGGTTTAACCGGTTGTGGGAAGCGAAGGATTTTGATGGGCTGAAGCAGCTGCAGGTCGAACTGAAGGATCTGATCAAGCTGCACAAAAAAGTGGAGGAGCCCGGGGATGAGTTATGAGCCGCTGTTTGTGGCGTATCTCGTATATTTCAACCGCGACCGCGATTATTTCGAGTGCCATGAGGTGCTCGAAGAATTGTGGCTAGAGCAGGGGCATAGTCCGCTGTATAAGGGACTGCTGCAGGTTGCTGTCGGATTATTCCACGCGCGGCGCGGCAATTTGTCCGGCGGACGGAAGATGCTGCAATCCGCTTTAGAGCGGTTGGCCCCCTATCCGGAACACACGCTTGGCATCGACCTGGGGAAGCTGCGCCGGGACACGGAAGCGTACGTCCGGCAGCTGACAGAAGGGAGTCCTCAAGCTTTTACGTATTACGACCTCACGATCCAGGTGCTGGACCCGGAGTTGGTGCGCCTGGTGGCGGAGGCTTCTCATAACATCGCCCCGAACATTCCGCAGCGGCGCACGCCGCAGCGCGGGGAGAAGCATGCGGAGCGACAGCGGAAGCTGGAACAAAGGAGAGCGCGTGAACAAGGCTGAGAGTGGCCCGTCCCCCGGTGTTGGGGAGACGGGCGTTTTTACGGTATGCCGTTTGCGCAAGGCTGCTACCAACAGGATTGAAACAAAGAATGGATGGGACAAGCATGGCGGTTCAACTACCAAAGGAATTTATAGAACGGATGCGCGGGCTTTTGGGCGAGGAAGAGTTTGCGAACTTTTACGCGTCTTATGACAGTCCTAAATTTGCAGGAATCCGGGTTAATACGCTAAAGATCGATCCGATAGACTTCAAGGCGGTAGTGCCGTTTGATTTACGGCCGATCCCTTGGTGCCAGACAGGGTACTACGTCGAGGAGCAGGCAAAGCCGGGCAAACATCCGTATTATCATGCCGGGCTATATTATATTCAGGAGCCCAGTGCAATGGCGCCGGTCGAACTGCTGGATGTCACTCCCGGAGAGCGGGTGCTCGATCTTTGCGCAGCCCCTGGCGGGAAGTCAACGCAAATCGCAGCGAAGCTGTGCGGACGAGGAATGCTGGTCACCAACGACATCAACCCGGAGCGGACGAAGGCGCTCGCCAAGAACATCGAGCTGTACGGGGTTCGAAATGCCGTTGTGCTGGGGGAATCGCCGGAGCGGATCGCGCGGGCGTTTCCTTCTTTTTTCGATAAGATCCTGATCGATGCGCCTTGCTCGGGCGAGGGCATGTTCCGGAAGGATGAGGATATGGCGCGGCATTGGGAGCCCAATTGGGTTCGGAAATATGCTGACATGCAGCAGGAAATTTTGAAGTCGGCTGCGGCCATGCTGGCGCCGGGCGGGAGAATCGTCTATTCTACCTGCACGTTTGCCCCGGAGGAGAATGAAGCGACGATCGCTGAGTTTCTGCTGAAGCATCCGGAATTTCGAGTAGTGCCTCTGCGCTTAAGTCACGGTATCGCTCCCGGACGGCCGGAGTGGCTCACTTGGCTGGCTGACCGGGGAGAGGGCAAAATGTATCCGCCGGAAATCGCCGAACAAACTGCCGGCTGTGGACGGCTTTGGCCGCATCAGGTGGAGGGCGAGGGGCATTTTCTCGCGGTGCTGGAGCGGCAAGGGGAAGAGAACCCTGAGAAGAAATTAGAAGATGAGCGTCAGGTTTCCTCGCAATGGGAAGAGAACTCTCGCGATAAACGGAATTCCCGTCACTCTCATCGATCCCGTCCCGGTGGAGGTCGTGATGCGAAGGCGGTGGACGATCGGGAGGTGCTGGAAAGCTGGCGGGCTTTTGCCCAGGAACAACTCGCCGGAGCGGAATTGCTGGGAGAACCGCTTCTCTTTGGCGGCAACGTCTATCTGTCCCCACTGACGAAAGAGCGGCTGGACGGCTTAAAAGTCGTGCGTCCCGGGTGGTACGTCGGAACTGTGAAAAACGGGCGTTTGATGCCAGGACAACCTTTGGCAACGGCACTGTCTCCGACCGAAGCGGCGCGGGTATTGGACCTCTCTTCTGCGGACGGTGAGGCGATCCGGTATCTGAAAGGTGAGACGCTGCAGGTGGACAAGGAACGGATTCGTTGCCAGGAAGGCGCCAGCCGCAAAGGCTATGTGCTGGTCACGGTTGACGGTTACTCGCTGGGCTGGGGCAAATGGCAGGACGGATTGCTGAAGAATGAATATCCCGCCGGGTGGAGGTGGACATAAAATGAGTAAAGGCAAGAAGACGCAGCGCTTGGACAAAATATTAGGCCATCTGGGTTACGGCACCCGGTCGGAGATTAAAAAATACGTTAAACAAGGCCGGGTCACAATCAACGGTGCGGTTGTCAAGGACAGCGGCATGCAATGTGACCCGGAGGTTGATGTTGTGGAGCTGGATGGCGAGCAGATTTTTTACCGCGAATTCGTCTATTTGATGTTACATAAGCCGCCTGGTGTGATCTCAGCCACAGAGGATATGAGAGAGAAAACCGTCATTGATTTGTTGCCGGTGGATTTTCAAGTGTTCTTCCCGTTTCCTGTCGGTCGGTTGGACAAGGATACAGAGGGGCTGCTGCTGTTGACCAACGATGGTCAGCTGGCACACGATCTGTTATCTCCGCGCAAGCATGTGCCGAAAACGTACGAAGCCGTTGTTCTCGGCCATGTGGGAGATCCGGAAGCTGCCCGCTTCCGGGAAGGCGTCGAGCTCGACGACGGTTATGTCACCTTGCCCGCTGAGCTGAAGGTGCTGGAGCATCGTTTAGATACCGACGGAACTCCTATCTCACGCATCCAGCTGACGATCTCGGAGGGGAAGTTCCATCAGGTGAAGCGGATGTTCGAAGCCGTTGGCTCGAGGGTGACCTACCTGAAGCGCATATCGATGGGCCCGCTCGTTCTTGACGAGACCCTGCCGCTGGGCGCTTTCCGCGAGCTGACCGAGTCCGAGCTGGAATCGCTGCGAACTTACAAAAACCCTGCAGCCCCTAAAAAGCAGCCTACAACGTAAAAGCACAATAGTAAGCGAATCCCGCAGGGAGAGCGTCGGGTTTGCAGGAAAGAGATAAAGAAGCACGCAGTAGCACCAACAAACCAGCGGTTTGCGCAACAGTAAGCGAATCCCGAAGGGAGAGCGGTGGGTTTGCAGGAAAGAAATAAAGAAGCACACAGTGGCATCAACAAACCAGCGGTTTGCGCAACAGTAAGCGAATCCCAAAGGGACAGCGGTTTGTTTGCACGGCGTAGAAGGATAAAAAGCCCCGCGTCGCAGTTTTCGTACCAGCAGGAGCGCCTCAAGTAGAGCGTGCCCGCAGGGCGACAAGCGGCTTAGCGCAGAGAAGTCTGCCCGGGTGCGCCGACAGAAGCAGATTTGAGCAGCGCGGTTTACCAGGGAACCCCGGAGCGCCCAAAGTAAGACGTACCCGAAGGGGAAAAGCGTTCCACGAGCCAACCCAAGCGATTCCCCAAAGGGAAGAGCGTGCAGGAGCGACTCTGTGCCTCCTACGTTCCTCCCCTTTGCGGGAGACCAGAGGGCAGCAGGCCCTCGGGCCCCCTCCCTTACGGTAAGGGAGGGATGGGGAGGGTTGAGACAGAGAGACAGAAAGGAGACACCACCATACATGAAATATAAACTGATTGCTTTGGATGTAGACGGCACGCTGCTGACGGACGACCACGTCCTGACGCCAGGAACGATCGAGACGATCCGCGCCATCGCGGAACAAGGTGCAGAGTTTGTGTTGTGCACCGGCCGGGCTCCTCGGAGCTCGATCCCATATATGCGTGAGATTGGCTTGGGCGGCTACGTCATTTGCCATAACGGTGCAGCTACGGTGGATGTGCGGACCGAGGAGGTTATCCATGAATTTGCGATGAATCCGCACGGGCTGGAGCCGTACATGGAGTATTGCCGCAAACACAACATTCATTTTGACGTGAATACCACTTTTACGTTGTATGTGGAAAATCTGGCCGGGCTGACCCAAGAAACGCTGGACGTGTACCACCAGTTTTTTATGGAACCGGAGGATATGCCAGCCTGGGCAGATTTCACCCAACCGATCGTGAAGTTCACCGCAGCCGGCGGGATGGAGGAGCTGGATCGGGTGTATGCTGACTGGAGTCAGTGGACGCAGGAGTTTAATATGCTGCGCAGCGGCGATTTCTTCATCGACTTGATGCATAAAGACGCCTCGAAAGGAGCGGCCCTGCAGAAGCTGGCGGAAAAACGCGGAATCCCGGCGGAAAACGTGATGGCGATCGGGAATTATTATAACGATATCACGATGCTCACCTATGCCGGACTGGGCGTAGCGATGGACAATTCGCCGCTCGACGTAAAAGCTGCCGCCGATGCCGTCACGGCCTCGAATAACGAGGAAGGCGTGAAGCGGGCGTTGGAGAAATATTGCCTGGAAGCCTAACAGCGTGAACATAGATCAAGCCGAGCCCGGAACCGGGTTCGGCTTTTTTGGTGTCTCTAAGTGGTCAGTCCAAGGACATTTGCGGCGGCGGCTCGGTTTCTTTCAAGGGATGGGCCTTGCGGCGGTGCAGCAGCCAGACCATGGCAACGGAGAAGCCCAGCAAGGTGAGGAGCGTTCCCCCGGCGAACCCCAAGGTTCTAGGCGCTACGGCTTCCAGCAGGAAACCGGAAGCGAGCATGGCGACGCCCATCACGGTATTTTGCAGGGTGGCTAAGCCGCCGAAGAACCGCCCCTGCCATTCACCGGGAATCAGTTGCATCAATACCGTCTCGTTGCAGGCGTTGCCCACGCTGGTGATGACCGCCGATAAGGCCAGCAGCCCAACCAGCAGGAGAAAAGACGGCGATTGGCTGCTGATCACTTGAGAGATTCCTTCCAGTCCAAGGGTGAGGACCGCGGCGGTCCGCATATGACGGGCCATCTTGCCGGCGAGTCCAGAGCCGATCAGCATCCCGGCACCCAGCGCCCCATACAGCAGCCCAATGCCGACGTCTCCCATGTGAAACACTTCAGAGGCGTATACGCTGATCAGCACGTTAAAGATCCCGTCCCCGATCGGCCAAATGGCAAAGACAATCAGCATGATTTGCAAAAAGAAAGTCTGACGTACCAGCCGGCGAAATGTGGTGGATGAGGGCATCGCGGGCTGCGAGCTTGACTTAGCCGCTTCTGCGTCGATCGCGTCTGCTCCGGCTGCGGGCTGGGCTGCCGGATTCAAGCGAAGAAGCAGCAGGCCGGAGACGAGGAAGGACAGGGCGTTCAACACAAAAGACACCTGGCTGCCAACTGCCGCAGCAACGATGCCGCCCGTGACAGAACCGCCGATGAGTACAAATCCCGTCATCGCTTGCTCCAGGCTGTTTACCGCCAGCAGGTTCTCCCGACGGACGAGTCGGGGAATGAGCGACATGCGGGCCGGGGCATAGATCGCTTCGCCCGCGGACAAGGCAAATGAGCTGACATAGATGATCCAGACGTCTCCGGCATCGTGAACGAGAAGCGGTGTTAATGCAAAGAAGATCCGGACGGCGTCGGTGAAGAGCATGATCGTTTTTTTGGTAAAACGGTCGGCAAGCCACCCGCCAATCGGTCCAAAGACAAGGTAGGGAACGAGGCGAACCGCAAAGGTGATGCCGACGGCCAGACCTGAGCCGGTCAACGATAGCAGCAAACCGAGGACAGCCACCTGACTGAAGCGGTCGCCGATGCCGTTCACCAGACCAGCCGCAAACAGGCGGCGGTAGGAAGGTTCGTGGCGCAGGATTCGTAATGATTTCATGGGATGAGGCCAACTCCTTTTATACATCTATCTAATTAAATGATTATCTAATTACATTCGCGAAAAAAAGGCAACAAGGCGAAAAGGGCACGGCCAGCCTTATTGCATGGCGAGATATTCCTGGACCGCTGTTGTTGCAATCAGGATGGGCTCTTGTCCCAGAGCTCCGGCGGGTTCAACTCGTAAATATCATTTTCGCGGTACATGAAATGGTTCATGATAAACTCCCGGCGTATCGTCGCATAATCCTCGTGGTATTGCCGAATATACTCGTTGATTTCTTTTTCCGAATATTTGCGGTGCGGCTCCAGGCCTTTGACGAGACGTTCGAGCACAATCAGCTTCTTCTTGCGTTGAGCCGGCAAGTGCTTAAGGGTACCGTCTCTGTTAAAGAAGTTGTCCTGGATCGCGGCTTTGCGTGCCGCCGCTTCTTGCTTGTCCTCGGCCGCAGAACTCGCCTTGCCGACTTTTAGAATCGCTTGAGCTTGTTGGGTGAGGCTTTTTTCGTTCAAATAAAAATAAATCGTATTCTTGTCGCGGCGTTCGTACACCAAATCCGCCTCCCTTAACTTGGTCATATGGTGGGTAATCGTCGGCGGCGTGACGCCAAGCTTTCCGGCCAGTGCCTGACCGTGTAACGGGCCGTTTTGAAGCAAGGCGATAATCCGGATCCGGGTCACATCGCCAACAGCTTTATGAAAATGAACTAATCGGTCGAGCTGCATCCTCATCCCTCGCTAATTCGATAATCGTTTAATTAGATGAGTGTATTATTTCATCCTAAGCGGTTTCTTGTCAAGGGATAAAAAAAGAGGTTGGAATCCAGGCCGGATTCCAACCTCTTTACAGGCTCGTGGCTGCATTACACCAGAAGCGAACGGGAAACGATCACGAGCAAGATGAACAGTACCAAAATTGCTGCCGTTGAAGTGAAGCCCCCTCCATGGATTCCACTCATTGTTATTCCTCCCTTACGTCAGGATGGTTTCCCGTTTTTAAAACGAGATAGTGCATTGTATGCAGCCAAGGAGGTATACGTTTGGACATCCGGCAGGAGTGACCTGCAAATAGGCGCCTTTGAAACTTTAATGACGCAATCCTTTGGGCAGGTGATTTTTCAGCTGTCCGCCGCTGGCTTTGCCCCAGCCCAGCGGATATTGGTCGTCGCCGCAGGCGACGGTCACGAGGTGCCAGCCGCGTAAGGAGGCCGGCACCTCAAGCGTCTCGCCGCGCAGATAGGCGGCGACGAGCGGCGATTCCGCGTCGAGCGTCCACAGACGCGGGGCGGCTTCGTTTGCGCTGAGCGCCATCGCCAGCGCATGGGCGGGCTCAAACCGGCCTTTGCGGACGTCGCCGAGGTGCAGCCCGGCGCGCGGGACTTTTAGGCCGGTTAAATGTTCCGGCGTCAGCGCCAAGCCGCCGCTGGCCGGAAGCAGATACAGCGCCTCGCCGAACAGAAGCGGGGTGCCTCCGGCGGGAGGCGCGAAGGCAGGCAGCTCGTCCGCCGCCCAAGCGCGAAAGCTGTCCCAGGCTGTTGCGGCGCTGCGCTCGGACGGACCGGAGCGGGCGCCGCGCTTGCGGTTGCGCTCACGTCCGCCGCGGCGAACGGCGTCCGCCCCCTCCCGATTGGCGATAGCAGCGGAGATCGCAGGGGTTTTCTCGTCATGATCCCGTTCGATCAGGGCGACGTAATGGCCTTCTCCTTGTTCGCGGTGCGGCCAAATCCGCTTCTCGGCGATCAGGCGCAGGAACGGGTACTCCGCCAACAGACGGGCGATGGTGTCCTCGTTCTCACGACGGTTAAACGTGCAGGTCGAGTAGGCAAGCCGCCCTCCGGGCTTCAGCATCGCGACCGCGTCCTGCAGGATGTCCCATTGTCGGGAAGCACACAGCTCCACGGCCTCCGGAGACCACTCACTGATCGCGTCGGGATCCTTGCGGAACATCCCCTCGCCGGAGCAAGGGGCATCCAGCATGATGCGGTCAAACGCAAGCGGGAAGCGGGCGGAGAGCGCAGGCGGTGCTGCCTGCGTCACGACGGCGTTCCGAATGCCGAGACGCTCCACGTTTTCCGCTAGAATGCGTGCGCGCTGCGGGTGAATTTCGTTGCTGATCAGCAGACCTTGGCCGGCCATTTTGGCAGCGATTTGGGTTGTCTTGCCGCCGGGGGCAGCCGCTAAATCCAGTACCGTCTGACCGGGCTGCGGGTCAAGCAGCTCCACGGCGGACATCGCGGAGGGCTCCTGAATATAATAGAGACCGGCAGCATGGTAAGGGTGTTTCCCCGGCCGGGTGGATTCCTCGTAATAATAGCCTGTCCCGCACCAAGGTACCGGACGCAAGGCGAACAGCTCCGCGAGCTTGCCAGCCGCCGGAGAGGACGGAGGAATTTTTAACGTATTAAATCTTAGTCCATAGGTGCGAGGCGCATCATAGCTTGCTAGGAACGCCTCAGTCTCGGCCGGGCCGAGCAGGGCCGTTACCGCTTCAACGTATGCGGTTGGCAGGGATGGATTGCTCATCGTTGTTGCTCCTTCCACAATCTAAAAAAGGCCGTCATAGGCCGGAACATCTATACTTCAGCAGTTTATCATATCCCTTTTTATTCACAAAAGAGGCAGTTGATCAAGCAGTGATTTTTTAATGACTCGTAAAAAAGGGGAATGGATGTTCCTTCCTGCCTATGGCATAATGGAAAAAGAAGCGGATTTAAACGCAAAAAACGTACGACATGCAAAGGAGAAGCACAATGAAACTGCTGCAGGCTTTATTTTTCCCGCCGGAACAGCCCGGTGGCGTATCGTCGATGATTCCGTACCTGCAAGATCGGTTTAATCCTCCACATTGGGAGATGGAGTTGTTTTCACTGCCCAAACGGATCCGTTCGAAGGGGAGCGATCCCGTTATTTTCCATACCTTTGATTGGCAGCAATACGGGGACAGCCCGATCGTCCAAAAATACGTGCAAACCTATCGCGACTATTTGTGGTGGACCAAGCTGCGATTGAAACAGCCGTACGATTTGATTCATGCCCATCACCCGATCGCAGGGCTGGCGATGAAGGAAGTGTTCCCGCAGACGCCGGTGATCCAAAGCATTCACTCGAGTTATGAAAAAGAATTGATTCTCAACGGTCGCATCCGAGAGAACGGGCCGGAGCACCGGTTTCTTACGTCGCTGTACCGCGAGCTGGAGCATCGCACCGATCGGTTGCTCACCGTATCGAAATCTTTTGCCGAGTATTTGGCGCCGTATGTGGACGATCCTGCGGCTATCGGCGTGATCCCGAACGGGTTTGATGAGAAGCGGTTTAAACCGGTCCCTCATGAAAATGAAGTCGCTCAGCTCGTCGCCGTCTGCCGCCTCGTGCCGGCCAAAGGGCTGGACACGTTGCTGCATGCGTGCGCCGAACTGAAGAAGCGCGGCCATAACTATGTGCTGCACATTATTGGCGACGGTCCCATCCGTCAGGAGCTGGAGCAGCTGGCGCAACGATTGGGCATTTATGATGATACGATTTTTTACGGGTATACGCTGCATCCGGAAGAATTTATGCCGTTCTTTGATATTTTCGTATTGCCTTCTCGGGCGGAGGCCTTTGGCAATGTGTTCGCTGAGGCTGCGCTGTGCAGTCTTGCGCTCGTTGGAACGCGGATCGGCGGGATTGCTGAGCAAATTGAGGATGGCGTGAACGGTCTGCTGGTGCCTCCGGAAGATCCGAAGGCGTTGGCTGAAGCGCTGGAGAAAGTGATCGTGGATCCGGATTACCGTTATCAGCTGGCCCGCAGCGGATCGGAGAAGGCGAAAACCCATTATTCGCTGAATCGGGTGGTCCACGAGCTGAAGAAGCTGTACCTGCAATTCAAATAGGAAAGAGTTGTTGTGCGGATGAAAGCCTTTCGTTTTCTACACGCAGCCGATTTGCACCTGGATACCCCTTTTTCGGGGATGTCCGGGGTGCCGGATCGGCTGCGCGAGTTATTGCGGGAATCAACCTTCACTGCGTTCGAGCGAATGATTCGGCTTGCGATCGAGGAAGCCGTTGATTTCGTGGTGATCAGCGGCGATATTTACGACGCATCGGACTCTTCGCTGCGCGCGCAGCTGCGTTTGCGCGAGGGCTGGGACAAGCTGGGAGAGCACGGTATTCCGGTGTATCTGATTCGGGGCAACCATGACCCCTTGTCCGGCCGGAGGCTCAGGTTGGCTTTGCCTGATCATGTGACAGAGTTTGGCCCCAAAGTGGAAAGTGTGACCGCCGTACGGCGCAGCGATGGGGAGCCGGTGGCGGTGCTGACCGGGGCTTCTTATCCAACTCCGGCGGTGCATGAGAACTTGGCGATTCAATATCAGCGCGAGCCAGGCTCGGACCTCTACCACATCGGGCTGCTGCACGGCAACGTGGACGGCCAGGAGGGGCATGACGCATACGCCCCGTGCTCGCTTCGCGATTTGCAGGCCTCGGGATACGATTATTGGGCGCTGGGTCATATCCATAAGCGGCAGATTCTCTGCGATTCACCGTGGGTGGTGTATCCCGGCAACATCCAAGGGCGCAGCTTAAAGGAAAGCGGACCGAAGGGCTGCTATTTGGTGGAGGTTGCGGAGAACGGTGAGGCGGAGCTCTCGTTTCGGCGACTCGATCAGGTGTTGTGGCTGGAGAGCCGCTTGTCCATCGACGGGTTGGCCACGGAAGAAGCGTTGAAGCTGAGCCTCGAGGAGCAACTGGACGAGCTGCGGGAGGCCGAGCCGGATCGGATGACGGTCGTTCGGTTGATTTTGACCGGGCGCGGGCCGCTGCACGGGATGCTCCAATCGGGGCCGGAGGCGGCAGAGCTGCTGCAGGAGCTGCGGCGAAAAGAACTGGGACGCTTTGAGGCCGAGGCTGTGGAAGCAGGGCAGGGTGAAGGCATCGTATGGCCGGCCGGCTTCAAGCTGGAAACTGGGGTGGAGCTGGACCGTGAGGGGCTGCTTGCGGAGGACAGCTTCCTCGGTGAGCTGTTCCGGTTAGGAGAACGCACAGCCGCTGAACCTGAACGGGTGGAGGAGTTGGTTGACACCGCGCTGGCGCAGGTGGCAGAGAACCGGCAACTGCGACGGATCTTGCAGGAGCTGAACCCGGAAGCCAAGCGGGAGCTGGTTCGCCGGGCGGAGGAGTTGGCCGCGGCCTTGCTGAATGATGACACGCCGACGTCGCGGGAAGGGAGAAGCGTCTCATGAAGCTGGAACGGATGCAGATCAGCGGCTTTGGCCGTCTGAATGGCCTGGACGTGGAGCTTCCGGGGCAAGTAACGGTGCTGTACGGTCCCAATGAAGCAGGCAAAAGCACGCTGCTGGGCTTTGTCCGGGCGATGCTGTTTGGCATCCCTACCCGGGCGGCTGCGGCTGAACGGTATGAGCCGCTGCGGGGCGGTGCACACGGCGGGGTACTGACGATCCTGGGCGCTGACGGAACGCGCTGGATGATCGAGCGCTATGCGCAGCCGCCGGAGGGACGAAATTTGCCGGGCACGCGCGGCGACCGGCTGCGGATTACGCGCAGCGATGAACAAGGCGGCGTGCGGGAGGCATCGCAAGAGGAAATGCAGCGGAAGCTGCTCGGCGGCATGTCCAAGGCGATGTTTAAGCAGCTGTTCGCCGTGTCGCTGACGGAACTGCAAGAAGTAGGCGCCTTGCAGTCGGAGGAGCTGAGCCGTTACCTGTTCCACGCCGGGATTGGCGGCGGAGCAGCGGTGCTGCGCGGGGAGAAGCGCTTGGTCCAGGACATGGACAAGCTGTATCGGCCGCGCGGGCGCACGCAGGAAATCGCTCAGCTCCTCCAGGCGGTGGAGCGGCTCGAGCGCGAGGCCGAGGCGGCCAAAGCGCTGCTGCCGCGTTACAACGACGTGCTGGAGGAGCTGGAGCGGCTGGCCGCGCAGCTGGCGGAAGCCGAAGCGGCCCGCGCCGCGCGCAGCCGGGAGACGGCCCGGCTGCAGCGAGCGGTAGGCAGCCGGGCCGATTGGCTGCAGCGCGAGGCGCTGCGCGCGGAGCTGGCGGCGCTGCCGCCGGTCGCCCGCTTCCCCGCGCAGGGGGCGGCGCGCTGGCAGGCGCTGCAGGCGGAACGCGAGCGCCTGCAGCTGGAGCGCAGCGAGTGGGCCCGGCGGCGGGAGGCGCTGCAGGCGGAGCTGGCGCGGCACCGCCCGGATGCGGCGGTGCTGGCGCAGGAGCCGGCGCTGCGGCAGCTGGCCGGCCTCCTGCCGGGCTACGAGGCCCGGCAGGGCGAGCTCGCCGAGCTGGCGGCGGAAGCGCTGCAGCTCGAGAGGCGGCTGGCCGAGTGCCTGCGCAGCATCCACCCGGCATGGGGCGCGGAGGATTTGCGCGCTTTTGCCGGGACGGTCGGCGAACGGGAGAGCGTTCGCCGGTTTGCGGCGCGGTTTGCCGCGTACGACAAGGAGATGGAGCTGCTGCGGAGCGAGCGTGCCAAGCTGGAGCGGGCCGCGGCAACCGCGGAGAAAGCCGCTGCGGCAGCGGTCGCGCGGCTGGAGGCCAGCGCTGTGGAAGGGCGGCGGCAGTTCGCCATGCTGGTCCCGCAGCAGCCGAGCGAAATCCGCGCGCTCTGGAGCGAGCTGCGCGGCGAGCTGGACCGCTGGCGGGAAGGCCAAGGGCGGCTCGCGTCTGAGCAGCGGGCGACTGACGCCAGGGCGCTGGCCGCAGCGCAGATGCGTGCGCTGTACCGCAAGCTGCTCGCCGGCTGCGGCCTGCTGACGGTGGCGCTGCCCGTCATCCTGTGGCTGACGGCGGACGCGCCTTGGGCGGCCGCAGCCACAGCGGCGGCGCTGCTGGGCCTGGACGCGGCCCTGGCGCGGGCCGCCTTCCGCAGCGCACCGCCTGCCGGCGAGCGGCGGCTGCGCCGCGGTGCGGCCGCGTTTGGCGCCGGGGACGACGCCGGCCCGGAAGCGCGGCTTGGCGCGCTTCTATCCCGGCTCGTCCGCCATCCGCAGAGCGCCGCGGCCGCTTCCCGGTCGCGCAGCGGGGCCGCCCCTTCGTCCCGTCCGGTGGACTGGGACGAGGAGGAACGCCAGCTGCGCCGGTTGATGGAGGCGTGGCTGCTGTGGGATCAGCGCCACGCCGCGCTTCAGGGCGAGGCGGAGGCGGCCTTGAGCCAGGCCTCCGCCGCCCTGGACGAGCTCGTGGCTGCCGAACGCGAGCTGACGCGCCGTGAAGCCAACTTTGAGGAGTTGGCCGGGCAGTGGGAAACGTGGCTGACCGAACGAAAACTGTCCGCCGATCTGTCCCCGGAGGCGGCAGCAGATGTGTTCCGCCTCGCGGAGCAAGGACGGGACTGGCTGGCCCGCTTGGATGGGCTGGCGGCCAAGATGGCCGCGCTGCGTGCGGAGAACGAGCGGTTTGAACAGGAATGCTTGGCTTATGGAGACCCAGCCGCCCCTGATCAGGCCGCAGCAGTTCTGCGAGCAGCCTTATCACGCCTGGACAGTGCGCTCGAAGCGCGGAAACATCACGACCAGCTTTCCGCTCAGTTGTTACCGCTGGAGGAAGAAGGTCAGCGCTTAGACGATCGGTTGCGGCAAGTGCTGGAATCGGAGCAGGCGTTGCTCGCCGAAGCGGGTGCAGCTGACGGGGAGGAGCTGCTGCGTCTTGGGGCTGCGAAGGAACGGCGGGAAGCTTTGGAACGGGAGCTGCGGCAGCTGGAGTTGATGCTGTTTGCAGGACTGGACGAAGCGAAGCGGGAGGAGTTGGAGCAGCTGCTGCGGACGACGGAGGAAGCGGAGCTCCGCCAGCGCTTGGACACGGCGGAGGAGGAGCTGGCGCAAGCTGAAGCTTGGCTCGGACAGCTCCAGGAGCAACGCGGACGTTTGCTGCAGGAGCAGGAAAGCTTAGCCGCCCGCTGTTTACGGGACGATCTGATGCAGCAATTGGAGGAGCAGCGAGCGGCTCTGCGCGATCGTCTCGATCAGTATGCGGTGATGGCGGTGTGCCATGAACTGATTGGTCGTGCACGCCGGGTTTATGAGGAAGAGCGGCAACCAGCAGTGCTGCAAGTCGCGTCGGGATACTTCGCGGAAATGACCGGCGGCACCTACCGCCGCATCGTCATGAAGATCGGCACGCAGGAGCTGATGGCGGAGCATGCGGAGTTAGGTCCGCTCGAAAGCGCACAGCTTAGCCGAGGGACAGCGGAGCAGCTGTACTTGTCGATGCGGCTGGCTTTGTCCGAAGCGGTATCGGGTTCTCATCCGCTGCCGTTGCTGCTGGATGACCTGTTCGTCAACTTTGACGAAGTCCGCTTGGTGAGGGCGTTGTCGGTGCTGCGGAAGGTTGCGGACCGCCAGCAACTCATTATGATGACTTGCCATGAGCATGTGGTTCGGCATGTCCAAACCTTGCTGCCGGAAGCCAAGATCGTGCATATGTAGATCGAATCCTGGTGTCGAGCAGCACTAGTGTCAGCGAAAAGCAGCAAGAAGACCCCCGGGGTTAGCCCCTGGGGGTTTCTTTTTGCCGATACATCCCTAACATGAGCGCCCAAATCAAACTGAACAAGCCAAACACAGGATACAGCACCGACAGGAGGGAGCTGAAGCCAAACTGGCTGGTGATATAACAGATACATAAAATCGTAACCGAAATCAGCTTCGGCGGGACCTGAATCCGTTGCTGCAGTTGGAGGGTCACCCCATAGATGTCGGCAACAAAAGTGCTGAAGATTTCCATAAAAATAAGCAGGACATAGATCAGCTGAATGGTGGTTCCCAGCTGCTCGGCAATGCTGCCCATTGGGATTTCGTACTGCACGATCCCCGGCATGTAAGCCGACAGGGCAAAATGACCGGCCATTAGCATAAAGCCAACGCCGACGCCGCCGAGAACACCACCGAGGACAATCACCCGGCGACTTTCAGTATGGCTGCCGATCGGCACAAGCACCGCCTGAGCCATGGACAAGTTAAAGGCTGCATACATGAGCGGCGCAGCCCAAGCGGCGATCAGCGGATGATCCGTCTCCAGCGACAGAAAACGAGCAGCCCCTGGCGAGCCCGCGGTATTGGTGATAATAGCAAGGGAGAGAATCAGCATCATCGGGACCACGATGGAGTTCAACTGCAGCACCCCTTTGATTCCCCGGCCTAGCAGCAGATAGGTAGCAATCAAAGTGATCCATAGGCCTGTCTGATAATGCAAGCCCAAGTGTTCCATAAAGACGGAGCCGGCGCCCGCCAGCATCACGCTATTGACACCGATGAGCACGATCAACGTAAAAATGCTGAGCGCACTGCCGATCCGTTCGCCAAACAAACGGCGGTTTAGGTCTTCATAGGAAGCTGCTTGAATCGTTCGAGCGAGCAGCATCATTTTGGTGCCAAGCCAGACGAACAGCAGCGTAGATAGCAGAATCGTCAATACGCCCCATTTGCCGTACCGGGTGAAAAACTGGAGAATTTCCTGTCCCGTCGCGAAACCGGCGCCAACGACGGTGCCGATGTAGGTGAAGGCGATCTGCAGAACTTTTACGGCATTTTTCATGGTTTTCCCCCCGGTTCTTGTGCTATATATAGTACAAGGTATGTTGTCCAAGAACTGGACATGACTTAAAACCTATAGGTCGTCCAAAAAGTCATCTTTCGAGCGCGGCAGGAGCAGTTGCAGTTCTGGCTTAACGGTGAGCTGCGGCAGGGTTGTGGCAGGCTTCGGCGATGGTTCATGGTTCATCCACGTAACGGAACGGAGAGACGTTATTTGCCGGAGGAAGCGACTATTCAGATTCTAACGGAACGAGTAGACCTTATTGGGGCAAAATGCAGCGGATGGACCGGCAAAATGACCGAATAAGGACTCTAGATTCCGTTAGAGCGGGAAATAGTCGGGAAATGGGAAAATAAGGGCTGTACGTTCCGTTACGCTCAGCCGAACGTATGCTTGGGGCGGATCCTGCCAGTGCATAGGGCCGCTCACACCCAGCCGCAAGCAAGCCGCTCCCGATGCGGACTCGAAATCTGACTTGTTGGACGAAGCTATAGATTATGAGCTGTGGAGGAAACGATATGGAATTGTTAAAACAAAAAATCGTCGAGCAAGGGGTTATCGTCTCGGACCAAGTGCTGAAGTTGGACGGGCTGCTGAACCATCAGGTGGATCCGCAGCTGACGATGGAGATGGGCAAGGAGTTTGCCAAGCGATTCAGTGACCAAGGGGTGACGCGCGTCATTACGGTGGAGTCGTCGGGGATTGCGGTGGCGTTTGCGACCGCTTATGAGTTAGGTGTCCCGCTTGTATTCGCGCGGCGGAAGAAAACGCTGCTGGCAGAGCCGGACATGCTGTGCGAACGCGTCCCTTCGTTTACGAAAGGGATCGTGACGGACATTCTGGTGTCCCGCGATTTTCTTGGAGAGAACGACCGGGTATTGTTCATTGACGATATTATCGCAAATGGCGACGCGGCTCGGGGATTGATCCGAATTATTGAACGATCCGGGGCAGAACTGGTTGGAGCGGGCATCGTCATTGAGAAATGCTTCCAGCCCGGAGCCCAGGCGATTCGAGAGCAGGGGATCCGTCTGGAGACGCTGGCCCGCATCGCATCGTTGGAGGGTGGACAAATCAGGTTCGCGGACTAAGGACAACCGGGCGAAGAAAATGCAGCCAAATTACGGTTAATCCTTTGCAGGCCCCCGTTTTTTCGCTATAATGAGGATTACTAGGGAGAGGAGGCTAAAAGAATGGGGAAAGAATTGGCAGTAGACGCGGAGTTTTTTCTTTCGAAATTGTCCGAAGCGAAGGTAACTTTTGAACGTGCCCTGGATTGCAAACATACCGAGTTTGATGACCTTTATCCCTATATGCTTGAACATCCCCAGTTTTTCTGGTACAAACGCTATGTAGCATGGTCGCAATTGTTAACGATAGCCGGGCTTTGCCAAGAGCTCGATGTGCCCTGGAAGGAACAGTTCAGCCCGCAACAAGTAGGGTATTTGGAGCAAAGAGTGATGTCGGCCAAAGTGCTTGATTTCTGGTTTGAAACGAATGACAGCAGGGAGCACGCTTCTCGCTAATCCCTTGCGTAGGTTCAAAGCAACCTGATGCAGTCCGGTGCTGCACCGGCTGCTGCTGAAAGCATTCAAAGTTCGAAGTCCCGCTAGTTCGCTGGCGGGGCTTTTTCTTGTATTCCTCAAGGGTGGAAGATGGACGGGACCTGCAACTGTTGTATAATGATTTCCAGGAGGTGGGGTATCCGATGATCTCGGATGAATTATTGGACCAATACCGGCTGTCCGGAGAAAAAATACGCGTCGTACGCGACGGCCTTCCGGAGAACGACGTGCGCGGAATCGTGGTGGCTTGGGACGATACGCATGTATTAATCCGCAAGCCGAACCGCAACGTGGTGAAGCTGGATCGCAATTACATTTATCAACCTGCGAAAGAGCCTAGAGTTTCGCCGGTGGATTAAGATATGAGGGAACAGGGGACCTTAAGGAAGGAGATGAGCCTTGAGGTTCCCTTTTTCCATGCGTTCTCTTCGGGATGAACTTGCCGTCTGTGCGGTTCCATTCAAATAAGCGCGCATCCGAGAGGACACCTCCCGTTGCAGACCGGCCCACAAAATCCGCATGCTCCCCCGATAACCCCGGCAACGGTATTCCGCCTGAATGCCGTTCTCATCCTGGTGAATGCGTTCAATGGCGATGTTCCGCTCGCGGAGATTGCCTTGGATTTCCGAGAGGACCAGCGCTGCGCGGCGCTCACCGCCCCGGATCAGTTCAACGTAAGCTTCGGGGCTCTTCAGCAGCCCGCTTTGCTCAAGGATTCGGGCGTCTCTTTGAAATACTCTCTGCAGAAAACCAAGCAGCAACGCGCTCTTGATCAGCGCGAGTTCTTCTTCCTTCATGCCGGGAACGGCCATAGCTCAACACCTCTTCATACGAACTTATGTTCTTATCATAACCCAATGGATGATTTTTAATCAAGGGGGAGGATTTGAAAGTTAAGTACGTGTCAACTCATATAAAAATGTTACCGAAGGATAATGGTTCACTCACGTAATTTTGTTACCCAGTGGAGGCTGTTACATAGCCTCCACTGGGCGCGTAGCGGAGGCAGGCGTCACGGGTTGGGA